>Ga0075163_10000326_pt1 | contig 60012 bp, 49 predicted proteins | sample JI1023141ADNA_FD_71478 | JGI IMG/M metagenome (GOLD analysis project Ga0075163, IMG submission 71478) | Wastewater effluent complex algal communities from Wisconsin, to seasonally profile nutrient transformation and Carbon sequestration -... | ecosystem: Engineered > WWTP > Effluent > Algae... | reverse complement strand
AACGTAACCATTGCCCAGGCCGAAGACCAGTCCATTCGACGAATCTGTATAGATTGAGTTAATAGGGCACAGTCAACCCAAAAGCACTGTGTTACAGGGGATGTAAGGGAATTGCCAAGGATCTCCAAGCCCCGATCCCGTTGGGACCGAGCCGACAACATCGACTTAGTCAGTCACCTTGAACGCTTAGAGCACTGAACTGCTCCAGTGCGCCGGCTAATTCGAACCGGTTCTTGAGGCCCAGCTTCGTGCACGATCGGTAGATGTGGCCTTCCACGGTGCGGACAGACATGAACAACGCTTCGGCGATAAGTTTGTTGGAGAGTCCTTCACGAACCAGCGCCGCGATTTCACGTTCCTGACCGCTCAGCGGCAACGTTCCCACTCCGCTACGAGTTGCCGGGGTCACCCCCCCACACTCTGTCATGATCCGGGCGGCGCGCCCGAAGGCACGCAACCGATCCCGATGCAGATTGGCGACCTCAAAAGCTCGTGCAGCGTGGGCGGCGGCATCGGCCGCCCCCATCCGATCGCCCATGGCTTCAAGGTCTTCGGATACGCACAGCAGTTCGCTGCCGTCGGAATTCACCGCCGCTTTAGCCCAACGCGCGGCGAGTTGCGCCCGCGGCCCATTCACAAATGACGAGAGCTCATCGAGTCGGTCCGCGGAATCAGTGTCGCCGAACTGGATCGCTGCTTGCAGCGCGACCACCTCACGTGCGAATTGCCTATGCGCGGAAGCGAAGTCAGCCGCTTGTCGTGCCAGGTCGGTTGCTTCTGCCGGCCGTCCGCTCGCTGCCGCTACCCATCCGGTGACGAGCAACCGGCTCGATTCGACGAACACGTACGACGGGTGGCGGTATTCCTCCACTCTCTGCAGAGCTTCCGTCGCGGCATCGGCCTGTCCGGCGCGTGCCAACGACTCCGCGTAGGCCAGCCAGAACAAATACATTCCGCCGGTGTGACTGTGCCGCGGCTCGCACTCGATGATTGCGGCACTCAATTGTTGTTGCGCCAGGGCTACATCTCCCCGGGCCAGCGCCGCAATTCCCTTGATCGCGACGGCCACAGCGGATGGGTCCTGCGGAACGTCGGCCCATTGCTCGTACAGGTACTCGCCCAGGGATTGCGCTTGTTGAATCTGCCCACTCAGTATCAATGCGTCGGCGTGCAGAAGATTCAATGCAACCATCTGGTAGGCCGCTTCCGGTGCTTCAGCGGCCAACCGACTCAGAGCATTCACGGCGGCGGTGGCCTCATCCGGCTGACCTAAGTCGCCCAGTGCAATGGCTTCGCCGCATGCCAGGACGGCGGCGGGCAGTGCGCCAAGCATCGAAATATCCATCGATGCAGCCAAACTTGCGGCTTCGGCCGGACGAGCTGCCATTGCCAACTGTGCCACGCGAAGGGGCATCAACTGGTTGGCCAGCTCCGCTGGCGCCGCGTGGAGTGCTTCTTCGAGAACCGTCCATGAATCATCGGGCCGGCCCAGCAGAAACTGGCGGTTCGCTGCTTTGATCATCGCTGCCGTCAACCAGATGAAGTCGTGAACCGACGACGTCGGTATCGCGTCAAGAATCGCCTCTGATTCGAGGCCACACCCCATGCTGTACAGCGACAGAGCATGAAGCAGGCGAACTTCCGGTCCGGCACCAGCGGCCAAGGCCCCTACACAAAGACGGTTGGTCAGGCCCAGATCCAGCCGAAGGAAGGCCTCTGCCGCTCCGCTGTAAAGAAGACCGACGTCACCGGGGAGGTCCGACTCCAGCCACAACAGCGCCAACCTGAGCTGTTCCGCCGGTGGGGAACTGACTCGATTTCTCATCGCGCCGGCGACCACACCTCGCAGCCGGAGCGCCCGCATATTCCCCATGCGAGCCCGCCGGACCTCACCATAGAGCGGGTGACTGAATCGGAGTACGGGTGCGGACCGGTTCAGATCGACCTCGATGAATCCGGCTTGTTCCGCCACCTCAATCTTGGCGGAGTCGACAAGCGCCGATAACAACGCCAATTCGAGTGGTTCAGCGACTGCCACCAGATCCAGGACTTCGAGAATCTCATCGGGCGCTGCGCCCACGTAACTGTCGATGAGTTCGACGAGCGTCGGCGAAGCTTCCATCTCCCCGGACCAGCGCCAGGTCGGACCGGCTTTGCGAAGTCGTTCTGCCTGCAGTTCCTGGAGCACCAGTTGATAGAGAAAGAGCACGTTGCCGCGGGTAAGGTCCCACATCCGCTGCGCCGTCTGTTCGCCGAGTTGCCCGCCCAATGCCAACTGCAGAAGCGCATCACACTGATGACGCGACAGTGGCTGCAGATCCAGCCGAAGCAGTAGCCCGTCCTTCCATAACGGCTTGACGGTCTCGACAGCGGTCTGGCCGGTACGAACCGTCATGATGACGTGCGCAGCTCGTCGTCGGACGAGCTGATGAATGACATATGCGGATTGGTCGTCCAAGAGTTCTGCGTTATCGACGGCGATGAGAATTTGTTCTCCATTGGGTGCCGCTGTCAGCGCCGCCATGACTGTCGCGACCAGACTCAGTAGCTGCCTATCGGTTCCGTCGGTCCACTGGGAAAGGACGCCGAGGGGAATTGATTGCGCGGCAAGCGTGCCGACGACCGAGTGAACAATCCAGCCGTCTTTCCGCACTGCTTCGCACACCTCTGCAGCGAGTCGCGTCTTGCCGACACCCGCGCCCCCCGCGATGATGACTCCGCAATGGTCTCCGCCCGGGCGAAGCGCATCTGAGACAACCGCCAACTCGTCAGCCCTGCCGGTAAACGGCCAAGCAGTCATAGCGGACATATCCCATCCCGGCATCGGCAATTGCGTCGCCGACTCCGGATCCCCGGCGCCCGCAAAGGTCCAGACGCACACTAGCCCGACGTGGCCGGGCCAGACTTGTCAAGAGTCTCTATTTACGTAGTCATCGAAGTGACGATTCCCAAATCAGGTACCTACGGTCGCGCCTTCTCTCCACAGAGGTAGTGGTCGTTTACCCGTCGGCACATAATCTTGCCCCAGAGCATCAGTCGGGGGGGTGCGGGCGCAGTCGCCCGTCACGACCACCGGCTGGGATGACCGGCGCGATCGCTATTCGCAGCGCCTCGGTTCGATAGCCACAAATCACCACCCTGCACATCACTGGCACAGAAGGCTGAAGAAGGCGTAGATGGCGATCACAATTGGGGATATAGCCCAGACTGCACACGTGTCGACCGCAACAGTGTCCAGGGCGCTCAACCGGCCCGACCAGGTTGATCCGGCAACTCGAGCAAGGGTCTGTGCAGTGGCCAAAGCCATGGGCTATCAGCCGAATCGAGCGGCACAGGCGTTAAAGACCGGCCGTACCGGCAATGTTGGGGTGATCGTCTCCGACTTCGAGAATCTGTGCTCTCCCGAAATGCTCCACGGCATCCAACAACGTTCAGCGAAAGCGAATCTCACGCCCATTCTGGCATACGGCGGTGACACCGAACTGAAGGAATGGGACGTTGTCGGACGAATGATTTCCCAGGTGGACGGGATCGTGCTGTGCGGCTCGCACCTATCCGATTGCCAAATCGCCGATATCCAAAGATCGGTTCCCGTCGTCCTTATCGATCGCGTCGTACCGGGCGTCCCCTCCGTCGGTGTTGACCCTTCTATTGGGACACTGCAGGCAGTAAATCTGCTTAAAGCACTGGGGCACAACATTTTGGGTTACTTTGGCGGATCACCCAGCAGCCCGTCCCGAGTGGCGGCACGCCATGTCTGCACCTCCATAGACGTAGAGCTCATCGAACTCAGTGACGCCGAACCGACGTTCGACAACGGCGTCATTGCCGCTGAGCAACTTTTGGACGCCGAAGTCTCGGCCGTTCTCACGCACAGCGACCTGTTCGCCGCCGGCCTATTGCGCGGCCTTTCGGCACGGAGTGTCTCCGTGCCCGGCGGAATGAGCGTTGTCGGCTACGGAAATACCACAATGGCCCGCATGACATCCGTACCGTTGACCACAGTCAACGTTCCTAGGCAACAAGCCGGAATAGATGCCGTCGAGTTCCTCCAACGGTCGCTCCTCACGCCCTCCCGAACAGGCGGCGCTCGGCTACTACCGACCAAAATCGTTGTGCGCCAATCCACAGGCGCCGTACAATTCCCGCAGGGAAGCGTGCGACTCGGCCTTCGTCATGCAGCTGCATCGTCCTAGATACCTTTAGACAGCGAATTGCTGAGCTAAGTCGGCCAATTCGGATCGATTGGTCAAGCCGATCCGTGTGCAAGCTCGATAGACGTGGCCCTCGACAGTCCGAACCGACATGAACAACGCATCCGCGATTTGCCTGTTCGAAAGCCCCCGGCCGATCAATGTCGCAATCTCACGTTCCCGCTGACTCAGCGGAAAGTACTCCGCTGCAGCACCGGTCGCGGGAGTGGTCCCGCCGCATAGCGATATAAGACGAGTTGCACGCCCACTGGCGGCCAGTCTTGGTCGGTACAGATCCAACCGATCGTAGGCGCGTGCAGCATGTGCCGCCGCATCGGCGGCAGCGATCCGATCTCCGATCTCTTCAAGTTCATCTGATACACGTAACAACTCATCTCCATCGACATTGGCTGCCGCAGTGGCCCAACGCGTGACCAAGGGTGCCCGGCGGCCCTTCACACGGGCACAAAGTTCCACGAGCCGATCAGCCACGAGTCGATCGACGGAGTCGTCACTTCCGAACTGAAGTGCATTCTGCAAGGCCACGACTTCCCGCGCGAATTGTCCATGGCTGGAAGCGAAGTCAGCGGCCTGACGAGCGAAGTCCATGGCTTCCGATGTCTTTCCGCCGGCCGCGGCAGCCCATCCCATGACCAACAGCCGACGTGATTCGACATACTGGTACGAAGGGTGGCGGTAGTGCTCGACCTTTTTCAGAGCGTGGTCTGCGGCATCGACCTGTCCCGCACGCGCCAACGCTTCCGCATATGCCAACCAGAACAAATACATGCCACCCGTACTGCTATGGCTGGATTCGCATTCGGTGATCGCGGTACGCAATTGTTGTTGCGCGACTGCCAGATCCCCACGAGCCAGCGCGGCCAGACCCTTGATCGCCACTGCGACACCCGACGGATCCTGTGGAATGTCAGCCCACCGCGCATGCAATTCTTCGCCAAGAGATTGCGCTTGCTGGATGAGGCCGCCCAAGATGAGGGCATCGGCATGTACGAGGTTTAGCGCCACCATCTGGTACGCCGCCTCCGGAGAGTCGGCAGTCAGTCGGGTACAGCAAACCACCACCTCGGTGGCTTCGTCAGGCCGGCCCAGATCGCCAAACGCGATTACCTCTCCACAGGCCAAGACCGTCATAGGCAAGGGACCGAGCACGTCCGCATCCAGCGATGCCGCCGCGCTTGCGGCTTCGGCTGGGCGCGCCGCCATTGCCAACTGCACCACTCGCAGCGGCATCAATTGATTTGCCAGCTCGGGTTTGGCTGCTGCAAGTGCGGTTTCAAGGGCGTTCCAGGAATCCTCGGGGATGCCTCGCGAGAACTGCCGGTTGGCCGCTTTGATCAGTGCGGCCGTCACCCATAAGGGCTCGTCCTCCGGCTGAACGGGCAACGCATCGAGAAGCTCTTCGGCTTCGGCGCCACACCCCATGCTGTAGAGCGACAACGCATACAGCAGTTGAGCTTTCGGGCCAGCCCCAGCTGCCAGCGCTTCCACACAGAGGCGGTTGGTCAAGGCAAGATCCAGACGCAGGAACGCCTCTGCGGCTCCGCCGTGCAGCAGCTCCGCGTCAGGGGGAAGGTCGGAGTCCAACCACAGCAGCGCCAGTCTAAGGCGGTCCGCCGGACTGGCTCCGAGACGATGGCTTCGTATCGTGCGAGCGACGGACCCGCGTAGCCGTGCAGCCCGCAGTGGCCCCATCCGGGCCCTTCGAACTTCCGCGTACAGAGGATGACTGAACCGGACGACATCTCCGGACCGATCCGTGCCCACGACAACAAATCCGAGTCTCTCCGCCAATTCGAGCTCGGCCGGATCAACCAGTGCTGATAGCAAAGGAAGCTCCAGCGATTCGGCTACCGCGATCAAGTCGAGGACGTCCACAATCTGATCCGGTGCGGTTCCGACGTACAGGTCAACGAGATCGACAAGCGTGGGGGACGCCGTCACTTCACCGGACCAGCGCCATCGTGCATCGTGATTGCGGAGCCGTCCCTCATTAAGCTCCTGGCGCACCAACTGATAGAGGAACAACACGTTGCCGCGGGTCAGTTCCCACATTCGTTGTGCCGTGGAGGCACCGATTTCTCCACCCAACGCTATCTCTAAGAGTGCATCGCATTGCGGGCGGGAAAGTGGTTCCAGTTCGAGGCGAAGTAAGTGCCCGTCCTTCCATAGCCGATTGATGGCTTCGGCGGTCGTCTGTTCGGTTCGCACGGTCATGATGACCCTTACCTGGCGGCGCCTGACAAGTTGATGAAGTACGAACGCAGAGAGGTTGTCCAATAGCTGTGCATCATCAACCGCAACCAGGACTGGTTCACCGTGCAACGAGTTGGTGAGCGCTCCGATGACCGCCTCAACCATGCTCGGCAACTGCCCATCGGATCCTTCGATCCACTGTGCGAACACGCCCAACGGAATCGATTGCGCTGCATACGTTCCGACTACAAAGTGGGCGATCCAACCGTTCTCGCGCGCGATGTCAACGGCTTCGGCTGCCAACCGGGTCTTGCCTAAGCCAGCGCCCCCGGCAATGATGACACCGCCAAGGTCACCTTCGCCGCTAATCGCTTGCGAGATTAAAGCCAGCTCCTCAGCGCGGCCGGTCAAAGGCCAGGTAGCCATGCGCGACATGTCCCATCCCACTGTCGGATTGCCCGTCGAATCGGATGCACTCGAACAAGATTAGATCGCACAGTAGACGCTGTTTCAGAACTTCGGTCGATGGTTACGCTTTTGCAGCAGTGCCGCGGCACTGCAGGCCGTCCCGATTTCACACCGGCCTTCGTCAGTGTCGGCTGAGGGCATCGACTCCCAAATCGGAACAGTTTGTAGTTCAATGCTTTCGCGCCTGCCAAGTCGCCCCCGCCGTCGCTACCATTCCCGAATGGTCAATCCCGGTTCACCCACCGCCTCGGCAGAAACAATCATCGATGTCGATGCCGGCGAGGTCTACGCGCTCGTCGCCGACATCGCCACCTTGGCGACACTGGCCTCCGAGACCGAGACGATGGAATGGGTCAGCGGTGATTCCGCTCGTCCGGGGTCGGTGTTTCGGGGTCACAACCGCAACGGATCGCGTCAATGGTCGACCACGTGCACGATCACCGATGCCCATCCCGGAAAGGTGTTCGGATTCGACGTCAAGTACCTCGTCTTGCCGATCGCGCACTGGCAGTACGACTTCACTGTTGTGGGGCCGGGCCGCTGTCAGGTCACCGAAAGCATGTGGGATATGCGGCCGAGCTGGTTCACGCCACTCGCAAAGTTCGCCACTGGTGTCTCGGACCGCAAGTCGGTCAATACGGCGAACATCAAAGCCACCCTGGAGCGACTCAAGCAGCGCGCCGAGTCATCCCGGTGACTTCAACCCGGTGACTTGAGCCGGGTCACTCAGGGTTTGCGCGCAATCCGATCGGCGATCCGCGCGATCGGCGAGGTAGACGACCGCCCCTTCGCCTCCTGGCGGTCGGCCAGCTTGTACGCGCTGTACATTCCGCGAACACCGATCCAGCGCAGCGGCTCTGGCTCCCAGGCTTTGGATTGATGCCCGACCCAGGGCAATTCGGTCAACGGTGTGCTGCGTTTGAGCACCAGGTCGGCGAGCGTGCGGCCGGCCAGATTGGCTCCCGCTACCCCGTGGCCGACATAGCCACCGGCTTCCCCCAGTCCGGTCGCCGGATCCAGGCTCACGCCGGCCGACCAGTCTCGGGGAACACCGAGCACCCCGCACCAGCCGTGGGCGATCGGCACCCCGCTGGTTTGAGGCAGCGCGCTGTTGAGTACCTCGGTCAGGTACGAGACCGTGCCCTCTCCGACCGCACCGTCGCGGTCGATCCTCGACGCGAACCGGTACGGTACCGCCCGGCCACCGATGGCGATGCGACCGTCGGCGGTGCGCTGCGCGTAGAAGAACCCGTGTGCGCAGTCGCCCAACGTTTCGAAGCCCTGCCAGCCAATGGCGTCCCACTGGTCGGCGGACAGCGGTTCGGTGGCGATCATCGCGCTGTTCATCGGGAGCCAACGTCGGCGCAACCCGGGCAGTCGCGCGGTGAACCCCTCGGTCGCCCGCAGCACCGCCGATGCCCGGACAACACCGAATGGCGTTCGCGCCCTGCCAGGGCTGATGCTCGTCACCGGGGTCTGTTCGTAAATCCTGACGCCGAGCCGCTCGACGAGGTCGGCCAGCCCGCGGACGAGTTTCGCCGGCTGAACCCGTGCACAGTGCGGATTGAACGAGCCGGCCACAATGCCGTCGACCTGTACCCGTTGGGCGGTCTCACTGGCCGAGAGTAGTTCGATACCTTCACTTCCCCAGGCCAGGTCCTCCTTGACGGATGCCTGAAGTCGTTGTTCCTGCGCGCGGTTGCGCGCGACCCGGAGGGTGCCGCCTTTCACGATGTCGGCGTCGATGCCTTCGCGCTGGGCGACATCGATGACCTCGTCCACGGCAGTGTCAAGCGTCCGCTGCCACTCGACTACGGCATCCTTGCCGTGCTGCTGGGCCAACACACCCCGGTGACCGGGGGCCAGTCCCGATAGCCAACCGCCGTTGCGGCCCGATGCCCCGAACCCTGCGAACCGTGCCTCGGCCACCACTATGCGCAGTGCCGGATCGGCCTGCTTGAGGTAGTAGGCGGTCCAGAGGCCGGTTAGTCCGGCGCCGACGATGCAGACATCGGCATCGCGATCACCGGGCAGAGCGGTTCGAGGTAGCGGCAGCTGCGAATACCAGTGGGATACCGCGCCGATCGTGGTTGCCATACGTCGATCTTGGCAGTCAGTCCCGCTTCGCGGCTCGCTTGGCCGCACGCAGCCCCGCCCAGAACCGTGCGGCCTCACGAATCGACTCCTCGACGGGCTCTGGATGCCAGCCGAGTTCACGCCCCGCCTTGCTGTGGTCGATCGGACTCTCAGCGCGCATCAGCCTCAGCGAATTCAGCGACAGCCGTTCATCGGTGCCGCGAAGTCGCCCCTTCACGGTCCCCAGTATGGCCAGCGCATAGGTCAGGGGGAGCGGAATCGATCTGGCCGACAGCGACACCTCCACAGCCTCGGCGGCGATGCGGGCCACCTCGGTGTTCGTGATCATCTTGTCCGAGATCAGATATCGCTCGCCCACGCGACCGTGCTCCGCGGCCAACACCATCGCCTTGGCCGCGTCGACGACACCGACGGCCTCAAGTTCTATGCCGCTCAGGACGAACGGCAGCTTGCCGAAGACCGCACCCGCGATGATCGCGCCGTGTGGGGTGCGCCCCCAGTCCCCTGGGCCGTAGGTGGTCGACACGCACATCGCGACCGCGGGCAACCCGTCGTCGCGTGCCGCTTTCAACACCAGGTCCTCGGCCTGCACACGGCTTCGGACGTACGGTGTCAGGCCGCGATCGGCGATGACGTCGTCCTCGTTGGCGACATGACCGCGGCGGCGGCCAACGGTCGCGTAGGTGCTCGTGTACACGAACCGTCGGAGTCCCCGGCCTTCGTGAAGTTGACCGTCCCTGTTGACCTCGTTCGCGATCCGCAGAACATTGCGGGTGCCCTCCACGTTGGTGCGGTAAAGCGGCCCAGGATCCCTGAGCCAGCCGCGGGTGTCGACCACGCAGTAGTACACGTCGTCGCAACCGGACATGGCCCGGCGCAGGGTGTCGTCGTCCCAGATGTCGCCTACGAATCTGTGGGCGTCGAGATCGTCAATACCCACGGTGTTCGCGTTCTCGCGGACCATGACCCGGATGTCGTGGCCACCGGCCGCCAATTGGCGGCTGACGTGTGAGCCGAGGAACCCGTTGGCGCCGATGACGAGTTTCGTCACGCGCGTCCTCCGAAATGGTTCAGCCACGCTGCGGCACCGTCGTCGAGGGTGCCCAGCGCCCGCGCCTTGGTGCACCATCGCATCGCAGCTTCGCCGAATCGCGCCGGGTTGTAGATGTCTTCTTGCCGCGACCACAGTCCGTCGCCCGCGTAGGTGATGATCGAGATGTTCGTCGCACTGATGATCGTGCCGTCGCCCGGGTCCCGGAGGGGGTTGTCCAATTCGCAGATCACCCGGCCCGTGTCTTCGTCGAATACCGCCCAGAGCGCCGGGAATTCGGTCATGTGACTGCCTGGAAAGCTGGTCATCGTCTTTGTGATCCACGCTCTGACCTCGTCGCGGCCCTTCATGGTGCCCATCGCGTGTTCGATGTAGTCGACGTCAGGGGTGTAATGGCTCACCCAGGCATTCCAGTCACGGCTTCTGGCGGATTGGTCGACGGTGTTCTCGAATCGCTCGAATGCCGCTGCCAATTCCCTGCGCGAAAATCGAGCTGCCGCCACAACACACGATTATGCGCGACGCCGTTGAGCACGAGCGCTCGACAACCTGTGTCCGGGCGGGTATACGAGGAGGCGTGACCGAAAACAAGAAGGCGGTCCTTGCGGGCGGCTGTTTCTGGGGTATGCAGGATCTGATCCGCCGCCGGCCTGGAGTGGTGTCGACACGCGTCGGCTACACCGGTGGCCAGAACGCCCACGCGACGTATCGCAACCATCCCGGCCATGCCGAGGCGATCGAGATCGTCTACGACCCTTCCGCCACCGACTACCGCGCCCTGCTCGAATTCTTCTTCCAGATTCACGATCCGACGACGAAGAACCGTCAGGGCAACGACGTGGGAACCAGCTATCGGTCAGCGATCTTCTATCTCGACGACGAGCAGAAAGAGGTGGCGCTCGACACGATCGCCGACGTGGACGCATCCGGACTGTGGCCGGGAAAAGTGGTGACAGAGGTGATGCCGGCCAGTGATTTCTGGGAGGCCGAGTCAGAGCATCAGGACTACCTGGTGAACTACCCCAACGGATACACCTGTCACTTTCCCCGCGCCGGCTGGAAGCTGCCGAGGCGTACATCCTGAGCCAACCCGTAAGCGGATTCGCCGACGAAGGCTTTGGAGCGGTCGCAGACGCATTCGCCGCCAATCTGTCGAACCGGGCCGAGACCGGCGCCGCCTGCGCCGCCTACCACCGTGGCCGGTTGGTCGTCGATCTCTATGGTGGCGTCGCGGACATCCGGACCGGCGCACAGTGGACCGACAAGACACTCACGCTGGGCTTCTCGGTCGGCAAGGGCCTGATGGCTCTGTGCGCCTACCTCGCCCAACAGCGCGGCCTCCTGGATTTCGAGGCACCGGTAGGCGAGTTGTGGCCGGAGTTCGCGGTGAATGGCAAGGAAGACACCATTGTTCGTGATCTGTTCACGCACCGCGCCGGGTTGGTGGTCCTGGACACCGATCTGACACTGCGGGATTTTTTCGCGTGGACACCGGTGATCCGAGCCATCGAAGCACAGCGGCCGATGTGGCGACCCGGCACGGCGTACGCCTATCACGGACTGACCTACGGCTGGCTGACGGGCGAAGTGCTGAGGCGGGCGACGGGTCTCATGCCCGGCGCCCTGGTTTCTTCGTATCTGTCGACACCACTTTCGGCCGATGCCTGGATCGGGCTGCCCGCTGAGCAGGAGCATCGGGTGGCGACGATGTATCCCACCAATTCGCCTGTCCTGAATGCCGTCTGGCGGGTTTGGCCTCGCATCGTGCCCTTGGTCGGCCGGCAGTCGACGGTGCGAGTCGTCACCATGGGCGGGGCGCTTCCGTTCCGTATGGTGGATGGCAGTTCTTCCGACCTCAATTCCCGCACGGCGCACGCTGCCGAGATTCCTGCGGTGAATGCCATTCTCGACGCGCGCTCACTGGCGGCGATCTATGCAGCGGCGGTGACTTCTGTCGGCAGTATCGGCCCACTGCTGGATTCGGATTCGCTCGCCGATGCGGCGACACCCAGATCGTACGGGCGGCATTGGCCACGAACCTTCACCCCACCTGGCGTCAGATTCTCCACTGGGTTTCTGGTCAATGGAATCCCCTATCGGCCAATGCTTTCGGACTCGTCATTCGGTCATGACGGGGCCAGTGGCAGCTTCGGCTTCGCCGACCCGGACAGCGAGGTCGGCTTCGCTTATCTGAACAATCGCATGAGCGGCCTGCGCGATGACCGCGCCAACCGGCTCACCGCCGCCTTGCGCCGCTGCCTCTAGTCAGGAGCGTCGAAGAAGCTTTCGGGGTGGTGCAACCCGCGCCGTTCGCAATCAGACGCGACGCCGCATCACGACACGGCCGCCCTTTTTAGGGGTGTAGGCCACGCCACGGGAGTGCCACTTCTCGCCTGGAGCATCGGTGGTCTCGATGGTGAAGTGCCGCAAAACGGTTCGCAAGACCACATCCATCTCCATGTTGGCGAAAGCAGCACCGATACAACGCCGGGTGCCACCGCCGAACGGCATCCACGACAGGGCGCTGGGCTTTTCGTCGATGAATCGCTGCGGATCGAACACTTCGGGGTTGGCGAATTCGTCGGGACTCTCATGCAGCTGGCTTAGGCTGACCATGATCGAATACCCCTGCGGGATGCGCCATTCACCCAATTCGTACATCGGAACGTGGACATGCCGACCGGCGAAGTCGATGACGGTCCGAACCCGCTGAACTTCCAGAATTGTCGCCTGCCGAAGGGTATTTCCGTCCGAATCCGCTTCGACAACAAGATGATTCAGAATATCGGGGTGCCGTGAGATCCGCTCGAACGCCCAGCCCAGTGTCGACGCGGTGGTCTCATGGCCGGCCGCCAGCAAAGCCAGCAGTTCGTCACCGATGTCGCCGCGGGTCATCTGCGAGCCGTCTTCGTATGTGCTGCGCAGGAAAAGCGAAAGCACATCGCTCCGCTCGTCGAGATTCGGATCGGCCTTCGCTCGGACGATCAGGGTGTCGATGAGGCTCTCGTAGTCCCGGCGGTAGCCGGCAAGGCGAGCCCACGGGCTCCAGCGGCCGTAATCCCTTTTCGGCGAAGGCAACACCGACAGCCGCGAGCCCAGGGTCACCCATTTCGGAATGAGCTCACGGAGACGCTGCAGTTCAGCACCGTCGGCCCCGAAGATCGCCCGCAGGATGACGTTCAGCGTGATGTGCATCATCGGCTCGAGGGTGGCGAACTCCCTGCCTTCCGGCCAGGACGCCATTTCCCGCAGCGTTTCTTCCTCGACGATCTGCTCGTAGGCGCGGATGGCCTTGCCGTGGAACGGCGGAGTGAGGAGCTTTCGCCGCCGGCGATGCTCGAAGCCGTCGAGCGCGAACACCGAACCCGGCCCCAGCATTCTGCTGAGGTTGGGCTGGATGTTGTATAGGACGTCGGGGCTGGTCGTGAATATCTGTTTGGCGAGTGCCGGGTCCGACACCATGACCGTGGGACCAAACACCGGAACCGTGAACGCGAAGCACCTGCCCAGCCGACGGGTCAGGGCCTCGACGGTCCGGCGGCGCGACAGCACGAATGCCGTCGCCGGGATGAATTTCGGCACGGCCGGCATCGGGGGCAGCTTCGCCGCCGGATTTGCCTGCGCGCCCTCGTAAACGTCGACAGTCGGCGCTTCACTCATAGTCGGCCCCCTTGATGAACAACCGCCTGGTACTACGCGGTACCGCGGATATGCGCCATACGGTACTCTCTGGTACCAGGGCTGGCAAGCAACCCCCGGAGAGGAAGACGTGACCGTATCGGTTGCCGAGGAAACTCGTGCCGACGATCTGCGCAGTGTCGACTTTCGGCGCCGACTCCTCGACGGTCTGGCCGCCTCGATCGACGAGCGCGGCTATCGCGAATCCACCGTCTCCGACATCGTTCGCCATGCCCGCACCTCCAAGCGGACGTTCTATGACCAGTTCTCCACCAAGGAGGAATGCTTCGTCGAACTGCTCGCCGTCAACAACGAGGAACTCGTCGACGCGATTCGCGCAGCGGTGGATCCGCAGGCGCAATGGCAGGAACAGATACGACAGGCGCTGGTCTCCTACGTCCAGTCCATCGAAGCCAAACCGGCGATCACGCTGAGCTGGATCCGAGAGCTTCCGGCGCTGGGTGACGGCGCCCGCCCCCTACTCCGCCGCAGTTTCGGTCGACTTACGTCGATGCTCGTCGACCTCACCGGCAACCCCGGCTTCGCGGCCGCCGGCATCGACCCCGTATCGGAGGCGGTCGCCGTCGTTCTGGTCGGCGGCCTCCGCGAATTGACCGCCCAAACGGTAGAGGACGGCAAGCCGATCGCCGAGATCACCGAAACGGCGCTTGGGGTGTCGCTGGCGATTCTGAACGCGTCATCCGGCATTTGATTCCGGTTCACGCCATCACGAACGCGAATCGACGTCGCGAGCGTAGTTTGGAGTAGGTGGCAGGGAAAACCGGCAATGGTTGAGACGATGCGCGCGCAGCGCTTCTACGCTGAGACGAAAACCATTGCAGTCGAAGATGTTCCGATACCCGAGCCGGGCCCTGGTGAAGTTCTGGTCAAGGTCGCCTTCTGCGGCATCTGCCATTCTGATCTCAGTCTCATCAACGGAACGTTTCCGGCGCAGCGGCCCGTCGTCACCCAGGGCCACGAGGCGTCGGGAACCATCGCCAAGCTCGGTCCGGGCGTCACCGGCTGGTCACTGGGCGACCGGGTGGTCGTCGCCGCCGGACGCCCCTGCCTGCAGTGCGCCAATTGCCGGCGCGGTGATTCGGCGAACTGCCTCCGAATTCAGCTGATGGCCTTCGCCTATGACGGCGCCTGGGCGGAATACACCGTTGCGCTCGCCGGCGGACTCACTCGTGTTCCCGACAACGTGTCGCTGGATCAGGCGGCCATACTGGCGGACGCGGTGTCCACCCCGTTCGGCGCTGTCGTACACACCGGCAAGGTGACGGTGGGCGAATCGGTGGGCGTGTGGGGTGTCGGCGGTGTTGGGACCCACATCGTGGCACTCGCCCGCCTCGTCGGCGCCGTCCCGATCGTCGCGATCGACATCAACCCCGCGGTGCGCGAACGTGCCCTGCAGGTCGGCGCCGACTTCGCGTTCGATTCGAGGGACGACGACCTGCCCGGCAAGCTCGCCGATGTCACCGGCGGACGCAAGCTCGACGTTGCCTTCGATGCCGTCGGGATTCGAGCGACGTTCGAGCAGGCGTTGGACAGCCTGACCGTCGGCGGGCGTCTGGTGGCCGTCGGGATGAGTGCCGAAGCTCCGAGCATCGGGCCGACGTCGATGTTCGGATTGAGCCAGCGACAGGTGCTCGGGCATCTCGGCTACCGCAACTCCGACATCGAGACCCTCGCCGCGCTGGTTTCCCGCGGCCGGCTCGACCTGTCCCGATCGATCAGCCAGATCATCCCACTCGAGAAGATCCGCGACGGCATCGCCGACCTCGACCGCGGCACAGGCAACCCGATCCGGATCCTGGTGCAGCCGTGACCACACGGCACATTCGGCTGACATCACACAGCAGCGGATCCGCGGCTCCGCCCATCCATTGGGGAGCCGCGACCGCCGCGGAGCGGGGCCCGGTGATCGGCACCACCACCACGCGAGCCCATCGCAACGTGATCGGCACCCACAGTGGGTCGTACAGCGTGTATCGGGCACTCGCCGTCGCTGCCGGCGCCCTGTCTCCGGCCCACCGCGCGGACCTCACGAACACCGCGCCGACCGATGCCGTCGGGCCGTTTCCGCAATGGAGCCGGCCCGGCGCGATCGTCAGCCTCGATCCCTGGGGCGCACTGGTCGCCGACGCCTTTCACACGCAACTGCAGGCGGGCCATGACATCCGCCCCACCATCGCGGTGACCAAGGCCCACGTCATGCTTCCCGAAATCGCCGACGCCATCGCGAAGGGGCGTCTGCGGCCAGACGGCCATGTGCTGCTGCCCAACGGGTCCGCCCTGGTGACCAAGGCAGCCATCGAGCCTGTCTGGTATCTGCCCGGCGTCGCACAGCGGTTCGGTTGTAGCGAGGCAACCCTGCGCCGGGTCCTGTTCGAAGAGACCGGCGGCATGTACCCGGAGTTGGTCACTCGTAGCGATCTGGAGGTGTTCCTCCCTCCCATCGGAGGGCAGACGCTGTACATCTTCGGCGACGCAAAGGACCTCGCCGACTCAAACGTCGAACTGACCGCCCGTGTCCACGACGAGTGCAATGGATCCGACGTCTTCGGATCGGACATCTGCACCTGCCGGCCCTATCTGACGCACGCGATCGAGGAGTGCATCACCAGCGCCCAACTGGGCGGCGTCGGACTGGTGGCCTATTCCCGCAAGGAGGGTCGCGCGCTCGGCGAGGTGACGAAATTCCTGGTCTATAACGCACGCAAGCGACAGGTGGGCGGCGACACCGCCGAGGGGTACTTTGCCCGCACGGAATGTGTTGCCGGAGTGCAGGATATGCGCTTCCAGGAGCTGATGCCAGACGTTCTGCATTGGCTGGGAATCACCAAGATCGACCGCCTGGTGTCGATGAGCAACATGAAGTACGACGCGATCGTGGGGTCGGGCATAGCTGTCGGCACACGGGTCAACATTCCGGACGAATTGATACCCGCCGACGCTCGCGTCGAAATCGACGCAAAGATGGCTGCCGGATACTTCACCCCGGGACCGATCCCAGACGTCGATGAGCTACGAAAGGCCAAGGGGCGCAGCCTAGATGGGTGACGTAGCGCAGCTCCTCGGCGATACCGGCACAGCCGCGGGCGCGGCGTCGGCGCTTCGACAGACCAGCGCGATCCGCGAACGCGCACGATTTCTGCTCGAGCGGGCGAGGTTGGGAGAGTCCGCGTGGTTCCGGGTCGACGACGACAATCTCCACACGGCTGCAGGTGAAGTCGCTGCCGTGACGCTGCGCCGCTATCCCGATCTGTCGATCCCGGTACACAGCCGTTGGCGACACTTCGAAGCGGGCGGAGTCGACCGCAAAAGTGTGTTCGATGCGGCATTGGGGTCGTTGGATCTCCGATCCCGCGCACGAGCCATGATCGACCTGACGCTGATCAGCGTTCTGCTCGATGCGGGGGCGGGGGCGGACTGGCGATACCGGGAAGAGCCCGCGGGCCCCGACTTCACCCGTTCGGAGGGCTTGGGGGTCGCGAGCTTCCACGCATTCATGGCCGGCACGTTTTCCAGCGAGCCGGACGAACCACTGCGGGTCGACGCGGGCCGTCTGCGGCGACTCTCCACCGAGCAACTGGCACAAGCATTCCAGGTCGATGACAACAACCAGCTGGTCGGACTCGAGGGCCGGGTGTCGCTACTGCGAAGACTGGGCCGGGAGCTGGAAAACCAACCCGAGGTCTTCGGATCGCAGGCCCGCCCTGGCGGACTGTTCGACGCGATCGTCACCGCCGATGCAACGCCTGTCGTCGCGCATGACATTCTGACCGGGATCCTGACTTCGCTCGCCGGAATCTGGCCGGCGGACAACATGATCGGAGATCAGCCTGTCGGCGACTGCTGGTACCACAAGGATCTCGGTGGCCCCGGTCTGACCAAGGGATGGATGCCGTTTCACAAGCTTTCGCAGTGGCTCACCTATTCGTTGCTGGAGCCGCTCGGGTGGGCGGGGGTGACGGTCGAAGGACTCGACGAATTGACCGGCCTGCCCGAATACCGCAACGGTGGGTTGTTAATCGATACCGCCGTACTGACGCTGCACGATCCGTCATGGTCTACCCGAAGCTGGCGTCCCGCAGACGAATTGGTGGTCGAGTGGCGGGCACTGACGGTGGCGCTTCTCGACGAACTCGCGCCACTGGTCCGCGGTCGGCTCGGTCTTGGCACCGGAGAAATGCCGCTGGCATGCATTCTCGAAGGCGGCACGTGGGCGGCGGGGCGAGGGTTGGCACAGCGGTTACGGAGCGGCCTCCCGCCCCTGAACGTGATCAGCGACGGCACGGTGTTCTGATGAGAGGTCTCGGCTGATGGGAGCGGTGCACCTGGTCAATCACCCACTCGTGCAGCACAAGATGGCATTGATGCGCCGGAAGGACACATCCACCCGAAGCTTTCGCTCGCTCGCGAATGAGGTGTCGACGCTGTTGGCTTACGAGGCACTACGCGACATCCCGACACACGAAGTGACGATAGAGACTCCGATGGAAGTGGCCACGGGGACGATGATCGACGGCAAGAAACTCGTGTTTGTCTCGATTCTCCGGGCGGGCAGTGGGATCCTGGACGGGATGCTGACCGTTGTCCCGAGCGCACGGGTGGGCCACATCGGTCTGTACCGGGACCCGAAAACTCTTGTGGCCATTGAATATTACTTCAAGATTCCCGGCGATCTCCACGAGCGCGACGTGGTGATCGCCGATCCGATGCTGGCCACTGGTAACTCCGCTGTCGCGGCCGTGGACCGCCTCAAGGAGTACAGCCCGCGGTCGATCACATTCGTCTGCCTGCTCACCTGCCCGGAAGGAATCGCCGAGTTGCACGGCGCACATCCGGATGTGCCGATCGTCACCGCAGCCGTGGACCGGGAACTGGACAAGAACGGGTACATCCTGCCCGGACTTGGTGACGCAGGCGACCGCATCTTCGGCACCAAGTAGTTCCCGGAACCTCCGGCGACGTCTAGGCGGACAGTTTTCGCGTCTCTGCCTGGATGGCTTCCCGCTCATCAGGACGATCGACCTGACGTGTCGGCAAAGCCAATCTGAAGATCTTGCGGACCACGGTGCCGAATTGCCGGGGCAGCGGTCCAGAGTTGTACGGAATGCCGTACCGCGTGCAGATTTCCCGCACCTCGGGCGCGATCTCCGAGTAGCGCCGTGCGGGCATGTCGGGGAACAGGTGATGTTCGATCTGGTGCGACAGATTTCCCGACAGGAGGTGAAACACCCTGCCGCCAGTTAGGTTTGCCGATCCGAGGATCTGGCGGAAATACCACATTCCGCGTGACTCGTCCCGGGTCTCCTCGATGGAGAACTCCTGGGTTCCGTCCGGGAAATGACCGCAGAAGATGATCGCGTACGACCACACGTTCCGGATCAGATTGGCCGTCAGATTCCCGGTGAACACGAACGGTGCGAACGGTCCGGCCAGCAGTGGGAAGGCAACGTAGTCCTTGGCCACCTGTCGACGGGTCTTGCGCCATATCTCGGCGAGAACCCCACGCTTGTCGGCGATTTTAATCTCGCCGGCACGAATACGTTCGGTTTCGAGTTCATGCAACGCGACACCGTATTGGAATAGCACCATGAGCAGGAACGCGTAGACCGGGTTGCCCAGGTAGTAGGGCCGCCAGGGTTCGTCGTCGCTCATCCGCAGGATCCCGTAGCCGATGTCGCGGTCCATGCCGACGATGTTGGTATAGGTGTGATGCGAGAAGTTATGCGAGTGACGCCATTGGTTCCCGGGGCATGCGGTGTCCCATTCGAAGGTTCGGCCGGATAGCGCGGGATCCCCGGTCCACTCGTACTGGCCGTGCATGATGTTGTGGCCGATCTCCATGTTGTCGAGGATCTTTGACACCGCCAGTAACGCGGTTCCCGCGAGCCAGGCCGGGGGGAGAATTCCCGCGAACAACAAGCCCCGCCCGGCAACCTCCATGGTGCGCTGCATCTTGATGATGCGACGGATGTAGTCGACGTCCTCCTGGCCGAGGTCGGCCATCACCCGTTGTTTGATGGCGTCCAGTTCCTTGCCGAACGCGTCGGCTTGCTGGGGCGTGAGCGTGACTGCGGGCTTTTGGGCTGCGGGCCTCTTGACTGATTTATTCATGGTGGGCTCCCTGTTCAGAGGTTGATCTCGATGTCGCCTACCGGCACCGATATGCAGATCTGGATGTCTTCTTCAGCGGAAGTCGAGGTGGCTCCCGTGGTGATGTTGCGCACCGCGCCACTGAGCTTGTGACGGGTACAGGTGTGGCAGATGCCCATCCGGCAGCCGCTTTGGGGCGTCAGTCCGGCACCCTCGGCCTGATCGAGAATCGTCCTGCCGTCATCCTCGACGTCGATATCGCTGTCGCAGAAGCTGATTCGGCCGCCGGACGGACTGTCGGGGACCACGAAGGGCCTTGGCACGAAGCTTTCCGACTCAACCGTCGCGTCGGTGACGGCAGCCACCACGGCCCGAACCGCCTCAACCAAACCGGGCGGGCCGCACACATAGACGACGTCGGGGTTCGGCATCGCCGCCCTCAGGTGTTGCTCGTCGAAATGACCGACGAGATCGCCGCCCGATGCGCGGGTGTATCCGTGAAGCACCCGGACTCCCGGGGTTCGGGCGAGTTCGTCGCGATAGCACGCTTCCTCCGGCGTCCTGGCATAGTGCACGAATCCGATTTGGCTATGGCCGTTCTCGGCATTCAGAGTGCGAAGCAGCGACATCACCGGGGTGATGCCGCTGCCGCCGGACACAAACAGGATCCGGTTGGGCCGGCGATTCGGGAGAACGAAATCCCCCGCCGGCGCCGAGAGCCCGACTACCAATCCCGGCTCCGCCTGCCGGTAGAGGTATTCGGAGACCAGCCCGCCACCGTGGCGGCCGATGGTGAGCTCCACCAGGTCCGATCCCTCGGCGTTGGCCGGCGAGTAGCAGCGGGTATGACGGCGGCCGTCGATCTCGACGGTCAGGTTCAGATGCTGGCCTGCCCTGCAGCGCTGGTCCACCCGACGGGCGGCCGCAGCATTCGGCGCCAGCAGGAGAGTCACACTGCGCGGCGTCGTGCGGTGAACCGCCACCACTTTCGCGCGGGCGTCGGCGATGGTCCACGTTGGATCCACCAGTTCTGTGTAACGGTCCACTCCATGTGGACCAGTGAGGAGATCGACCAACGGCGACTTCATCACGCGGGTCAAAGTTTCAGTGAACATATGTACACTCTGAAACCTGAAACCGCGCGCCGTCAAGGGATCTTGCCTGGTTGTGTTAGGGTTCACAACGGTGAACACTCGTGCACCCAGATCACGTCGAGAGCGTCCTGCCCGCCCATCGCGGACGAAGGAATCACCCTCTCGCGAGGAGCGCAAAGAAGCCACCCGCCGCACGATCATCGCCGCAGCACTCAAACTCCTGGATGAGCGCAGCTTCAGCGGATTGAGTCTGCGCGAGGTGACCCGCGAAGTGGGCATCGTGCCCGCCGCGTTCTACCGGCACTTCGAATCGATGGACGCTCTGGGGCTGGTTCTGATAGACGAGTCGTTCCGGGCCCTGCGGGAGATGCTCCGTGGTGCCCGAACCGGTCTGCTCGATCCGAACAGGGTCATCGAGTCGACCGTCGAGATCCTGATCGGCAGCGTTTCCGAACAACGCGAGCACTGGCGGTTCATCAGCCGCGAACGCTCGAGCGGTGTCGCGGTTCTCCGCTATGCGATACGCACCGAAATCCGTTTGATCACGTCCGAGTTAGCGACCGACCTGGCCCGCTTCCCCGGGCTGAACACCTGGAGCACCGAGGATCTCAACATCCTCGCCAGCCTGTTCGTCAATTCGATGATCATCATCGCCGAAGCCATCGAGGACGCTCAGGACACCGCCGCTCTGGATGAAATCAAACGCACTGCCGTCAAACAGCTGCGGATGATCGCCGTCGGCGTCGCCGGCTGGCGAAGTGTGACCGGTTGACGTGGCTCCCACCGGGGCCTCCCCCGCCCCTGCTCATCGGGGCCTCCGCCACATGGGCCAGAGGGAGGGGCCACCGTCCGGCAGCACTATTTCGCCGGTGACCTCAAATCCGAATCGCTCGTAATACGGGACGTTGTCCGGATTGCTGGATTCCAGATAGGCCGGCGCGTACTCGGCGTCGCACCGCTCGAGGCGCGACTGCAGCAACGCATACCCGAACCCACATCCGCGAACGAATGGGTCGCTGCCCAGAACGGCCAGGTACCAATGCGGCTCCTCGGGGTGATTGGCCTTCATCAGATCCGACACCGCGCGGCCCGCGGCCAGCCGTCCCCGGAATGCACGCATAATGGCGGGCAACATCGCGAGCTGCTCACGCGGAGTGTGCGTCTGCCGGCCCGGCGGATCCCATAGGGCGGCCGCACCGACGCCTACATCCGAGACTGCTACCTCAGAGCTCCTGCCGGCCAGGAAGTGATAGCGGGTAAGCGCGCCGAACAGCCCGGGCAGAGCGGCCCGTCGCCGATCTGCATCGGGCTGAACCCATTTCAAGACCGGATCGTCGAAGAAGGCGCGAGCAAGCGCAGCGGCCAGGCCTGGTATGTCGGTTCGGCGAACGGGAGTTACGTCGATGGCCACAGTTCACAGGCTAACCACTGCGCGCAGTTCCGGGTGGAGCAGCCACTGCGTCACTCTCGCGGGATTGCCAAACCCTCCTGTACCAGGGTTGCGGTGGTGAAACCCGAGGCGTCGAACAGATGCGCCGTCATCACGCCGCGGCCCCGAGCCGCCCCGGGAGAGCGCGATTCCAACAGGTTCCACAGATCGGCGCGGATGGGCCGGTGAAACCAGATCGAGGAATCGGTGGTGGCCGCCCGGTGACTGCGGTCAACCATCGAGTGGCCATGCACCCGCAGGATCGGGTCAACACCGTAAATGTCGGTGACATACACCGCCGCACACGCGTGCAGCACCGGGTCGTCTGCGAGATCCCCGGTGATGCGCCACCACAGCCGCCTCACGAATTCCCCTGTGCGCCAATCATCGACAACCCGGATATCGATCTCACCGAGCGGCAGCGACGGGGCGGACCCGATCGGTCCGGTGGCCGCCAGCAGTTCGGGATCACCCAGCGTGTCAGGGTGTCTTCCGTGGGCGGGCCCATCGGTCGGGCGTGCGAATGAGGCCGTCGCAACCAACAAGGTGCGACCCCCCTGAGTCGCCAACACGCGCCGTGCCGCGGACGTCCGGCCGTCGTAGACGCGCTCGACGTCGTAGAGACTGGCCGTGGCGGCGTCCCCGCCGCGCAGAAATTGCATATGCAGGCTCGTCGGCCGCATCTCGGTGCCGACTGTGCGGCATGCCGCAGCGAATGCCTGCGCGCCGATGTGGCCACCGTAGGCGCGCTTGCCGGGCGGACCGTTCGATATGCCGACAAATCGGTCATCGCCATCGTCGTCCACCGCGAGCAGTGCCTGCACCATGCCACTCACTGCGCGACAGCTCCGGATTCGACGAGGGCAGCGATGTCCCGCCGGCTCAATCCCAGCTTCTCGGCCAATACATCCGCCGTATCCTGTCCAATCGCGGGAGCCGCCCGGGGTCTGACGTGCCGGCCGTCGAACGACATCGGCAGGCCCGGGGCCAGGTAGGTGCCGATCCTGGGCTGAATCAGCGGAGCGAACAGTGGATTGTCGGTGACTCGCGGACCTTCGACGACCTCGGCAAATGACTGGTAGCGCTCCCAGAGCACCGAACCGCGTGCGAGGCCGGACGCGATCTCCGCTGCGCTGTGCCGCCGGAACCAGGGCGCGAAGAGCCCGGTGAGGACGGCCCGATGCTCATAGCGCTGACCCTCGTCGCCGAAATCCGCACCGAGGTTTTCAGCAACGGCTGCAACGGCTTTGGCTGTCCCGGTCAGTGCCACCAGATCGTGGAAATGCCGCTGTGTCAATGTGACGACCATAAAAATGGCGCCGTCGTTGCTGCTGAAGTTCTCACCGTACTGGCCGTAGATCGCGTTGCCCACACGTGGCCTTTGAACACCGTTGATCATGACCTCGGTGAGGAATCCCAGATTGCTCGCCGTCGCCAGCGCGACATCGTCGAGCGACAGCTGGATGTTGCTCCCCTTTCCGGTGGCGTCACGACGGCGCAGCGCGGCCAAGACCGAAAGTGCCGCGTACAAGCCACAACTGACGTCCCACGACGGGAGCACGTGGTTGATCGGGCCGTCCTGGTCGGGAGGCCCGGTGACCAGAGGGAATCCGGTTCCCGCGTTCACGGTGTAATCCACACCGGTTGATCCGTCCGCGCGGCCCGATACTTCCAGGTGAATGAGATCCTGCCGTAGCCGGCGCAGACTGTCGTACGAATTCCATTGTTTTCCAACAATGTTGGTGATCAAGATTCCGCAATCGGCGACCAGGCGAGTCACCAGCGACTGCCCCTCGGGCCGGCGCATGTCGATGGCAACCGAACGCTTACCCTTGTTCAAGCCGGCCCAATAGATGCTCTCTCCGTCCGCCGTGAGCGGCCATCGACGATAGTCCGCGGCTCCCCCGATCGGGTCGATCCGGATCACCTCGGCGCCGAGTTGCGCGAGCGTCATACCCGCCAGCGGAACGGCAACGAAACTGGAGATCTCAATTACCCGGACACCGGTCAACGGACTCACGCCATGAGTATGTCGTGACTACCGGACCGCAAAGGGCACGCCCAGGCAGAACAACGACAGCATCAGCAAGATCCAGCCCGCGGCCTGCCAGATCGGCCATACGCCTTCGTCACGCCACACTCGGTAGGTCTTGACGAATGCGCCGATACCGCCGGCGAAAAGCAGACCCGGAACCAAAATTCCCGCGATCAGGGAGCGCCACGTCACCGTCACGTAGAACGCGACGGCCGCGACCGCCACGACAGCGACTACGAATGTCGCGGCGGCCTTCAGCGCGGCCGGATCGTGCCAGCGCTTCTCGACGTCATTGGTCATCACAGTCCAGCCTACGTGCATCTGACCACGCGACGCCTGGCGCCGAGGGGTTCGCGGCGACTGCTCGCAGCCGCCGGCTCAGACCGGTCGCCCGAACCGCCCGACGTGCGATTGCCGCACGGAACTGCTCCGGAGTCCCGACGATCCGCACCTTCTCCCGAGCCCGGGTCACGGCCGTGTAGAGCAGTTCCCGGGTCAACAGCCGCGAGTCCTCGGACGGCAACAACACCGTGATCTCGATCGCCTGGCTGCCCTGACTCTTGTGGATCGTCATTGCGTGCATGGTCTCGACATCCGCCAGCCGGTTCGTCGCGAACTCCACCGGGCCGCCGGTACCCGAGACCGCCACCCGCAGGGCTCCATCGCGCAGAACCGTGACCCCGGAGTCCCCGTTGTAAAGACCCAACCCGTAATCGGTCGCGGTGACCAGAACCGGCCGCCCCGGGTACCAGTTCACCCAGGCCGGAATGTCGGTCTCCTCAGCGAGCCAACGTGCCACCTGCCGGTTCCAGAACTGCACGCCCGAGGGTCCATTGCGATGGGCACACAACAACCTGTGGTCGTCCAGCGTCGCCAGCGCGACGGTCGGGTCGCCCAGCAGTGCAGGCGCCCGGAGCCGCAACGCATGTGCGAGAAGAACAGGCCGCAGCCGATCGGCAGGGCTATCGGTGTCAACCCATTCGACGTGCGGGTCACCCGCTGCGAGGACGTCGAGCGCGCGCCCGGCGTCACCGACCCTGATCGCGGCGGCCAATTCGCCGATCGCGGCGCCGAACCGGTGCGTCGTGATCAATTTCGCGACGGGCGGATCTTCGCCCCAGCTGAGCCCGTCGACCAGATCGGCCAGAACGGCTCCCGCCTCCACCGACACCAGCTGATCGGCGTCGCCGACAAGAACCAGCCGAGCATCGCGGCGTACTGCTTCAACGAGCCTCGCCATCATCGTCAGCGACACCATCGACGTTTCGTCGACGACGATGACGTCATGCGGAAGTCGGTTCTCCCGGTGATGCCGGAACCGCGACGAGGTGTCGGGCCGGCCACCGAGCAGCCGGTGCAGGGTCGTGGCGTGAATGCCGGAAAGTCGCTCGCCGTCAACCGGATCCAACCTTCCGATCTCTAGTCGAACCGCTTCCTGCAGTCTGGCGGCGGCCTTTCCGGTGGGGGCGGCGAGTGCGATGCGCAGACCCGGCGAACTACTGCGCTGCGCCTGCTCGGCGAGCAGTGCAAGCAGTCGGGCGACCGTGGTGGTCTTGCCTGTGCCCGGTCCGCCGGTGAGCACCGTCAAACCGCGAGTCACGGCGATCTCGGCCGCCCGGCGCTGTTCTGCGAAATTCTGCGGGAAGAGCCGGTCGAAGCCCACGTCGCCGGTTGAATCACGAACAGTGGCCAGCGCCAGGACGTCGTTCGCGACACGCTGTTCTTCGAGCCAGTATCTGTCGAGATACAACAACTCGCCGTCCTGGCGCAGCACGGGAGGATCTGCCGTCAGCTTGCTTGCGGCGACCGCGGCAGCCCACTCCGCCGGTTGGGGCCAGGGCAGAGTCGGCATGTCGACATACGCCGAAACAGTCGACAGGTCAACGCATACCGAGCCACCCCGCACCGCACGAACCGCGAACGTAATGGCCAACGCGACTCGCTCGTCCGGTTCGGCAGCCAATCCGGTCACGCGTTGCGCCACGAGAACATCGGCCGCATCGATCACCCCGGCCTCATTGAAAGTACGCAGCAGTCCGGTTGCCCCCTGAGCCACCCGCCAGTCAGCCGGATCGGTCAATCCTTCTTGCTCAACAGGATTCATGTCACGATCCCCGACCGGCCAGCAGATCGGACATCTCCACCACCAGCGCTGCCGGGGGCCGCCAGCTGAACACACCGCTGGGATGCCCGTCGAGCACCGGGGTGCGCTCCCCGCACATTCCCCTCAGGAACAGATACAACACACCTCCGAGGTGGGATTCGGGGTCGTAACCGGGTTGACGCCAACGCAGAAACCGATGAACCACAACGGAGTAGAGCAGCGCCTGCAGCGGATAGTCCGAATGCAGCATCGCCTCAGCCATGCGCGCAGGACCGTAGTCGGCGGCAGTCAGGGGAACTTCCCGATCCCCCAGCCAGTTGGTCTTGTAGTCGACCACCAGATATCGGTGCCCCGATTCGTCCGGGATCCGCAGAACCGCATCGACCGATCCGGACAGATATCCGCGCAGCGACTGGGCACCCAACGCAGCCCCGGACAGGCGACCCGCGTACGAGGCGAGAGGGTCGTCGGCGGGCAGGTGGTGCCCCACGAGCTCACCCACATCCGCGAGCCTGATGTCAGCCCCATTGCCCACGTCACCCCCCGCCAAGGGGAACTCGAAATCCATCTCCCGCAGTCGATCGCTCAACCCGATCTGGCGCAGGGTCAACCCCCCGGCCAGCGGGCCCAGCGGGGTGTCGTGGAGGGGCACCAGCGCCGCGGCGAGGTCGGCCGCGCCGAGGTCCCGTGTGAGCGGCCACCACTTCGAGTGGTGTTCGACGTGAACCTGCAATTCCGCGGCCAAGTCGGCGGCCAGTGGATCCGCGGTTTCGAGCACCGCGTGCACGAGGCTGCCGAACTTGGCTCCCATCGGCAGTTCGGCCATCGGCGAAGCGATGTCGCTGCCGGGCCGCGAGGGAACCGCCGAGCTGATGTCGTCGGACTGCTCGTCATTCTCGTCGTCGAGGTCGGCGACCTCCGGTTCGCTTCCCACGCCACCTGATTCAGCGAAGCGAACCAGTCCGGAGTACGACGTCCGTCGCCACGTGGTGTCGATTGACCGATGGAAGTGTCTGACACACAAGTCATTTCGCAGTTGCTCCGCGGGCGGACTTACCACGGTCGCGATCACCGACTCTTCGAGAGTCGGACCGCCGACCGACTCCCACTCGCGCAGGGCGGTCATCGCGTCGGCGTCACTGATTCGTTCCGGATCACAACCGACCGGAATCCCGGACGCGCCGGGGCGCCTGCCCCGCAGCAGTCGCGACAGACTTCCGGTGTGCTCGTCCCAGGAAGGTGCCCACCAGGTGACAACCTGCGATTGAGCCCGGGTCAACGCGACGTAGGCAACTCTGGTCTCCTCACCGGCCTGCTCAATCCTGGCCCGCTGCTTTGCGACGGCCAGATCCGGGCTGCCCGGCCCGCCGATATGCAGGCAGCGCCCATGCTCGTCGTGAAAGCGAATAGATCCCTTGTCCCCGACGTGCTTGTTGAACATGAACGGCAGGTACACCACCGGGAACTGCAAACCCTTACTACCCCACACGGTCATGATCTGCACTGCCGCCGCATCGCTGTCGAGTCGGCGACTGCGCTCCGGTGCCCCGCTCTGCCCCTCGCACTGAGTGCGCAGCCAATCACGCAGTGCGGTAAGGCTGTAGCGCTCGCGGTGCGCGAGATCGTGCAGCAGCTCGGAAACGTGTGCGAGGTCCGTCATATTGCGTTCGCCACCCGCCCAGCCCAGCACGCGCCTTCCCATCCCGGCGAGTCTGGCGGCTTCGAAGATCGCGGCGACCCCCGTCTCTCGGGCATGGTCAGCCCATTGACGCAAGGTCTCGGCGACCCGGTCGGTGAGCGCATCACCGCCCGCAGCAAGGGATTCCGCCGTCTCACCGAAGAACATCGTGGTGGCGGCCGCACGAACCATGCCGGTGCGGTGCAGTTGATCGAAGGCTTCCAGCAGGGTGAGCCAGTCGCGGGCCGCGTCGGATTGCAACACGTCGGCATCACCGGTGTACACCGCGGGCACACCCGCCTCGATCAGCGCGTAATAGCAGGACCGGGCGTCCAAACCATTCTCAACGATGATCGCGATATCTTCGGCCCGCAATGGCCTATCAGCGAAGGTCGCTTCACTCGCCAGAAGTGCTGCGATATCGGCGACGAGATCCCGTGCGATGTAGGGACGCAGAACTTCCATCTTGATTGTTTGGGAGCCCATCACCCCGCACGATTTCCGGGACACTACCCGCAGCCGGAACGGGTCGTTGCGCGGCGCGCCCGCAAGTCTGTGCCCGCGACGCTGCGCCTCGACGGCGCGCACGACAATAGCGGGGTCGCCCAATTCCGCTCCCTGAAGGACCACTTGGAGCCTGTCCAGCAGGACGTCGTCGGTGCGCCAATTCTCCCCCAAGGTCCGCCGATCCGCCGCCGATCTGGCTGCGTCGAGGTAGGAGACGATGTCGCCACCGCGGAATGCGTAGATCGCCTGCTTTGGGTCACCGATGAGGATGACGGTGGACCGCCCCCCGAAAGCCCTGTCGATGACCTGCCATTGCACAGGGTCGGTGTCTTGGAACTCATCGACCATGACAACCGACCAGCGGTGGTACATCCGTGTGGCGGCAATCGAATTCGGGGACTCGAGTGCGCCCGCCAGACGGCTCAGCAGATCGTCGTAGCCAAGAATGCCGAGCGTTCGCTTTCGCCTTTCCAATTCGGCGAGAACATCATTTGCGAAGGCCACCCGAACAGCCGCCCCGGTTCCGGGCGGTGCCGCATCCGGTCGAAGCTGCACCCCGGGATTTGCCACCACGTCGAGGGCGACGGCGAAAGCCTCCCCACGGCTCAGAACCGGGGCATCTCGCTGTTGCCCGAAATGTGCGAGGTAGAGATCGTCAACGACATCGGTGACCAGATCGTTGAGGTCTTCCACCAGTTGCATTCCGGCGTCGGTATCGCCGGCAATCCCCAGTGATTTCAGAACCAATCCGCAGAACTGATGGATGGTGGCGATCGTCGCTGCGTCGAATTCCGCGACGGCGTCGCGGAGCCGGTCACGTCGTGCAGTCAGCTCGTCGGGCGATCCCGTCGTGAGATGACGCAGCAGGCCCGTATCGCTTTGACCACAGCCCGGATTGTCCAGCGCGTGCAATGCATCGATCAATGCCGAACGCACTCGCGCGCGCAACTCCTGGCTGGCGGAGCGAGTGAATGTGATGAGAAGCATCTGATCCAGAGTTGCCCGCCCTTCGGCGATGTAGCGGGTAACCAGACCCGCGAGCGTGAAGGTCTTGCCGGTTCCCGCACTGGCCTCAAGCACAGTCGTAGACGGGTGGCGGGGCAGTGGACCGAGTAACTCGAATCTCTCCATCAGCCGCGCCCTTGTCCGGCGCGGAGCAACGGTAGCCACAGCCGGCTGGCGTAGGCGCCCATCCTCGTTGTTTCCCCAGTGACCTCTTCACCGGGCCGCACCGGTGTCAGCAGACAGTCCAATGGGGCATTTCGCCCCCAAACACGTTCGGCCGCGGCATCTTCCCTCTCATACTTCCATTTGTATCCGGCCTGTTGCGCGGGGTCGGGTGGCCGCGAACTGTGAGCATCCAGCCTCGCGCTGACCCATGCGTATGAGGTCTTGATCGGCAGCGGTAGCGGCTCGCGGCGGCCGGCGTCATAGATTGCCACCAGGTCTTCGAGGATCGCTCTCGCCGCCCGACCATCCGCACTTTGCGGCGCAGCGATCAACCGCTCAGCGGGCCCCGGCCGGCGCCCCGGTGAACGGCCCACGCAAACAGCACTCCAGGGACGTTCGGGGAGTTGAACGGCTAAGGCCAACAGTGGAATCCATGCTCTCAGAAGATGCCGGCCGCCGAGCTTCGAATAGGTCACGTCGACCAACCGATCAGAAAAGACGGGCGACACCACGCCCGTTAGACGCCGATCCGCGATGCCAAGATCGATGTCATAGGCCGTTGCGGGGTCCGTCCGGTACGCAGCGGCCGCGTGGACGAGTTGCGTTGCCTGCAGCAGGAATTCGTTCGCCTGACGCCATCCCAGGCGGCCGGGCGGAAGCGCACCTCTCCGCCATTCGGCACCTACTGCCCAGTCGGGGCTCATACCCGCCAGCAGATCTGTCAACATTCGCTGCCCGACGGTCCATTCCTCAAGCGCGTCGATCTGGACGGGGATTGCGTCGTCGATGCCCTGAATCTCTTTGGGCACGGTCAGGTCCAGTGCAGTGAAGAAGCCCTTCACTGGATCGGCGAAGAATCTCAGCAGCTCTGTCAGAGTGACGTCCGTGGGCTGCGTCGGCGGCAGCGGCCGCGCCAGGAATGCCGGCTGCTCGCCACGGGGTCGCGCCGCGATGCGTGCGGCCTCGAGGACAGACGGGTCGAACGTAAAGGGCTTGTCGCGGTCGCCTAACTCACCGGGCGTGACATTGCGAATATCGAAGGGCTGCAATGGATGCTTGATGAGCACTTGTTCGCGGACCCCGCTTCCCGTCGCTGTTCCCAAGACTGTGGCATCCAGAGCGTCGAGTAGTTCCATCAGCGGGACGGCCGGCGGGCGTTGTTGACCGGTGTGTTCATTGGTTCCCGCATACGTGATGACCAGCCGGTCCGTGGCGGCGCATAGTGCGTCGAGCAGAAGCTGACGATCCTCGGATCGGACATCCCGTTCGCCCGTCATCGGCTCCCGGGCCAGCACGTCGTCGCCATCCACCGCTCCGAGGCGCGGAAAGACGGTGTCGTCGAGTCCGACGAGGCACACCACGCGGTGCGGGACAGATCGCATCGGCACCATCGTGCAGACAGTCAGGGTGCCGGTTCGAAAGTTGGCGCGAGTCGGTCTGCCGGCGAGCTGCCGATCCAGCAGCGCCCGGACGTCGGGTAGCCGCAGGATCGTGTCACCACGCGATCCGGCCTCCGCCAGCACGTCACTGAACTCCTGACGCAGCTGGCTCATCTGCCAGAGGTCATCACCGCTGACAGCGGTCAATGCCACGATCGCGTCGGCGATCCTGTGCAGCCATTGATCCAATGCCATTGCTCCGCAGAGCGATTCGACGGATCGCTGTAGCCGGTCGGCGAATTCCGCCAGGCGACCCGCCAGCTCGACATGATTGCTGCCGACGTCGTCGAGCGGCAGGGTGACGCCGAGCCAGGCCTGCGAGTCGTCGGACATGGCCGCACCGGCGAGTACGCGGTCGACACCGAATCGCCAGGTGTTCTGGACAAAGTCAACGCCGTAGGGCCTGCGGTGCTGCTGATCGAAACCCCAGCGGATGTTGGCCTGCTGAATCCAGCGGGTTATCTCCTCCAGGTCGTCGTCGGTGAATCTGAAACGCGAGCGCACGGGTTGGGCTTGCGCGACGTCGAGAACTTCGGTCGCGGTGGCCCTTCCGCCGGCCAGGGCGAGCAGCTTCGCAGCGACTGCCAGGAGCGGATTGGTCTGCACCAGGGAACGGTCCGCGAGGCATACCCGGAGGCGATGGGCGGGATGAGAGCCCGGCACCACGTCGCCGAGCCCGAACGCCGCCACGATCAGCGGCGCGTATGCCTCAATGTCGGGGCACATCACCAGGATGTCCCGCGGCTCGAGTGTGGGATCGTCGGCGAGTAGACCCAGGAGCACTTCCCGAAGGACGTCGACCTGGCGTGCGGAGCCGTGGCAGCTGTGCACCTGCACAGACCGGTCGCCAGAGGCAAGAACCCGGCCGGCCGGGCGCACTGCATTGGCGGCGATGTCGGAGACCAGCCAACCCAGCAGGGTGTTGCGCGCCGGGCGATCGCCGGGAAGGAATACGTCGGTTGCCACGTCGGACGGCAGGCTTCGCTGCAACTCCCGCAGGTCACGGCCGAGGGTTGCCAATAGCGGGTGCCCGACCAGACGGTGACTGGTATCCGCCTGCCTCGGGAGCACCCCACGCAGTTCCCTCAGCGCGGACCAGAGCGGGGCACTCGGGTGCGGCAGCCACAGGTGCAGGTCGTGATGGGTGGCCAGCGCGCTGAGCAACTCGACATCGGTGGCCGCCAGCCTGGTATGTCCGAATAGCGAGATCCGGGCCGGCAGGTCTGTCGCGGTGTTGCGCAGCGATTCGACAACGTTCGCGTGGAGCAGTGGAGGCGGTTCGGCTCCGATCGTCTCGACCAGCGCACGCCACAGATGCGCCTGCCATTTCAGGTCGTCGTCGATGCCGCCTGTGCCTCCGTCGAGCCAGGCGACCAGCAGACGGGGTCGCTGCCGGGCGTAGGAGGCGAACAGTCCTGCGATCCGCCGAGCAACGGCGTAGCGCCTACCCTGCCGCAGCTCCGCCTCGCTGTTGGTAGCGAAGTGACCCAAGTGACTGGCGAGGGTCGCCATCCAGGGTTCACCGGCGCGCGCATCGATAACTTCCAACAGTGGCCAGGTCATTGATCCGGCCGACCACCGGTCCCCTCCGGTACCGCGGCCCAGCCCCGAGAGCTCGGCGACCAGCGAAGCCGGCGAACGGAATGTGACGCCGGCACAGACGCCGTCGACACCCTCAGCCCGGCCAAGGACGTGCGACAACCGCTGACTCAGCCAACGCTCGACGCCTCGGGCGGGCACCAGGACGAGTTCCTCGGCGAACGGATCCGGCTGCGGCGTAGCCAACAGCGCACTGAGTCCTTCGGCGAGCGCATCCGTTCGTTCGGCGCGGTGCAGGTGCAGGGCCATCACTGACTACCGTAGCCGTCGCGGTCGGCTTCGTTGATTCCGCAGCAACGAAAATTCTTGGAGATTTTTTGGCCGAAAGCGTGACCTTTCGCACAAAGTCAGCAAAGCTGACTAAACGGGCGACAGGGGGTCACTGCAATGGATTATTCCGCGCATCGGACAGACACCGGGGCCAACGCCGATTTCGGCGGGGGGCCCACAGCCGCGAGCGAGGGGACGAGTTGCCGGTCCCGCTCCCGGCGTCGCCGGCGGGAGCCCTACGCGTGGTTGGGTTTCGGCGCAGCCACTCTGGGCGTAGGAGCCATCCTGGCGACCGGGTCCGGTGTCGCCTACGCCGATACCGGCAATGCGGCGTCGACTGGCAGCCAGTCGCCCGGCAGCCAGTCGTCTGGCAGCCGGTCAGAGAGCGCGGGCGGCGACGTGAACGCGGGAAGTCACTCCGCCAAGCCGGCGAAGGTTCAGAACTCCTCAGCGGGCAAAGCGTCTCGGGTCCGCACCTCGACGCCGGCCGCGGACAGCGATACGCGAGTCGTGATCGATCGCGGCCCGGCGCGCCCCGATCTTCCGGTGTCGGCCCCCGGCACCCCGGCCGCGAGTTCGTCGTCAAGCGACGGCCCAGCTTCGGCACCGGTGCTGTCGGCGCCCGCCGTGACACCTGCCGCACCGGAAGCCACGCCGACGCCCACGGTTCCGGCCCGGGCAACCCGCACCGGAACCGTCCAGTCGGTCCTCAACGCGCTGGGGCTCGCGCCGTCGACACCGTTTGCGCCCCAGGTCAATCCGTTGGCCGGTGTCTTCTGGAGCGCCTCAAGACGATCAGAGAGCCGGTCGGCCGCCAAATCCACCGGCGCGTCGCTGACAGCCGCGGCAACGGCCTCTGCGGCCGCCGCGACCACCCCGAGCTCGGTCACCTACACCGTCGGCTCCGACTGGGGATCCGGTCACACCGCGGCGATGACAGTGAATGCCGGATCGACGGCCATGAACGGATGGACGGTCGAGTTCGACTCGCCCGCACAGATCACGAACATTTGGAACGCACAGATCACCAGCCACGTAGGCACCCACTACGTGATCAGCAACATGGCGTACAACGGCAAGGTCGCCGCCGGAAAGAACACCTCGTTCGGATACCAGGCCACCCCGGGTGCCGTCGCCTCGACACCGACCAACCTCAAGGTCAACGGGGTCGGGTCGGGCAATCCGCCCACCACGCCACCAACGGTGTCGGTCTCGAATGTGACTGTCGCCGAAGGCAACAGCGGCACCAGCAACGCCAACTTCACCGTCACCCTGTCCAGCGCCCCGACCACACCCGTCACCGTCGCCTACGCCACATCCAACGGAACGGCCACCGCCGGCGCCGACTACACCGCCACCTCCGGCACCGTCACCTTCGCCGCCGGCGTCACCTCGCAGACCGTCGCAGTCAAGGTCACCGGCGACACCACCGTCGAATCCAACGAAACCTTCAACGTCACCCTGTCCAACCCCACCGGCGCCACCCTCTCCAAGGCCACCGCCACCGCCACCATCACCAACGACGACGTCGCCACGTCCAATCCGGGCAGCAACTCGGTGACGTACGTGGTGACCAACGAGTGGAACGGCGGCCACAACGCCAACATGACGGTGAACGCAGGGCAGGCCCTCAGCGGCTGGACGGTCGAATTCGATTCGCCCGCAGAAATCGTCAACATCTGGAACGCGCAGATCACCAGCCATACCGGCACGCATTACGTGATCAGCAACATGCCCTACAACGCCCAGGTGGCATCGGGCCAAAGCACGACCTTCGGGTACCAGGCCAACGGGACGTCGGCGGCAGCCACCCCGACCAACCTGAAGGTGAACGGCTCTGCGGTGACGAATCCGCCTGCCACACCATCGCTTTCGATCGCAGACAAGACCGTTGTCGAGGGCAACACCGGTACCAGTACCGCGGGCTTCACGGTCACGCTGTCCAGTGCCGCGACAACGCCCGTCACCGTCGCCTACGCGACCTCCAACGGAACAGCGACCGCCGGTGCCGACTACACCACCACCTCGGGCACACTGACCTTCGCCCCGGGCGTGACGTCGCAGACCATCAACGTCAACATCCTCGGCGACGCGACGTCCGAAGCGAACGAATCCTTCACCGTCACACTGTCCAACCCGACCGGCGCCACCCTCTCGAAGGCGACGGCCACCGGAGCTATCAGTAACGACGATGCCGGAAACCCCCCCAACACACCGGGAATCAGCATTGCGGACGCATCGGTCACGGAGCCGGGCACCGGTGGCATCGCGGCCGGGTTCCTGCATACGTCCGGCAACCAGATCCTCGACTCGCAGAACAAGCCCGTGCAGCTTTCCAGCATCAACTGGTTCGGCGCCGAGAGCACGAACATGGTGCCGCACGGGCTGTGGACGCGCAGCTATAAAGACATGATCGACCAGATGGCCGCCCAGGGATTCAACACCATCCGGCTTCCCTACTCGAGCGCGATGCTGCACTCCACCTCGCTGCCCAACGGCATCGACTACTACCAGAACCCGGACCTGCAGGGGCTCACACCGATTCAGGTGATGGACAAGATCATCGACTACGCCGGACAGAAGGGGATGCGGGTGGTTCTCGATCACCACCGAAGCACCGCCGGTGCCGGCACCAGCGAGAACGGCCTCTGGTACGACTCGAAATACACCGAGGACGCGTGGGTTGCGGACTGGCAGACACTGGCGACGCGCTACAAGAACAACCCGACCGTCGTGGGCTTCGACCTCCACAACGAGCCGTACAACGGAACGTGGGGAGGCGGTGGCGCGAATGACTGGGCGCGGGCCGCGGAACGGGCGGGCAATGCCGTACTGGCAATCAACCCGAACCTGCTGATCATGGTGGAGGGTATCGGCACCTACAAAGGTGACTCCTATTGGTGGGGCGGGCAATTGCAGGGCGTCAAGGATCGCCCGATCGTGCTCAACGTGGCCAACCGAGTGGTGTACTCACCGCACGACTACCCGAACTCGGTGTGGCAGCAACCCTGGTTCCAGGGCGACAATTTCGGTGCGGCCCTGCCGGCCAAATTCCGCTCGGAATGGGGTTACATCTACGAACAGAACATCGCGCCGATCTGGATCGGCGAATTCGGAACCAAGCTTGTCGACCCCAAGGACGCCGTCTGGTTCGAGGCCATCACCTCCTACCTGTCCGGCGACTTCGACAACAACGGCACCATCGACATCCCAGCCGGCACGGAGGACATGAGCTGGGCATACTGGTCGTGGAATCCGAATTCCGGTGATACCGGCGGCATCCTGGCCGACGACTGGCGCACCATCAACCAAAACAAGCTGGTGTATCTGAAGCCGATCATGTACAGCGGCGGAAACGGCACATCGGTCGCGACGTTCACGGTGTCACTGGCAGCACCCTCCAGCCAGGCCGTAACGGTCCAGTACATGACCTCCAACGGGACGGCGACATCCGGAAGTGACTATTCCGCGTCGACCGGCACGCTGACGTTCCTCCCGGGCGAGACGCTCAAGACCATCTCGGTGGTGGTCAACTACGACGCCGCGACCGAAGGCAACGAGACCTTCAGCATCTTGTTGTCCAACCCGGTGGGGGCGACGCTGACCGATGCAACCGGCGTGGGGACGATCATCGATCGCGCTTCGGCTTAAGCTATTCGGCTGTCAGGTAACGTATTTCGCGGCGCACGACACCCGGCGGATTACTCCAGACGGTGAAGAACTGCGCTTCACTAACGGCCCGTCCTGCAGGATGCCCGGCTATGAAGCCACTGCCCTTAGCGGCCATCAGTGCGGCCGTCGATGCCCGGCGCACTAGCTGGTTGGCACGTGCGCGCAAGTCCTCGTGCTCATCGACAACCAACGTGGCGGGGTCCGCCAGACTGACCGCGATTGCCGCACATTGTTCACTCAACCGGTCAGCGAGGTCGACGAGATCGGGTGCGGAGGACTCCGACGCCAACCCGCGAAGGAGATCGACCGAGCCCAGCGCGGCGCCGACGGCGACCGCCGTGGTGGCCAGTCCGCCCCCACGCGGCGCACCCGCGCGCTCGGCCGAAATCATCGCCACAGGTTGCACATCCACGAATCGAACCGACGACGTACGACTGCCGGACAGCGCCACTAGCCGCATCGGAAGTTCGACATCGACACCAGATGCCGACCTCTCGACGACAAAGTAGCCGGCGTCCGCCTCGGTGATCACTGCACCGGTGACGATGACGTCGACCGTGTCCGCGCCAGTCACCCACGGGCACAGTCCATTCAGACGCCATTGATCGCGCCGGGAGGCAACCATCGGCGGCCGTGAGGCATGGCGTCGGCTTGTGGTGAGTTGGGAAATACCGATCGTCGCACAACGCCGGCCCGACGCAAACCCGTCGAGTAACTGTTGGCGCACCGGTAGATCCGCCGCAGCCATGATCTGCACCGCCGCCGCCCACTGCGAAAGAGCCAGCGCAGTCGTGAGGCAGTGACGCGCGGTGGCGGTCAGGATCTCCAATGGCTCGGAGGGGGCACTCTCGGTAGTCTTGACCCCACCGCAATCTGCCGGAACGAGCCTTGCGAGCACACCGTGGTCGGCCAGAGATGCGAACGCGCCACTCGCCCAGGGGCCTTCGATGCGGGTCCGATCGGCCAGCTCGGACAGCCGCCCGTAGGCGGCCGGTACTGCTTCATGGGTCACCGGCATGGAAATCAGTCGCGGACCCGCAACACGACCTTCCCCTTCACCGTGCGATTCTCCAGCGACGCGACCGCCGCGGCGGCCTCGCTCAGTGGGTAAACCTCGGGTTGCGGGACGGCCAGCTTGCCGGAATGCAGAAGACCCGCAAGCCCCTCCCACTGCTGCTCCAGCGAGCCGGGGTGCGTCAGTGTCCAGGCACCCCATCCGACTCCCACCACCTCAATATTGTTGAGCAGCAGGCGATTTACCTTGACAGTGGGGATCTCGCCCCCGGTGAATCCGACCACCAGCAGCCGTCCGCCCGGCGCCAATGACCGCAGCGAATCGGTGAATCGTTCGCCGCCGACCGGGTCCATCACGATGTCGACGCCCTTGCCGTCGGTCAGATCGGCGACAGCGTCCTTGAACCCTTCCGCGAGGACGACATCGGTGGCGCCGGCAGCACGCGCCACCTCAATCCTGTCCTCGGTGCTGACTACCGCGATGACTCGGCTAGCGCCCAGTGCCGGCGCCAACCGAAGCGTCGATGTCCCGATCCCGCCGGCCGCGCCATGCACCAGAACCGACTCGCCGCGGGCCAACCGCCCGCGGGATGTCAAAGCGAAATACACCGTTAAGTCGTTGAACAGCAAGCCGGCGCCGGCTTCGAAGCTCACACTGTCGGGAAGCACGAACACCTGATTTGCCGGGAGGACAGCGGTTTCCGCCATCGCGCCGGACAGCATCGTCAGTCCGACTACCCGGTCCCCTGCCTTTACAGCCGCGCCCCTGGGGGCCGAGCGCACCACGCCGGCAACCTCGGCGCCGAGAGTGAAGGGCGGTTGAGGCCGGTATTGATAGCGGCCTCTGGTCAGCAGGACGTCAGGGAATGCCACCCCGGCGGCGTACACATCGACCAGCACGCCATCGCCCGGGTCCGGCTCGTCGACCTCAAGGACCTCCAGGGCTTCGGGGCCATCCAATCGCGTCACTCGCACTGCGCGCATCACGCATTAGACAGTAACGCGTTCGGCCTGCGTCACTCAGCCAGTAACGTGCCGGACATGGCACCCCTCGACCACGGCGATCCGGGCGATGCGCCGACCATTCCCCCACCGCTCGCAGAGATCCTCGATCCGAGCCGACCGTCAGCCGCGGAAGAATCGCGCACTATCGCCGCGGCGACCAACACCGGGACACTTGCAAGCCTGACCGCCCAGGGCGATCCATGGGCATCGCTGGTTACCTACGGACTGCTCGACGGTGCTCCCGTGTTCTGTGTGTCGCACCTCGCCGAGCACGGCCGCAACCTTGCGGGCGACCACCGTGCGAGTCTTGCGGTCACCGCCCCGGGCCGCGAATCCGATCCGCTGGCCAATAGTCGGATCACGTTGGCGGGCAGGGTCGAGAAGCCGGTGGGTGACGAATTGGCTGCTGCGCGACAGGCACATCTGGCCGCGGTCCCGGCGGCAAAGTACTACATCGACTACAGCGATTTTTCGCTGTGGGTGCTACGAGTGGAACGGGTGCGCTGGGTCGGCGGCTACGGGCGCATGGATTCGGCCAGTGGCACCGCCTACTCCACAGCAGCGCCGGATCCGGTTCGGCCGCACTCTGCCGGCGCGCTTGCCCATCTCAACGCCGACCATTCACCGGCCCTGTGCGACATGGCCCGGGTACTGGGCGGCTATCCCGACGCCACTGCGGCAGAGTGCACCGGAATCGACCGCTACGGAATGGATCTCAAGGTCGTCACTGTGCGCGGCAATGCTTACACCCGGGTCGGATTCGGCAAGGCGCTGTCGTCGGCTGACGAGTTGCGCTCAGCGACTGTCGAATTGGCCCGCTTGGCACAGTCCGGAGCCGGCCGTCGATAGACCACCACACGGCCGCCCGCCCCGGGCGCGTTGGCGACACCCCGGGAGTGAAATGCCTCTGCCGGTGCCGTCGTCGGCCCGATTGCGAATTGACGCAGAAGGGTCCGCGTCGTCACGTCCATCTCCATGTTGGCGAATGCCGCGCCGATGCAGCGACGAATTCCTCCCCCGAACGGGATCCAGGAATAGTTGTCCGGCGGGGTCCCGAGGAACCTGTCGGGATCGAACCTCGAAGGTTCCGCGTAGCGGTCCCGTGAAGAATGCGCCATCGCAATGTTGACCATCACGACGCACCCCTTCGGAATCACCCACTCACCCAATCGGATTCGCTGCCGCGTTCGGCGCGTCGTAGCGTCGATGACCGGACGGACGCGTTGCACCTCCCAGATGCTCGCCTGACGCAACTCCGAGCCGCCGTCGTCCACCTCGGCGGTCAGCCTGGCTAGAACTTCCGGATGCCGCCGGACTCGTTCCACCCACCAGGACAGGGTGGTGGCGGTGGTCTCGTGGCCGGCGGTCAGCAACGTCAGAAGTTCGTCCGCTACATGCTGGTTGGAGATCCGTGAACCGTCGTCGTACCGTGCTCGCAGCAACAGCGACAGAACATCGGGCCGGTCTTCGAATTCCGGATCCGCCAGTGCCTCGGCGATAAGACCGTCGACGATCTCGTCATAGCGGGTGCGATAGCGCCGCATGATGCCGCCCGGGCTCCACGGGCCCAGATCGCTACGGAGAACGCGTGGCAGCACCGTCATCCGGGATCCGATTGCCACCGCACGCGGAAGCAGTTCGCGGAGCTCATCGAATGCCGTCCCCTCCGCTCCGAAGACCGCCCGGAGGATCGCGTTGAGCGTTATCCGCATCATTGCGGGCAGACTCTCGAACTCCGTGCCCTCCGGCCAGGTCGACACCTCCCGGAAGACCTCTTCCTCGACGATGACCTCGTAGTCGTGCATTCGTTTCCCGTGAAACGGCGGGACGAGCAGTTTGCGCCGCTGCCGGTGTGCATCGCCGTCGAGACTGAAAGTCGAGCCGGGGCCGAGTACCTCGCCCAGGTTGGTGGCCCGCCCCACTAGATCGCCTCCGGTGGTGAAGATCGCTTTCACCAGATCGGGATCGCTGATCATCACCGTCTTCCCGAAGATCGGAAGATTCAAGGTGAAGGCCGAACCGTAGGTACGCGCCAGATCGCCGAATGACGTTCGGCGTGAGGCAAACAGCCGATACCCCTGAACGATTCGGGGCGTGCGCGGCCCCGGCGGCAGCCTCACCGGATCGGTCGTCAGCTCTGTCATGCGCCATCCTCCAGACAATCCGGCTTCTGGTACTCGACTGTACCGATCGGCCCGCGTTTGAGCGGCCGCTAGAGTCGGGGGTCATGTCCGGGGTCATGTCGGGGGCGGGTTTCTCGCGGTACGTCGCGATCGGCGACAGCCAGACCGAAGGCCTGTGGGACGGCGACGACGACACCGGCCTGACCGGCTTCGCCGATCGGCTCGCTGTCATGCTCGACTCGCTCTATCCCGGATTGCTGTACGCGAATCTCGCGGTTCGCGGCAGGCAGGTGATCGACGTGCTCAACGAGCAGCTGCCTGCCGCACTCGCCATGCAGCCCGACCTCATCACGGTATGCATAGGCATGAACGACGTCACCCTGCCGGGAGGCGACTTCGAAACCGCACTCACTGATCTCGAAGAGGTCTATCGGCAGCTGTCGGAGTGCGGCGCGACAGTTCTCACGACGACCTTTCCCGACGTTGTTCGACTGCTCCCGACCGGCCGCTTCATCGCAGCCCGGGTCACACGCATCAACTCGATGATCTCGGTGGCGGCCCGCCACTACGGCTTCGCTCTCGTCGATCTGCACTCGGCGCAGTCGATGATCGACTCGGCGACGTGGAGTATCGACAAGATCCACGCATCGTCTTGGGGACACTCCTTGTTTGCAGCCGCCGCGGCCGAAGCGCTCGACCTTCCCGGCAGCAACCATGATTGGGCTCTCTCGTCCGGCGACACACTGGATGGCAGACCGTTTGCACGCACCTTGTCTCAACTCCAGTGGGCCCGCACCTGGTTCATCCCGTGGTTCTGGCGGTGCCTGCGCGGACAATCCTCGGGCGACGGAAGATTACCCAAATATCCTGCATTGAACCCGGTTTCGGATTCCACACTCCTGCGACAGGAAGCACAATGACGATGCCGGTCGAGTTCAACCTGTCATCGGTGTTCCACACCGTCGCCGCGACGATTCCGGACCAGACCGTCCTCATCTGGCGGGACCGGCGACTGTCCTACGCCGAAATGGACACGCGGATAACCGGTATCGCGCACTACCTGGCCACACAGGGACTGGGATGTCATACCGAACGTGCCGCGCTGGCCGGACACCAATCCGGCCAGGACCACCTTGGTCTGTATCTGCGCAACGGCAATCAGTATCTGGAGTCGATGATCGCCGGCTACCGCGCCCGCGTCGCTCCCTTCAACGTCAACTACCGCTACGTCGAGGAGGAACTGTTCTACCTCCTCAACGACGCGAACGCCCGCGGGTTGGTCTATTCGGCCGAGTTCGCCCCCCAGGTCGCCGAAATCCGCCGGCGCCTGCCGCAGTTGCACGTACTCGTCCAGGTCGCCGACGAGTCCGGGAATGCCTTGCTTCCGGGCGCAGTTGATTACGAATCCATCGTGGCGACACCGGAACCCGCCGGCGGAATGCCCACCGTGTCAGGTGACGACCTGTACATCTTGTACACCGGCGGCACCACAGGCATGCCGAAGGGCGTGCTCTGGAGACAGCACGACATCTTCATGTCCGCCATGGGCGGCCGCCCGATGGGTGCGGCCGAACCACTGGCTTCCTATTCGGAGCTCGCCGAACTCGCCTCGGCAAATGCGGGATTCAGGTCAATCCTGCTGATCCCGCCGCTCATGCACGGGGCAGCGCAATGGGGAACCTTCAACATCATCAGTGCCGGCGGTTGGATCGCGATCCCGGATGACGTTCATCGCCTTGATCCTGTCTCCGCCCTCCGACTCGCCGAGCGGGAGCGGGTGTTGAGTATCACGGTGGTCGGCGATGCCATTGCTCGCCCGTTACTCGACCAGGTCGAGACCGGCGAATACGACCTGTCCGGGTTGGCGGCGATCACGAATGGCGGTGCCACGTTGTCGCCCACCGTCCGGAATCGGCTGCTCGCCGCTCTTCCGCACCTGATGGTGCTCGACGCCGTCGGCGCATCCGAATCAGGTATGCAGATGACGACGATGGCCGCCAAGGGAGTCGACCCCCAAGCGGCAACATTCACACCTCAACCCGATACCACCATCGTCGCCGCCGATTTCAGCGGCGTTCTCCAGGACGGCGAAGGCTGGCTGGCCCGCCGGACGTTCGTTCCCCTTGGCTACCTCAACGACCCGGAGAAGACGGCGCGCACCTTCCCCACCATTGACGGCGTGCGGTGGTCCATTCCCGGCGACCGTGCGCGTTACCTCCCAGACGGCCGGATCGAACTACTCGGCCGCGACTCCGCCACCATCAATTCCGGCGGGGAGAAAATCTTCGCCGAGGAGGTCGAGCGGGCAGTCGCCAGCCACCCGGCCGTCTACGACGTCGTGGTGGCCGGACGCCCGTCGGAGCGCTGGGGTAGCGAGGTCATCGCCATAGTCCAGTTCGCAGAAGGGGTTTCGACAAGCGACGCCGAACTGGCCGACGCCTGCCGCAGGCACATCGCCGACTACAAGGTGCCGAAGTCCTTCATCGTGGTGCCGCATGTTGTTCGCTCCCCTGCCGGCAAGGCCGACTACCGCTGGGCGAGTTCCGTTGCCGCCCTTGGCCGAGCAGACTCAGAAGGCCCGTAATCCTTGGCGTGTCGGGGACCTTCGGGCCTGCTCGCGGTCTAGGTGACAGCGGCGGTCACCCGCTCGATCCGGGCGGGAACGTGCTTGTGCCAAGGGGTTCCGGCGTACGCATCACGCCAATCGCTGGAAGTGAGCGCGTTGGGCGCTACCCCGGGAACGTGAACCTCGCCGTCGGCATCGATGAAGTCCAAGCCGAATCCATTCGGCAGAGATGCGTGACCGGGTTGCATGACTTCGCTGACCTCGACCTGCGCTTCGGCGCTGCCGGCCGCGGTGGTGATGCGTGCCCGGTCGCCGTCGGCCAACCCGAGCCGTGCTGCGTCTTCAACGCTCACGCGTAAGGCGCCGTCGGCATCGCGCTTTCGCCACGACGGATCACGGAAGATGTCGTTCGCCGTGAAGGCACGCCGCTCGCCCGCAGACAGGACGATCGGGAACTCGTCGTCAGTCAGCCCCGGCCGGACAGATTCCAGCGCGCGGATGTCGTCGAGCATCTCAGGGATCGTCAGGGCGATTTTGTGGTCCGCGTGGGTGATCAAGGCGAAATCATCGGCATAGTCATGCACGGTGAAGGTCACCCCCGAGCGGGTCGTCATGATCGCGTCGAACAGCGCGTTACCGTCAGCATGTCCGGCTCTGGCCACCGCTTCGGGATAGGTAAAGGCGGCCTTCTGCGCCAGCCCCCAGATCGCGGCCGCACCGGCCATCCCGTCGGGAAGCGTCGGCCCCAACGTCTCGTACAGGACGAAGGGCAGCGTTTTGCTCAACGCGGGATTGCCAGCCACCTCAGCGAAGAATGCCTGCGCGTAGGCCTGCATGCCCCCTTGCGCCGCTTCGCGCAGAGGGCGCAGATCGCCGTCGCTCACGATGCCGAGCGCGCGAACCAGCCGCGCCCAGATCTCGGGTTCGGGCAGTGTTCCCGGGGCCGGCTCAAACAGCGGGTGCCGCAGTTGAAACGTGTTGTGCGGGAACTCAAGGTTGAAAAACGTCGCCTCGGGCTTCTCGAACTGGGTGGCCGCCGGCAAGACATAGTGCGCCAGCCGCGCCGTTTCCGTCATCGCGACATCGATGACGACCAGGAGCTCCAGTGCGCCGAACGCTTCGCGGCAAGCCTGCGAGTCGGCGATCGAGTGGGCGGGATTGCTGCTCTCGACTATCATCGCGCGGAACCGATCCGGATGGTCCGTCACTATTTCCGCGGGAATGACGTTGGACGGCACCAGGCCCGCAATCACAGGTGCGCCGGTCACAGGTGTGCGCCCGGTGCCACTGGGACTGAACAACGGACCGAGCATCGAATGTAGATGCTGTCCGCCGCGTTTGGCGAAGTTGCCGGTCAGGATCCACAGCAGCTTGTTGAGATACGAGCACAGGGTGCTGTTGGGCGCCTGCTGAACTCCCAGATCCTCGAAGACAGCCACGCTCCGCGCGCCGGCGATCCGGCGCGCAGCGCTGCGAATCAGCTCCTCATCGACACCGCTGCGCTGGGCGTAGTCCGCGATGGGAACGGTCCGCAGAACGTCGCGAACCTCATCGACACCGGTCACATGATCGGCCAGAAATGCTTCGTCACAAAGACTTTCCTGTACCAGAACACCCGCCAGGGCAGCGAGGCACCAGGCGTCGCCGCCCGGCTTCACCCGCAGATGAAAATCGGCTAGCTTGGCGGTATCGGTGACGACCGGGTCGATCACGATCATCGAACGACCCGGATCCTTGCTGATCTCGTTGAGCACCACGCGCGCCCGCGGAAAGCTCTGTGACATCCACGGGTTCTTCCCAATGAAGACCGATACCTCAGCGTGCTCGAATTCGCCGCGGGTGTGCCCACCGTAGAGTTGCGCGTCGATCCAATGTTCGCCGGTTTTCTCCTGAGCCAGTGCGTTCGAGCGGTACCGCGAGCCGAGGGGTTTCAGAAACGCGCTGCTGTACGCACCGCCGAGGTGGTTGCCCTGCCCCCCACCGCCGTAGTAGAAGATCGACCGTCCGCCGTAATCGTCGCTGATTCTCTTGAAGCCGGCCGCGACTTCGGAAATCGCTGTGTCCCAATCGATCTCTTCATAACTGCCATCGGGCCGGCGGCGCATCGGCGATGTCAACCGCGTCGGATTGTTCTGATAATGATCCAACCGCAGCGCTTTGTTGCACGTATATCCCTGCGAGGCAGGATGATTCTTGTCGCCGCGGATCTTGACCAGCCGCCGGCCTTCGGTCTGTACGACGACACCGCAGTTGCATTCGCACAGAATGCAGGCGGTGGACTGCCAATCGTCCGACATGGTCACTTCCCTTCCGATTTCCCGGCCAGCAGGAGATTGTGGAGCTGCCGATGAACGACATCCAGCGGATCGACGGAGCGAGCAGCCTGGGCCAGCACCAGTGCACCTTCCAATGACGCGACGATGAGCACCGCGATCTCCTCAGCGCGCACCCGGCCGATACCGTCCGCCACAAGCTGTCCGACAATGAGGCGGTTCCAGTTACGGAACGCTGCAGCCGCACGATCGATCATCGGGGCGGTGCGGTCCGGGTTGTCCGGGTCCGCTTCGATCGCCACCGCCAGCACAGGGCAGCCCGCGCGAAACTCGGTCGCGATCAGATGCTTGCGGTAGTGCGCCACCAAGTGGTCGAGCATCTCGACGCCGCCGGATACTTCGGTCACCTTTCCGGCGATGTAATCGGCCGCGAAATCGACTGCCTCACAGATGAGTTGGGTTCGACCGCCCGGGAAATAGTGGTATGCCGACCCCCGTGGCGCGCCACTGGCGGCTAATACGTCGGCAATTGCCGTGGATTGCGCGCCGCGCTCACGGATCAACAACGCCGCCGAGGCGACCATGCGTTCACGCGGACTGGTCATCACACTCCCTTGGCTATGTATGTCACCATACATAGCCAGACCGCCCGACGAAACCCCCTGCAGCCGATAGCATCACCAATCGATGAGAGCGATCGTGCTGTTGGCGCGCAGTGGCCACCTCGACAAAGACGGGACGGTCCACACCCTCGGACTGGGCTGGACCACCAGCGTCACTCCCACCGCGCAGCATGTGCTCGTGGTGTTTGTGGAAGTCGAATGGTCCGAGATCGGCGCATCGTTTCCCATCCGCGCGGAGCTCGTCGACGGCGACGGTGCGCGCGTCGCGCATACCGAGGAGGGCATCATCAAGGCTCGCCGTCATCCCGTACATCCCGAGGGCACGCCGGTCACCATCCCGTTCATCGCCACCATCCCGCCGCTCAATCTCAAAGTGGGTGAGCGCTATCAGTGGCGCGTGTCGATCAGCGACGAGATGCACGAGGACTGGCTGGCGGGCTTCACGGTGACGGAGAAGACGTAGGCAGCGCTATCGCCGCGCGAAATCCGGCGCATGTTCGGGCCGCACCCCGACCCCGACGAAGTATGCCGGGATACCCGAGAGCCACGGCAGTCGCCGCATCACTTTCGCTGCCGGACTCGGAAGTTGGGTAGCCACCCCGCGAAGCACCGGGCGGATCAACATCCTGTGCAGGAGCCGCTGCACGCGCTGCGTCACGGCGGCGGGCGGGAGCCGTCGACGCCCGACAGCCGCCAGATCACGCTCCGTGACGTTGCCTCGCCGCAGCGGTTCAGCCAGCTGAGTCGCCGTCGCGACCGCGTCCTGTACCGCCATATTGATTCCCACACCCCCGACCGGTGACATGGCATGTGCGGCGTCACCGATGCACAGCACGCCGTCCCGGTGCCATCGTTTGAGGCGGTTGACTCGGACATCGAGATGCTTGACGTCGTCGAGGGACTGGAGGGTGTCGACGTTGGCTTCCGGAATGAGCGTCCGCAACTCCGACCGGAATGCTTCGAGACCGCGCGCCCGCAGTTGCGCGTCGCTGCCCTTGGGGATGAGATACGCGATCTGGAAATAGCCCTCGCGGGGCAGCATGATCACCACCCGCCCGAGACCGGTGCGGGGGATGAGCGAATACGACGCATCCGCCTCGCGCGGCAGCCGAAACCACCACACGTCAAACGGCACCGGGAATTCCCTTGGCACCAGGCCGGCTTCCGCACGGACCAACGACCCCCGCCCGTCGCACGCCACCGTCAGATCCGCACGCAACTCGCCCTCGCCGTCCGGAGAGGTGTAGCGCACACCGGAGATCCGGGCGCCTTCGCGCAGCAAACCGGTGACTTCGTGACGAGTCTGCAGCGTGAATGTCGGCTCGGCCTCCCCCGCTTCGGCCAACAAGTTGAGCAGATCCCACTGCGGGACCATGGCGATGTACGGATGCGGCTGGTGGCGCAGTCGGCGGAAATCGACCATGGTGATGGACTGGCCGTCGATCTCGAGCGACGCCCGCTCCACCTTGCTCTGTGGCAGTGCCGCGAACCGTTCGAACAATCCCAGCTCGTCCAGCAAGCGCATCGTCGTGGGATGAACCGTGTCGCCACGGAAGTCACGCAGGAAGTCGGCGTGCTTCTCCAGCACGGTGACTTCGATGCCGGCGCGAGCGAGTAGGAGTCCCAGGACCATTCCTGCGGGACCGCCGCCGATCACCGCACATGTCGTCTTTGACGTCGACGATTCGCCCACCTAGACCTCTATCCGCGCGCCGATGACCACCGTCTGATCCAACGGGAGTCCGAAATATCCCGCGGCGTCCGCGGTGATGTGCGCCGTCGTGATGAACAGCCGCTTTCGCCACGGAGCCATCGTCGGTTCCGGGCCGGCGCAAAGATCCACTTTGGACAGGAAGTAGGAGACGGTCTGCAGGTCGATCGGCCCGTCGATGCGAGCCGGATCGATAAGCCGCAGCGCGGCCGGAACATTCGGCCGTTCCATATAGCCGAATTTCGCCGACACCGCGAATATTCCGTCGTCGTGATAGCCCAGATCGTCGACGGTGATCCGTTCGTCGTCGGGCACCCGTGGTACCGGCAGGGTATCGATCGACATGATGATCACCTGCTGGTGCAAGACGTGGTTGTGATTGACATTCGCCCGCATAGCCAGCGGCGCACTCGCGATTCCCCGGTTGAGGAAAACCGCAGAGCCGGGAATCCGGGGATACGGCGGCTGGTGGCCGACGATTTCACCGACGAAGTCGGGGAGCGATCCTTCCACTTCGTCCCTGGCCGCGGTGACCGACACCCGACCCCGCTGCCAGGTGAGGAGCACAGTGAACGTGACCAGTCCAATCAGCAACGGCAACCACGCACCGTGCACCAGTTTGGTCAGGTTCGCCGCCAGAAACATCAGATCGATGAAGACCAGCGTGCCGCCGCCGATCAGTACCCCCCACAGCGGCCAGTGCCAGCGGTGCCGGGCGATGAAGAAGAACAAGATCGTGGTGATGGTGATGGTGCCCGTCACCGCCATGCCGTACGCGTAACCGAGCGCGGCCGAGCTACGGAAGGCGAACACGATGATGAGCACCATCACCATCAGCGCTCCGTTGATCCAGGGGACATAGATCTGCCCGATGGAGGACTCCGAAGTGTGCGCAACTCTCAGCCGCGGTAAGTACCCCAACTGCGCAGCCTGGGAGGCAACCGAATACGCGCCGGTGATCACCGACTGTGAGGCGATCACGGTGGCCACTGTTGCCAGCAAGATCATCGGCAGTTGCGCCCAGTTCGGAACCAGCAAGAAGAACGGTGCGTTGACGACACTCTGGTCGCCGAGCAGAAATGCGCCCTGCCCGAAGTAGTTCAGCACCAGCGCGGGCAACACGATCAGCAGCCACGCGAAGGTGATCGGCTTCCGGCCGAAGTGACCCATATCGGCATACAGGGCTTCGGCACCCGTCACCGACAACACCACCGCGGCCAGCGCGAAGAACGCGATATGGATGTGTTCCGCCATGAATTCCAGGGCGTAGAGGGGCGACAGCGCCTTCAAGATCTGCGGATGTCCGAGGATCCCCCGCACGCCGCACGCCCCGATCGCGGCGAACCAGACGATCATCACCGGTCCGAAGAACCTCCCGACGATCGCGGTGCCGTGCCGCTGAACGGCGAACAGCATCACAATGATCACCGCGGTGATCGGCACCACGAAGTCGGCCATTCTCGGGTCGACGATCTTCAACCCCTCGACGGCGGAGAGCACCGACATCGCGGGGGTGATCATGCTGTCGCCGAAAAATAGTGCGGCACCGAGAATTCCGAGTGTGGCCAGCGCACGAGTGATCTTCTTGTTTACGCCGTAGGCGCCTTCGCTGGAGACCTTCTTGACCAGCGTGATGAGCGCCATCACGCCGCCCTCACCGTCATTGTCCGCGCGCATCACCAACACCACGTAGGTGAGCGTGACGATCGTCATCACCGACCAGAAGATCAGCGAGACCACCCCATACACGTGCGCGGGCGAGATCGGGACCGGGTGCGGATCATCGGGGTTGAACACCGTCTGCACGGTGTAGATGGGGCTGGTGCCGATGTCGCCGAACACCACGCCGAGAGCCCCGATCATCAAGCCCGTGCGGGCTCGATAGTCAGGTCGTGTCAGCAACGAGAAGTCAGTCTGCACGGGAGGCAATGCTATCGGCGACCGGCATGTCGCGGGGGGTTGTTGATCGGTACCGGAATCGACGTACGGTTGCGGTGATGAGGATCGGACTGTTCGTGACATGCCTGGCAGACGCCATGTTTCCGGCAGCAGCGATCGCCACCGTGACGCTGCTGGAGCGGCTCGGCCACGAGGTGGTTTTTCCGTCCGCCCAGACCTGTTGTGGCCAGATGCATGTCAACACCGGATATCTGAGCGACGCCGCCGTCCTCGTGCGTCATCACGTCAGGACGTTCGAGGAGGCCCGGTGCGAGGTGATCGTCGCACCGTCGGGTTCGTGCATCGGCTCCGTGCGCTATCAACATCCGATGGTTGCCCGTCGAGCGGGCGATGACGACCTGGCGCGAAGGGCCGAGTCGTTGGCGGCCCGAAGTTATGAAATCTCCGAATTGCTGGTCGATGTGCTGGAGGTGCGTGACGTCGGTGCCAGCTATCCACACACCGTGACCTATCACCCGACATGTCATTCGCTGCGGCAGTTACGAATTGGCGCCAGGCCACTCGAATTGTTGCGCCATGTACGAGGGCTGAAGCTGATCGAGCTCGCCGACGCCGAGACCTGCTGCGGATTCGGGGGCACGTTCGCGATCAAGAACTCCGACACCTCGACCGCCATGCTGCACGACAAGATGTCGTCGGTCATTTCGTCAGGCGCAGAGGTCTGTACGGCCTCCGACAGCTCCTGCCTGATGCATATCGGCGGCGGCCTGAGCCGGGCCGGATCGCCGGTGCGGACCGTTCATCTCGCCGAGATCCTTGCTTCGACGGATTCTGTGACATGAGCACATTCCTCGGGGTGCCCGGCATCGGGAATCTGCGCGGCGACCAACCCTTCCCTGCCGCTGCTCGCCGAGAACTCGGGAATGCACAACTTCGACGCAACCTTGGGCGGGCGACACAGACGATACGCACCAAACGCCTTGCTGCAATTCGGGAATGCGCCGATTGGGAAGACCTCCGCACGGCCGGTAGCGCGCTCAAGCGGGATGCACTGGCACGGCTGCCCGAGCTACTGGAACAGCTCGAGCGCAACGTCGAGGCACGCGGAGGCCGCGTTCACTGGGCTCGAGATGCCAACGAGGCCAACCGAATCGTGGAAAGCATCGTTCGGGCGGCGGCCGGCGATGAAGGGATCACCGAAGTCGTCAAAGTGAAATCGATGGCCACCCAGGAGATCGGCCTCAACGAGTACCTTGAGGCACGGGGGATCACGCCGATCGAAACCGATCTGGCCGAACTTATAGTTCAGTTGGACCACGACAAGCCCAGCCACATCCTGGTGCCCGCGATTCACCGCAACCGTCAGGAAATCCGCGACATCTTCCGGCGCGAGATTCCGGGCGCCGGCGATCTCACCGACGATCCGCACGCTCTGGCGATGGCGGCCCGGTCATACCTGCGTCGCAAATTCCTGTCAGCACGCGTCGCCGTGAGCGGCGCCAACTTCGGCATCGCCGAGACGGGCACCCTTGCCGTCGTCGAATCCGAGGGCAACGGGCGCATGTGCCTGACCCTGCCGAACACATTGGTCACGGTGATGGGGATCGAGAAGGTGATCCCCCGATTCACCGACCTCGAAGTCTTCATGCAGTTGCTACCGCGGTCGTCGACCGCCGAACGAATGAATCCCTACACCTCGATGTGGACGGGGGTTCACCCCGGCGACGGTCCGCAGGACTTCCATCTTGTCCTGCTCGACAACGGGCGCACCGCCGTTCTCGGCGACGAGGTGGGGCGTTCAGCGTTGCATTGCATTCGCTGCAGTGCCTGCCTGAACGTCTGCCCGGTCTACGAGCGCACCGGTGGACACGCCTACGGCTCGGTATATCCCGGGCCGATCGGCGCGATCCTCAGCCCTGCGCTGACCGCCAGTCGCGGCGGCGACGATCCGAATGCCTCACTTCCGTTCGCATCGTCGTTGTGCGGAGCGTGCTACGACGCGTGTCCGGTACTCATCGACATCCCGTCCATCCTGGTGCATCTGCGCGCCGTCCAAACCGAGAGCAGCCCACGCAGGGGCACCGGCGGACAGTTGGGTTCCGAACGACTGCTGATGAAGACGGCACGCTGGCTGATGACCTCACCCGGGCGCTTCGGCGTTGCAGAGCGCGCGCTGGCACTGGGCTTGAGGATGCCCACCGTTTCCAGTCGTCTGGGATCGCCCTGGACGGCGAGCCGGGATCTGCCATCCCCGCCGCCCGAAAGCTTTCGACAGTGGTGGGCGCGCACGCACGAATCGGACACCCGATGACAGGTTCACGCGGCGAGATCTTCGACCGGATCCGGTCGGCTCTGGGGAGCCCGCCACCCGAACCGCCGGCGATTCCGCGCACCTACCACCGACAGCCGATGGCCGGGCCGGGTGACCATCGGCGATTCGCCGAGACGGCCGCCGACTACCTGGCACGGGTGACGTTCATCGATCTCGGATCGGTTTCGGACGCGGTGGCCTCCCTGGTCGCCCCGGGCCAAACGGTCGTCGTTCCCGCGGACCTGCCGGCGCAGTGGCGGGGCGGCGTCGAAACCGTCGTGGATAGTCTCGAAAAGCCGCTCCCGATAGGACAATTGGATGACGTCGCAGCGGTGTTGACCGGTTGCGCGCTCGGGATCGCCGCGACCGGCACCATCGTCCTCGACGGTGGATTCGCGCAGGGGCGGCGTGCGATCACCCTGGTGCCCGACCACCACATCTGCGTGGTGTTCACCGATCAGATCGTCGACACGGTTCCGCAGGCATTCGCGGCCCTCGACCCGTTGCGGCCGTTGACCTTCATTTCGGGCCCGAGCGCCACCAGCGACATCGAACTCGAACGGGTGGAGGGTGTCCATGGACCGAGGCGGCTCAACATACTGATCGCGACGCGCTGAAGGTTCGCCGACAGTAACGTCACGGTTGAATTCGGCCCGAAATTCCGCCGTGGCGCTACCCTCGGCGGATCGGCGCTTCGACGATGTTCGTCTGAGCGCAGACGAACGGAGACGAGCAATGCGAAAGGCGCTGATAGGCGTTCTCGTGATGACGGCGGCGCTGGTGACATCCCCGGCGGCTGCCGCCGGCATGAAGGTCGGTAACTACTCCTTCAACATCGAAGGCCGCTACGACTTCCACAAGTGGCTGTGGATGGTGACCACCTGTAATCGGCCCGCCCAGACCACCGAATGCGCACTGATCTCCGCAGTCGCGCGGCCGATAGCCAAGGCCTACGCCTGGGATGGCCATGCGCAGGTGATCAACGGACGATGGTCGATGACCGTGGACGTTCCGGACGGGTTACGTTGCGGGGACATCTATTACGGCCCTGTGATCCCCACCCACGACGTCTACAGCTGGGACCCGGTGACCCTGGCGGGCACACTGGAATCCACGTCGGAGGTCGGCTGCGACAACGCCCCCGGCGGCACCATCATCTATCCGTTCACACTGACCATCTATTAATCAGCGCTGCAGTAGCGCGCCGTATGTGGCGACCAGTTCCGCGGTACGCCAGTAGGCCACCAGCACGAACACCGCGAACGTCGCGACGCTGACGCCGATTTGAACCTGATTACGGTACGCACGGGGCGCATAGACGAACACGGCTGTGATGAACAACCCTGTGACCAGCCCGCCAACATGGCCCTGCCAGCTGATCGCCTGCCCGATCACCAACGGCGCAGCGAAGGTCAGCACGAGATTGAGCACGATCAGGCCGACGAGCCAGCGCACGTCGAGATTGAGGCGCCTCGCCACGATGAACGTCGCACCGAAGAGACCGAAGATGGCCCCCGAAGCGCCGGCCGTCGCGTCGCTCATCGCGGACAGCAGATAGACCAGCACCGAACCGCCGAGCGCGCTCAGCGCATACAGGGCGCCGAAACGCAGCCGTCCCAGGAGGGATTCGAGTGGCGGGCCGATGATGTACAGCGCCCACATGTTGAACAGCAGGTGCGCGATGCCGTAGTGCATGAACGCCGAAGTGACCAATCGGTACCACTCGCCGCCGGCCACCGCAGGAGGCCAGAGCACCAACTCGCTCTGCAATGTCGTCGATGCCAGCTGCAGCACGAACATCAGCACATTCACGGCGATCAGTCCGTACGTGATCACCGGTTTGCCCGGCTCGAACACAGCGCGCGACGGCCGCCCCGTCGCCGGCGCGGTTCGCGGCCACTGCACACCCTGTTGCTGCTGAACGCCGGACGCCCCCGCATACACGCAATCGACACAGTGGTAGCCGACCGGCGCGTTTCGCAGGCACTCACCGCAGCCGTATCGATGGCAACGTGTGCACTGCACGTAGGACGACCGCTCGGGGTGCCGATAGCAACCCGGCGCCGCAGCGGGGACCGCCGGCTGCGGCGGGTACGGGGGAAAACTCATTGAACTCCAATCAATAAATTACGCTGAGAAAATACTTAGCAGAATCGTCGGCGATAACGTCATACGAGGGCATTGTGTTACACAATGAATTATCAATACCAATGGTGGCAAACTTTTGGCCGCCACGACCCGGCACCCCCTGGCCACGCCCTACGGATTCAGTTGCCGCACCTTCTGAAATTTCCCGGATAGCCGCGCCAAAGTCGGCATTGTCACGACGTTTCCCCAGGTTATTAGAATTTCTCATAGCCATTGCTATCGCCACGAAATCGGTAGTACATTCGATTCAGGTTGAGTTCACAGCCATCTGGAAGCGTATGCCGATCGAAGTCTCGGATAGCTCGCCGTTGAGCCCTTAATACAAGGTTTCGATCGTAGCGTTTTCCGAATTGAGATGCGGGTACCCAGCCGCTTACAGCCGCCGATTACTGAAGAATCACGGAGGCGTGATGGCACGAGCCTTTTCTGAAGCCTTAGCCGGAGTTTTCTCCGGCGGACTTTCCAAGCCGTCCGACGCGGTTTCCGCGCTACCCACCAAAGGCCTTGCACACCGATGCCTCTTCCGGGCCCGCGAGCTCAGCGAGTCCACGATCCTTGTCGCTGCCATCGGTGAGATCGACGAGGCCAACGCAACCGACCTGGTCGACTACGTGCAGAGCACGTTCACCCGGTACCGCCAGATTGTCCTGGACCTGTCGAGGATCGATTTCTTCGACGAGTCCGGCTTCTCGTGCATCGAGACACTCAATACCCGCTGCACGCGGCGGAAGATCAGCCTCGTGGTGGTGCCCAGCCCGGATGTGGAACGCACTCTGGCAATCAGAGACCCCGACTGCACAGTGCCGACAGCCGCCAACATCGTCTCTGCCGTTGCAGCGCTTGCCCGCACGAGCCGTGGCCGTCTGCGGTTGGCATGGCGTTCCACCTAGCCGGCAGCCCGCTCCACCTAACTGGCAGCCCTGAGTCTCCGGCCTGCTAGTTTGCTGTGGGCGGTGACCGTCCGATCTGACCGCCCACAGGGCTCCCACCCCCGGCTCCTCACGCAACACCGACACGCAACGGTGGCAAATGTCTCCCGAAGCAGGTAATAACCTGAGAGCCGTGCCCGATCTCCATCCCGGCATCGCACCCCTGGCTTCACTGATCGGAACCTGGGCGGGCGAAGGCCACGGCGAATATCCCACCATCGAACCCTTCAGCTACCTCGAAGAGGTGACAATCGGTCAGGCGGGTAAGCCATTCCTGACCTACTCGCAGCGCACCCGGTCCCCCGCCACCGGCGCCCCGATGCACGCCGAAGTCGGCTACCTGCGACTGCCGGCCCCCGATCGTGTCGAACTCGTCGTCGCCCATCCGACCGGGATCGCCGAAATCGAAGAGGGAACTGTTTCATCGGTGGGAAATATTCTTGTTCTGGAGTTGAATTCGACGATCGTCGGCCTCACCGCGTCCGCCAAGGATGTCAAGGCGCTCAGCCGCACTTTTCGGCTCGATGGCGATGAACTGCGCTACACAGTGCGGATGGGTGCGGTGGGTTATGTAGTCCAGCATCATCTTTCGGCGATTCTGCGCCGGCAACCGTGACGGTCGGCGAAACCCGAGAGGGACGGATCTGGGTTCCGGCAGATCCGGACTCGGTCACCGCGATAGGAGACGAGGAACCCGCCGAGATCTCCGCGGCGGCGGTCGAGCGGATCTGGCTTGCCGCGCGCCATTGGTACCAAGCCGGTATGCACCCTGCAATCCAGCTGTGCCTGCGGCACCACGGCCGGGTGATCCTCGACAGGGCGATCGGACACGGCTGGGGTAACGGCCCCCACGACGGCCCGGACGCCGAGAAGATCCCGGTAACCACGTCGACTCCCTTCTGCGTGTACTCGGCCGCCAAGGGCATCAGCACAACAGTGGTTCACCTGCTTGCCGAGCGAGGGCACTTCTCGCTCGACGACCTTGTGTGTGAGTACCTGCCGGAATACACCAGCCACGGCAAGGACAGGACGACGATCCGGCACGTGCTGACCCACAGCGCCGGGGTACCTTTCGCCACCGGTCCCCGGCCGAATCTCAAACGAATGAACGACAGCGACTACGCCCGCTCACAACTGGCACAGCTGAAACCCATCCACCGCCCCGGGTTGATCCACCTCTACCACGGTGTCACCTGGGGGCCGCTGATCCGGGAAATCGTCTCGGCGGCTACCGGACGCGGAATCCGCGAGATTCTGTCGACCGAAATCCTTGGCCCACTGGGCTTTCGGTGGACGAATTACGGCGTCGACGAACACGATGTTGCTCTGGTAGCACCCAGTCATGTCACCGGCAAGCCGCTGCCCGCGCCCATCGCGAAGGCATTTCGCGCCGCAGTCGGCGGAACGATGGCGCAAATCATCCCCTTTTCGAACACCCCCCTGTTCCTCACCGGTGTGGTGCCGTCGTCAAACACCGTGTCCAACGCCAACGAGTTGTCGCGCTTTGCCGAAATCCTCTGCCGTGGAGGAGAACTCGACGGAGTTCGGATCATGAGCGCGGATACGGTGCGCACTGCAACACGGGAATGCCGGCGGCTGCGCCCCGACATCGCCACCGGCTTGATTCCCATGCGCTGGGGCAGTGGATACATGCTGGGGTCCAAGCGCTTCGGCCCGTTCGGCCGCGACACACCCTCGGCGTTCGGGCATACCGGTCTGACCAATGTCGCGATGTGGGCAGACCCCGAACGCCACCTGTCAGTTGGTGTGGTCAGCAGTGGAAAGCCCGGCCGGCATCCCGAAGCACAGCGATACACCGCACTGCTGGACCGAATTTCGGCGGAAATTCCGCGAACAAAGCCGTAGTGAATTGTGCGGGCAGAACAGGCCGATTACCGTACGTGACCATGGCCGACTCGCTGCTGCAACAGCAACTCGATGAGGTACGGGATCTGCTTGCACGCGCTCGCGCACTGTTCGGCGGCGATCCCATTGCACCGCCGAACTCCATCACGCCGAACGCTGAGCTGCCCGAGTAGTTACTCGGGCAGCAATCGATGCTGGAGCAAGGCATCCATGGCCGCTCCGAAGTCCTCTCGCGCCGGCACATCCGCCGATGGGGTGTGTCCGCTCTCGACCATCTCTGCCCGAACCCGCATGAGCGCCCTGAGGTAAGACACCTCGGCCGTCAACATAACGGCTCGTGCCAGAGTCTCCGCATCGGCGTCCATCGCGGGTTCGGCCAGGCCCACACTGTGCAGATATCCGCCGCGGGCCGACCTGAACACGATGTGCCCGCTGGGATGAACGGCGTCGAATTCCGGTACGGCGTCGGTCATTCGACGACGTTCCGAAGTTCCTGCGCGGCAAGGGAATCACTATGTTCCCAAGTTGCCGCGGCTAGATTCAGGTTGTCGGCCAGGTCGCTATGAGCTGCGGCCTGCTGCTCATAGCAGGCCCGGCGGTGCTCCAACAGATCCCGGCCTGCGGCGCTCAGCTCACTGAAGATCGGCCCCAACGAGTCCAGACTCGCCATGATGTCAGCGTGGCTCTTCGGCGCGGTCATCAATTCGTCCGCCGCCGATCGGTGCCGTTGCGCCGCGAGCCGCAACTCCTCGGGGACCACACGAATCTGTTCTGCCATGTCGTTCTCCTATTCGGACGGGGTGACCGTCACCGCGGGCCTGGTGGGTGCCGGCGACTCCCGATCATCCGATTGAGTCGTCGCTCCCGGGCTCGGCGGATGTTCCCACCCTAGAAAGCCCGGACCGGCGACGTTCTCGATGGGTTGAATTTGATTGTTCAGCACCGCCTTGCCGTTGCCCAGCGCAAGTGCATGCCGGTCTGCGAATACACCGATGTCGCCAGGTGCCAGGCTCACGGGGTCAAGGGGGTCAGTCACGACCGTCCCCGGCGCGGGCAGCGTGATCCCCTGTGCTTGAAAGGCTTCCGCAATCGGAGTTCCGGCGACCGCTGCGGCGATGGCCTTCGCCAACTCCGGGCTCGGCGCGGTGATCACCTCACCGGTCGGAAGCTCGATGGTCTGCTCGCCCGGATCCCGAGCGGTTAGCTCATCATTTTCGTCGCCCGCCTTGCCTGCCGCGGCCGTGTCCGGGTCGTCTGACGCATCCGGCGGGTCAGCCTCAGCCGGCCCGGCGGATTCCGCCGGCGAGTCGCCTTCTGTTCCGGAGTGGATCAGCGGATCGGGCATGGGCAGCCCCCCGGTGGGCAATCCGATTCCGCCGCTGGGCATTCCGGAACTCGGGGCGCTACCCAAGCTGCCCAGTCCCGGAATGGCCGGCAGCTGAGGCAAACCCGGCGTGGTGAAGCCGGATGGCATCGGCGCCGCCCCGACGGGCGTCGTGACCGACTCCGGGGCTAACAGCTCGTCCAGAAGCGGATCGGCGCCCAAGGCCTCTGGGAGTGGCTCGGCCGGAGGTTCGAGGCCTGCGTTCTCCTCGCGCGATGCCTGCGGCTCATCGCCGGCATTCGGTGGTGTGTCCCCGGCGGGGGGCGAACCGCGGTAGAGCGAGGCGAGCGCGGCCGCTAACGCGGCTTTCGAGGTGGCGTCCAGGCTCGAAGACTCCACGACAGTCTTGATTTCGCGAAGCAGACCGGTGAGAAAGCGCTGAAGTTCACGCGCCCCCGCCGGGGTGTCCAGGTTCGCACGATCGACTACCGCGGACTCGACCTCCCGCTGGAGTGCATCGAGCGCGCCAGAGCCGGTGGTGTTGGTCGCGTGCGCATTCAGGATGGCGGAGACGACCTGGAGATCCAACTGTGCCGTCACCGAATCCTGCTGGGCTAGTGACGTTTCGGCGATATTGATGGCACGCGCCGCGTCACCGGCCGTGACTGGGACACCGGGAGGAATCTCCGCGCCACCGCTTCGGGGAGCCTGGATCTTGGCTAGGACAACGTCGATCAGACCCGGCGAATTGATGGTGATCGGACTGGCGACCAAGGCGAGTTCGTCGGCGGACAAACCCTGCATCCACGCGTCAGGATCGCCCGTCTCTGTCCGAACCCGCGCTATCGCGTCGAGCAGATCTTGATAAACCGCCACCGGTGACCTTTCACGCCGGTGACAGTATGGGGGAAACGCTCGAGTGACAATTCACCTGCGGCCCATGCCTGTGGACAATTCAGCGCTGGCGGTATCGATCGATCATCGTCTGCAGCGCAACAGTTTTGGCGTCGACGTCGGCTCGCGCCCGCTCGACGACGGCGATGATCTCGCGATGCTTGTCCAAGAGCAGGCGGCTGAACTCGCGGGACTCGGCAGGGGAGTTCGCGCTGTGCGCCTGCACCGCCGATTCGATCTGCGCCGCAATCTGATCGAGCCGTGCCACTGCCGTCGCAGACAGTGCGTGGGCTTCTCGCAGGAGGCCGCTGAACTCGCGATCCGCTTCACCGAGACGCTGCCCGCGTTCGGCGAGCGCGGAGCCCGCCGCCGCGAGAGCGCTCTCCGACGGATCGCTGAGCGGGGACATGGGTCGAAGGTACTCAGGGTGCCGCAGGGCGGACAACTCACCCGGTGGCGACGCGCCTGATCACCACATGCTCACCCAGCCGACTGATCCGCACCGTCGCGCCGGCATGTG
>Ga0075163_10000325_pt1 | contig 60046 bp, 57 predicted proteins | sample JI1023141ADNA_FD_71478 | JGI IMG/M metagenome (GOLD analysis project Ga0075163, IMG submission 71478) | Wastewater effluent complex algal communities from Wisconsin, to seasonally profile nutrient transformation and Carbon sequestration -... | ecosystem: Engineered > WWTP > Effluent > Algae... | reverse complement strand
GGCCCGGGCGAGTTCTCACCCGCGATCAGCTCCTCGAGCTGCTCAAGGGAGGCGCCGACGAAGCCTTCGACCGCGCCATCGACGTCCAGGTGTCACGACTCCGTCAGAAGCTCGGCGAGGTCTGGGGCCATCGTCTGATCAAGACCATCCGCGGTGTGGGCTACATGCTCGTCGCCGAGCCGAGGTAGCCGATGATCTCGCTGCTTCGAAGACGCCTCTTCTTCCGCGTGATCCTCAACGGGATCATCCTCGTCGTGGTGAGTGCGGGAGGCTTCCTCGCCCTCGCGACCGCGCTTGTCGGTGGCGAGACCAGGGACGCCGAGCGGGCCATGGCAACGTGGTTCGCGGAAGAGGCGTGCACGGCCTACGCGGCGTCACCGCACGCCGCCGCCCTTGCGACGTATCCGGTCGGCATTGCGATCTACGCGCGGTCTGGCGAGCGGCTGGCGGCGTCGACCACGGAAGATCTCGGCGAACCCACGACTGCGGAGGTCGAGCGCGCCACCGCCGGGAGTCCGACCACCATCGCGGCGCGTGGAGATCTCGTGCGCGCGTGTCTCGATGGGTCGGCGCGATACGTCGTCGTCGGTCGGCCCCTGAAAAGACCGCCCATCAACCGCCTCGCCGTGTCCGTTGGGGCCATGGTGCTCCTCGTGGTCCTGGGCTCCATCCCCCTCGCTCGGTCGTTGGTCAAACCCATTCGCGAGCTCGTGGGCACGGCGACCCGGTTCGGTGAGGGAGATCTCTCTGCGCGAGCCACGGTTCGGAGAGCCGACGAGATTGGCGAGCTCGCTACGGCCTTCAACGCCATGGCGGCGAAGCTCGAATCGAAGCTGCGCGCGGAGAAGGAGATGCTGGCCAACGTCTCGCACGAGCTCCGGACGCCGCTCGCCCGCGTGCGCGTGGTTCTGGAGACCGCGCAAGAGGATCCGAAGCGCGCCGCTTCGCTTCTCACCGAGATCTCTCGCGATCTCGCGGAGCTCGAACGGCTCACGGAAACCGTCTTGGCGACGGTCCGGCTCGACTTCGAAGAGAGAGAGCGCGCAGAGCCACCCGGGCTCCGTTTTCACGCCGAAGAGGTGGACGTCATGACACTCCTTCGACACGTCATCGCCTGGAACGTCGAGGCGAATCCGGAGGTGGAAATCGCGCTGGAGGGGCCCGAGAACATGCGCTCGCTCCGCGCCGATCCCGCGCTCCTTCGTAGACTCTTCGACAACCTGGTGGGCAATGCACGAAAGTACTCGTCCGACCCGGTCTCGGTGCGGGCACACGAGGATGATGACGTTGTCGTGGTCGTGGTCGAAGACCATGGCATCGGCATCGACGAGGCCGACCTCGAGCGCATTTTCGAGCCATTCTTCCGGTCCGACCGCAGTCGCCAGCGCACCACCGGTGGCACCGGGATCGGCCTCGCTCTCTGCCGGCGCATCGTCGAGCTCCACGGGGGCACCATCGAAGCCGCGAGTGCCGGAGGCGCGGGAACGAAGATCACGGTTCGACTTCCGCGGGCCCCACGGTCAGGCGAGACGAAACGGCAATCGACGTAACGTGCCAATACGTACTCTTCGGCGCTCGGTTCTCAGGCCTTTCCGCTTCGAATGCGCGCCAGGGAGCGCGTGATGAAGAGTGCCATTCCGCCGAGGCCGAGGCCGAAGGCGCCCGCGTGGACTACGCCGTGGAATCGGCCTAGCCCGGGCTTGACCTGCGGCGGCTTCGCGCGGATACTGGATGTCGGCCGGCCGCTCCGGCCTCACCCCGCACGACCGTCCCCCCACGGTCTTCGCGCGGGGCGAAGAGGGATGACCTCGGAGCCGGGTGACTCGTCTCTTCGCCACGTTCGCCAGCAGGGGGGTGCAGGGCGCGTGGCCGTTGGAGACGATCATGCCCAGCCATCTCAAAGAGCTCGTCCGCGCGCGCATGGAAAAGACCGGGGAGAGCTACCAGCAGGCCCTCCGCCACGTGCGCGCACAGGAGGAGCGCGGGGCCCCGGCGCCCGTCAGCGAAAAAGTCGTGCGGTCGCGAACGGTGGCCGACACCGCGTTTTCGATTGCCGTCGTCCGCGCTGAAGAAGCGAGCCGGCCTCCGGGCGAGCGGCTCTTCGTCGATCCGTACGCGTCGATGTTCGCGGCGGCGGGCGCCCACGCGACGGAGAGCACGCAGCGCTTCCTCGATCTGCCGTTCTTCCGCGAGGGCATTCGACTCCGCACCCGGTTCATCGACGACTGCGTGCGCGAAGGCCTGGCGGCGGGGCTCGCGCAAGTGGTGCTCCTGGGGGCCGGCTTCGACGCGCGGGGCCTACGCATCGCCGAGGTCGCCACCCGCGGCGCCAAGGTCTTCGAGGTCGATACCCCGGAGCAGATGCATCGCAAGCGGCGGGCGCTGGCGGGAGCGGGCGTGAAGCTGCCGGCCCAGGTGGTCTACGTTCCCTTCGACGTCGACACCCCCGACTTCGACGGCGAGCTGGCGGGCGCGCTGGAGATGGCCGGCTTCCAAGCGGGAATCGGCGCCTTCTTCGTGTGGGAAGGCGTCATCGGCTACATCGACGACGCGGTCATCGATCGGAGCCTCCGCTTCATGGTCACCGCGGGCGGACCGGGCAGCCGCGTTGCGTTCACCTTCGCCGACGAGACCGTCACCGGGACGGAGAAGATGGCCGCGCGCACCCGGCGGTGCGGATTCGCGTCGTGCGAAGAGCTCGCGGGCGACGCCTTGTGGCGACGATACCTTCCCGGCGAGCCACACCCCAACGCGTGGGTGATGAAGGTCGGCCTCGCGACCGTATGAGCGTCAATCCCGCGCGGCGGCCGCGGCGATCTCCGCGTCGAACCTCTGCACGAAGGCCTCGCGAGTGAGCTCACCCATGTCCACCGCCTTGGCATTGCCGCCGGCCACCACCGTGACGTCCTCGATGCCGATCACCTTCAAGATGAGCCGCAGGTAGCTGGTGGCGATATCGCGATCGCGAATCGGCGAGCCCTCGGTATACACGCCGCCAGAGGCCATGAGCAGGATGCACTTCTTCCCGTGCACCAGCCCTTCGCCGGCGAAGCCCAGCGTCTTGCCCTTGCGGACGACGTGATCGATGTACGCCTTGAGGACGGCGGGCACGTTGTAGTTGTAGACCGGCGTGCCGATGGCGAGGTCGTCCGCCGCCAGGAGCTCGGCGACCAGCTCGTCGGAGAGGCGAAGCAGCGCCGCCATCTCCGGCGTGTGGCGCTCGGCGGGCGTGAAGTACGCCTGGAGCCACGGCATGGTCGCAAAAGGCAGATCGGTCTTCGTCAGGTCCCGGGTGACGATCCGTCCCTCCGGATTGTTCTTCGTCCACGCCGCCACGAACCGCGCGGTGAGGCCGCGCGACATGGAGTGCTCGCCCCGCGGGCTTGCTTCCACGACCAACAGAGTACGCATCGGATGTCTCCTCTCGAGATGGCGGGCGGAGGCGCCCACCGGCATGGTCTTGATATAGAGACGGCCGCCCATCTTCGGCAGAGATGAAATTGTGATACCATCCATCACCTGTGGAGATGGAATGAACGTCCCGAACCTGACCATCGATCAGCTCCGCGTCCTGGTGACGATCCGCGACGCCGGCAGCTTCTCCGCTGCCGGAAGGTCCCTCGGTCGCGTGCAGTCTGCAATCAGCCAAACGGTGAAGGCGCTGGAAGACGCGCATGGCGTGAGCCTCTTCGATCGCAGCAAGCACAAGCCGACGCTCACGGCGGTAGGTGAGGTGCTGGTGGAGCAGGCGCGCACGGTGCTGGCGAGCGCCGATCGCTTCGCGGCCATCGCCGCGGGGACGCAGAAGGGGCTGGAGCCGTCGCTCTCGCTGGCCATCGATCCGCTGGTGCCCACCGCGCCGCTCATCGATAGCCTGCGCGCGCTGCAGGAGACGTTTCCCGACCTACCCGTCTCGTTCTCCACCGAGGGCGTGAACGGGGCCGAGCGGCGCCTGCGCGACGGGTCCGCCTCGCTGGCGTTCTGCCCGCTCCTGCCTTCGGTGCCGCCGGACTTGACAGTGTATCCCATCATGGAGCTGCGGCTCACGCCGGTCGTGGCGCCGAAGCACCCGCTCGCGCGGCTGCGTCGGAGGATCGGGCGCGCGGACCTGGAGGCGCACGTACAGCTGGTGCTCTCCAGCGGACCCGGCGCGGAGGGCCCGAGCTACGGCGTGATCAGCCCGCGCGTCTGGCGCTTCGTGGACCTCGGTCGGCGCCTCGACTTTCTTCTCGCGGGCTTCGGCTGGTGCAAGATGCCGCCGTATCTGGTGGCGCCGTACCTGGCGAGCCGGCAACTCGTGGAGCTGAAGATCGTCGACGAATACGCCGCGCCCACCCGGCCGCTACCGGTTTATGCGGCGCACGTGCGCGATCGGCACCTGGGCCTCGGCGGACGGTGGCTGCTCGACGACCTGCGCAAGCGCCTGGCGAAGTGAGCGACCTCAGAACCAGCGCGCGAGCGCGTCGTCGAGCGATCCGCGCGAGGCATCGGTCCACGCGATGCAACCGTCCGGGCGAAGGAGCATCGAAGGGCCAGCTGCCGTGCGTGCATGATGCACTTTTTTTGGGAGCGAGTGCGTCGCGGGTGAGACCAGCAGGCCCCCACCCTGCTCCATCCGCGCGTAGAGGCCCTGTTCGCTGCCGTCGGCGAGGGTGAGCGGCAGGTCCTTCGCCAGGGTCCCGACGAGGGGATCGTCGTCGCCCAGATCGTAGCGAATGCCGACGCCGGTGAGCATCTCGCCGACGTAGCGATTGCCTTCCGGAAGCTTGACGAGATCGCCCACCACCGCGCGAAGTGCGCTGGTGAGCGGATCCGGCCGCATGAGCGCGACCTGGGCGCGGGTGTTCTCGAGCACCCGCGCGCCCACCGGGTGGCGCTCGGTGGTGTACGAGTCGAGGAGACGATCGTCGCCCGCCACCGCCGCGGCGAGCTTGAATCCGAGATTCGCCGCGTCCACCAACCCGAGGTTCAAGCCCTGCCCGCCGAACGGCGAGTGCACGTGGGCGGCGTCGCCGGCGAGGAGCACCCTGCCCATGCGGTAGGTCGTGGCCTGCCGCGCATTGTCGGTCCAGCGGGTCGCCATGGGCATCGAGACGATCTTCACGTCGGTGCCGCTCACCCGCTGCACCGAGGCCTCCACTTCCGCGAGGGTGAGGGGCGCGTCGCGGTCGGGCGGCGGTCCGGCGAACTCCGCGGTGAAGAGGCGGTTGCCCATGACGCCCGAGACCACCAGACCGCGAGCCGTGCGCTGCCAGCCGCGCGTGAGCTTCTCCGGCGCATCGAGCTCGGCCATGGCTTGGTAGCCGGTGATGGTCGGGTCGGTGCCGGGGAACGCGAAGCCCCCGAGCTTGCGCACGCGGCTCCGGCCTCCGTCACAGCCCACCAGGTATTGCGCGCGGAGTGGGCCGGCGCTCGTCTCCAGCGTCACCGCGGTTTCGTCCTGCGTGAAGCCTTCCACGGTGACGCCGCGGCGGATTTCGATGCCGAGCTCGCGGGCGCGGGCATCGAGGATCCTCTCCAGCGCCTCTTGCGGGATGGGCCGCATGTGGCGTTCGGGGTCGCGCTGCAGCTCCTGATCCACCAGGAACATGCCCGAGAAGTGACCACCCGGCTTCTTCATCCCCTTCGGGCCGAAGCGCGCCACGAGCCCCGGCATCATGAACGCCAGCATGGCTTCGTGCTCTGCCTGGAGCGCCGGGCCGAGACCGCGCCTTTGCAGCGCCTCCCACCCCACGACGCCCACCGAGGCGGCCTTGATGGTGAGGTCCGGTTCCCTGAGGCGTTCGAGAACGACGGCTCGCGCGCCCGCGGCAGCGAGCTCGATGGCCAGGAAGAGCCCAACCGGGCCCGCGCCGACGATGGCGACTTCGTGGGGAGGATGCATCCGCGAATCTTATACTCGGTAAAACTTTGTGCCAGGACAATTTTTGACCTAGTATAAGTTTCAAATCATGGGCGAGCTACGCGAGAGCAAGAAGCGCGAGACGAGGCAGCGGATCTCCGACGTCGCGACGGCGCTGTTCTTCGAGCGCGGCTTCGACGCGGTGACCATCGACGACGTGGCGGCCGCGGCCAAGGTCTCCAAGCCCACCGTGTTCAACTACTTCGCGCGCAAGGAAGACCTGTTCCTCGACCGTCAGGACGACGTGCGCGTGCTCCTCCGCGAGGCCCTGGGCGGCAAGCCGAAGGGCGAGGCGCCGGTGGACGCACTGCGACGCCTGGTGGACCGGCTACATCACGAGAAGCATCCGTTCGCGCGCATCGACGGCGAGACCGTCGGTTGGTGGCGGGTGGTCGCAGCGAGCCCTTCGCTCCAGGCGCGCATGCGCGAGATCGGCGACGAAGCGGTGGAGGCCCTTGCCGTGGAGCTCGCCGGTCCGAAGGTCGATGGCGCCGCGCGTCTCGCGGCCGGCATGATCGTCCTCACCTGGCGCACCGCCTACGGTGAAGCAATTCGCGTGTTCGAGCGCACCGCTTCGGCGAAGAAAGCCAGCACCGCGTTCCTCGCGCTCATCGACCGCGGCTTCGCCGCCGCCCGCGCCCTGGATTGACCGCCTCCCAACTACTGTCATCCCGAGCGAAGCGAGGGACCCCCTCTGCCACTTCGCTCAGGCCATGCCGCGCTGCTGCCGCGCCCAGGTCTCGAAGCACATCGGCTCGAGGCCGTACGACTGTGCGATCTCGGGTCGGGCCAGGAGCGGCGAGACATTCATGAACGTCATGCCCTGCGCGACGCCCGGGTGAAGCCCAGCAGCGACGGCTTCGTCGACGGTGCCCGATTGGACCGTGTAGTCCTTGCCGTCGAGGCGGGCGAGGATCGCCACAATCTCTGGCAGCGTGAGGACGTCGCCGGCAAGCTGCAGGGTGACGCCGTTGAACCGGTCGGGATCACGGAAGGCGGCCGCCGCAGCCTGGCCCACGTCGTCGGGCGCGATGAGAGCCAACCTATGGTGCGGGTGAACCACCGTGAGCGGATGGACGGCGCAATCGCGAGCGCATCGTCGCGGCGGCCATGGACCTCGTGGCTCGAGACGGCGCGCAGGCTTCGCTCGAGGAGATCGCGCGAAAGGCGGAAGTGGGCTCGGCGACGCTGCACCGGCACTTCCCCTCGCGGCGCGCCCTACTCGAGGTGGTGTTTCGCGACGGCGTGGCGCAGCTCTGTGCCCGCGCCGCCAAGAAGCCCGGAAAGAACCCGGGCGCCGAGCTCGCCGCCTGGCTCGAGGAGCTGACCGTCTACACCGCCACCCATCGAGGTCTCGCCGCCGCGCTGCTGGCCGGCCCCGACGGGCTCGCGCCGGAAGAGATCTGCTGCACCGCGATGGTACGCGAGGTGCTCGACGTCCTGGTGAAGCGCGCCGCAGCGGCCGTGCACACCAGCGCCACCACCGACGATCTGATGCTCCTGGCCAATGCCATCGCCGTCGCCAACGAGAACGATCCGGCTACCGCCCGCCGCCTCCTCCGCCTCGCCCTCACCGGCATACGTCGATGAAGAGGCATCGCTAGCGCTTCCCGCATGCCTTGACATTTTCACAAGTGTCCCTATTCTGCGGGTATGCCTCTGCAGGCAAGCGACGCTCGCCGTCTCCTACGCAGGCTCTTGGAAGAAGGAATCTTCGTCGTGTCGCCGCATGCCCGCATCGAGATGGCGAAGGATGCCATGACCGATGTCGACGTCGTAAACGTGCTGCGCGGTGGTGCAGTTCAGGCGGCTGAGTGGGAGAACGCCTCGTGGAGGTATCGGGTATCGACGCAGAGAATGACGGTCGTCGCTGCGTTCGAGCCTGACGTCGAGGGACCACCCGACGACGACGAGGACGTGAGCGAGATGGAGCTCATCGTGGTGACGGCTTGGAGGCAACGATGATGAAGAGGTGCAAGGAGTGCTCGAGCGAGATGGTGATTTCGCGCGAAGCGTACCGGTACAACGAATCTGGGCTCCCCAATGTCGTCCTCAAAGATGTTGAGATTCGACGATGCCCCAACTGCGGAACGCAGGAGGTTCCGCTTCCTCGTGTGGCGGAGCTTCACCGTGCCATTGCCGTGGTACTGGTGCACAAAGCCGCTCGGTTTCTCGGGGCCGAGGTCCGCTACCTTCGGAAGTACATGGGCTGGTCCGGCGTGGACTTCGCGTCCCACATGGGCGTGAATCCCGAAACGGTCTCGCGGTGGGAGAACGACAAGGAGGTAATCAGCTCCCAGTCCGACCGACTTCTCCGGCTCATCGTGGTTCGCGGTTGGCCGGTCGAGGACTACTCGGTCGACGACCTCACGAAGATCGACGACCGCAAGGACCCTCCACCGGTGGAGGTCGAGCTTCGAGTCCGCGACCGACGCTGGCAATCCGCTGCGTAGCCCGGATGATTCATGCGGCGCTCATTCCTTCCTCCGGGCCGGCGGTTGGGGAGCAGCGACGACCTTCACGCCGCTTGCGAGCATCTTGGCAGTGACCGCCTTGTAGACTTCGTCGTCCTCGATGATCAGTCCCACGGAGGTCTCCTCGTTCAGGATCACGAAGGCGCCGGGCCGCCCGAGGGCAACGAGCCGCCACGCGGGCTGCGTACCGTCCCAGAGATACGTGTACTGGTGTAGCTCGTCTTCGTCCATGGTCGCTCTCCGAGCGTCGCCAGCCTACCCCTGCGGGGCAGCACCTCAAACACCCTTGCCGTGGCGAGTGAACCAGGCGATCAGCATGTCGACCAGGGCGCGGGTCTTGGGAACGAGCACGCCGCCCGGCGGGTAGACCGCGAAGATGTCGAGCCCCGGCGGCGTCCAGGCGGAGAGCACCGGTACGAGCTGCTTCTTCGAGAGGTACGGCCCCACGAAGTAGGCCGGTGAGCGGATGATGCCGACGCCGGCCACCGCGGCGCGGGCGGCGAGCTCGAAGCTGGTGACGGTGAGACGCGCCTGCACGGGGACGCGACGCGCGCGCCCGTTCGCCACGAAGGGCCACTCCATCTGCTCGCTCTTGGGGACGATCACCAGGCTGTGGCTCGCGAGATCGTCCGGCCGCTGCGGCGCGCCGTGTTGCGCCAGGTATTCCGGGCTCGCGTAGTAGCCGCAGGTGCTCGAGCCCAGGCGCCGCGCGATGAGCGAGGACTCCTCGAGCGGGCCGCTGCGAATCGCGAGATCGAAGCCCTCGCGCGCCAGATCGATGCGGCGCACCGATGTGTCGAGGTCGACGGTCACGTCGCGATAGCGCGCCAGGTAGCGGGCCACCACGGTTTCCAGCAGCGTGCCCGCGAGGGCCGCCGACGCCGTCACCCGGAGCACACCGCTCGGACGCGCCTTGGCCGCCGCCACCGCGTCTTCCGCGTCGCGCACGGTGGCGAGGGCCCGCCGCGCGTGGTCGAGATAGGCCTGGCCCTCGTCGGTGAGGCGGAGGGCGCGCGTGGTGCGCACCATCAACGTCACCCCGAGACGCTGCTCGAGCCGCTGCACGCGTTCGCTCAGGGTGGCCTTCCGAGCCTTGAGCTTGTGCGCGGCGGCGGTGAACCCCTGCGCGTCGGCCACGGCGACGAAGGCGGCGAGCTCGCCCAAGCTCTGCTCCAATTGGTACGCCATTCGGGCCAGTCTAGTACCCGAACGGCCCATTGCAACGGCATCGATTGAAGCCGCATAGTGAGACCATGTCGACCGACGTTCCCGCCCTGTTCGAGCCCCTCCGCGCCGGCGAGCTGATGCTCCCCAACCGCATCGTGATGGCGCCACTCACCCGCTGCCGCGCCACCGGCGATCGCCTGCCCAACGCGCTCATGCGCGACTACTACGTGCAACGCGCATCGGCGGGGCTCATTCTCACGGAGGCCACATCGGTGACGCCGCAGGGTGTGGGCTATCCCGATACCCCGGGCATCTGGTCCGAAGAACAAGTCGAAGGCTGGCGCGCCATCACGAGCGCCGTGCACGCAGCCGGCGGCCGCATCGTGCTGCAGCTCTGGCATGTGGGCCGCATTTCGCACCCGGTCTACCTCGGTGGCGAGCTCCCGGTCTCGTCGAGCGCGGTGGCTCCCAAGGGGCACGTGAGCCTGATTCGCCCGAAGACCGCGTACGTCACGCCGCGGGCTCTCCGGCGCGACGAGATTCCCGGTATCGTCGCGGCGTTTCGTGGGGGCGCCGAGAACGCGCAGCGGGCCGGCTTCGACGGCGTGGAGATTCACGGCGCCAACGGCTACCTGCTCGATCAGTTCCTGCAAGACAGCGTCAATCGCCGGGACGACGACTACGGCGGCGCGCTCGAGAACCGCGCGCGCCTCCATCTCGAGATCACCGACGCGTGCGTCTCGGTGTGGGGCGCGGGCCGCGTGGCCATGCACCTGGCGCCGCTCGGCGACGTGGCCGACGTGGGCGACAGCGATCTGGTGGGCACGTTCTCCTACCTGGCGCGGGAGCTCGGCAAGCGCAGACTCGCCTTCCTCTGCGCGCGGGCGAAGGAAGGCCCGGAGTGGATCGTTCCGCGCTTGAAGCGGGAGTTCGACGGCGTGGTCATCGCCAACGAGGGCTTCACCCGCGAAACCGCGGAAGCCGCCATTGCCCGAGGCGACGCGTCGGCGGTGGCCTTCGGCCGGCTCATCATCGCCAACCCCGACCTCGTGGAGCGCTTCCGGACCCACGCCCCGCTGAACGAAGCGCGGACCGAATCGTTCTACACCCCCGAAGCTGCAGGATACACCGACTACCCGTCGCTCTGATCTTCCTCGACGAAGTACGTCTGCTTGTGGCCCCGCGCTTCGAAGGTTGCCAGGGCTGTCAGCGCCTCGGCCCGCGACGCGTATCTCGCGATCTCGTAGCGAACGCCGTTGTCGTCTTGGCGGCGCAGGCAGAATGATTCGCTCTGGGGCTCCTTCATGGCCGTCTCGTACGGAGACGCTAGGGTCGAGGCGCGGCGGCGGCAAGCGCCCGATTGCCCCACCCACTTGCACAATCCTTCCAGGTTTGGCCGCATCGGGCATCTGCCAGCTTGCGCGAATGGGCGCCGTGCGCTGAGCTGGCGCGCATGGAACCGCTGCGCGAGCTCGGCAAGTTGATGGCACGGCATGCGCCGCCCACGCCCCGGGGTGGCTGGAGGAACGAAGCGCTCGGACTGCGCTTCGGCACCCAGAGCGTCCTCCAGGATCCGACCCCCCGGGTGTACGATCCGGTGTTCGCGCTGGTGGTGCAGGGCGAGAAGCGCCTGGTGCTCGGCGACAAGACGTTCACCTGCGGCAAGGGTACGTTCATCGTCGTCTCGGTCGACCTGCCCATCACGTTTCGCGTCACCCGCGCGACGCCCGAGGTGCCGTACATGGCGCTCGCCATGACGCTCAAGCCGGCCGCGGTGGCGACGCTGCTGCTCGAGGCGGCTACCACCGAGCATGCGCCGCAGTTCGCCGCGGCCGCCGGCGTCGGCGTGAGCGAGGCGCCGAGCGAGCTCCTGGAGGCGATCGTTCGGCTCGTGCGCCTGGTGGACCATCCGCGCGATCTGCCGGTTCTTGGACCCATCGTCGAAAAAGAGATCCTCTGGCGCCTCCTGTGCAGCGAGCAGGGTCATCGGCTGCGGCAGATCGGGCTCGCCGATAGCCGCCTCTCGCAGGTGGGCAGGGCCATGCGCTGGATGCGCGAGAACTACGCGGAGGCAATCCCGGTGGAGCAGCTGGCGCGCCTCTCCGGCATGAGCGTGACCTCGTTCCACCGGCACTTCCGGGCGGTGGCGCTCATGAGCCCGGTGCAGTACCTGAAGCAGATACGGCTGCAGGAGGCGCGCGCGAGACTGCTCACGCGCGCCGAGGACGTCGCCGCGGTGGGCCACGCGGTGGGCTACGACAGCCCTTCGCAGTTCAGCCGCGAGTACAAGCGGGCGTACGGCTCGCCGCCGGGCCAGGACGCTCGTCTCTTGCGTGCCGCCACTCACATATCGAAGTAGCGGCCGTGCTCGAGATCGGCAACGAGGCCCGGCTCGATGGGCTTCCACCCCAGGCGTTCACGGGTCTGCGCGCTGCTGGTGCGGCCACCGAGGGCCAGCACGTGACCGATGAAGCCCAGGAGCTGCGTGGCTTCTTCGGGCGTCTTCGACACGGCGGGCACGTTCAGGCGCTTGCCGATGATCTCCGCGAGCTCTCGGGTGGGAATGCCTTCGTCGCCGATGCCGTGGTAGCGCGCGCCGGCCACCCCCTTCTCGAGCGCGAGCCGATAGAGCTTCGCCGCATCGAGCCGGTGGACCGCCGACCAGGGGTTCGCACCCTCGCCCACGTACATCGAGAAGCCCTTTTCGCGCGCGAGCTCGATGAGCGCCGGGACGAAGCCGTGGTCGCCGTCGCCATGCACCGAGGGCGGAAGGCGGATCACCATCGCGCGAATGCCCTTTGCCGCCGCCGCGAGGCCGGCTTCCTCCGACTTGCGGGGGAACCCAACCGGAGGCGTGGCGTCTTCGGTGGGCAGCCCCAGACACCCGGACGTCACCAGGAGCGGCTTGTCGGTTCCCGCCAGGGTGTCGGCCATGGCCGCGATGGCGATCTTGTCGATCTCCGCATTGGCGGCGAACGTGGTGAAGTCGTGAATGAACGCCGTATGGATGACGCCATCGGCCGCAGCCGCGCCGCGCTTCAGGCTCTCGACGTCCTCGAGAGATCCCCGAAGGACGTCGACTCCCGCCGCGGCGAGCGACGCGGCGCCCGCATCCGACCGCGCGAGCCCCAGCACCTGATGGCCTGCTCCGATGAGCTCGCGCACGACCGCCGATCCCACGAACCCCGTAGCGCCGGTGACGAATACCCGCATGTGCACTTCTCCTGATGAATGACCTGCACCGGACAGTAATCAGGAATCGCGTGACCCCGTAGAACAGGGGCCCCAACTTCTTGCACGATCGCCCCAATGCGCACCACGTACGAAATGCACTGGAGTGTCCGTCCCGAGCGTTCCCTCCCGCGCGCCCTTGCCGCAAGCGCCCAAGGTCAGGCAGGAACGATCGAGCACCCAAGCCCGGCAAAGGCGCCACCGTCGACGCCGTGAAGCGGCGCCGAGCTCTCGCCCAACGAAGGAGCAAGTGGTTCGGGTGTCGGGTTCGGGGCTGAGGTTCGGGGCTTGGGGGATAGGCCAGAAGGGCTTGGGGAAGAGGTGAGAAGGGCCGTGGCCGTGGTCAGATGCGCTGTGGCCAGATGGGTACGTCCTTGCCTGGTCCAGGTTCAGCGCCCGGGCTCCGGTGACCTTCTGCCCTTCTGCCCTTCTGCCCTTCTGCCCTTCTGCCCTTCTGCCCTTCTGCCCTTCTGCCCTTCTGCCCTTCTCGCCCAAGCCCCGACCCCGAACCCGACCCCGAACCATCTGCGACCTCGACAAGCACAGTTCGACTGCGTGCACTCTACACCCACAAGGACGCCCGTTCCCTCCCCCGCGCCCCTCCCGCAGGCTCGCAAGCGGGAGGGGTGGCAGAGGGCTCCCCCTCCCCTACTGACAGCGGGACGATGCCTGGACCGTGGAGCCTTTGCCGCAGCGGCAGGCCACGGTGCCGAGGTTGCAGCCGGCCACTTCCCGAGCACCGGCTTTGCAGGCGTATCCCGTTTCGCCGAAGCAGCAGGCGCGCTGGCCCTTCTCGCCGCAGGGGCTGGAGATGGGCTGGGGCGGAGGCGGAGGCGGCGTCTCGCAGCGGCTCGAGGCGAGGGAGCTCGACCCCTTCCCGCAGCGACAGTTGGCTTCGCCGTAGGGGCAGCCGTTCATCTCCTGCGTGCCGGGCCTGCATGCAAATCCGGTTTCGCCGATGCAGCAGGCGCGTTGACCGACGCCTCCGCAGGGCGTGTCGACGTTGGCCTCGCAGCGACTCGAGGCCAGCGCGCTCGAGCCTTTGCCGCAGCGGCACGACGCCGCGCCGCCGTTGCAGCCGGGAATCTCCTTCGCCCCTGGCTTGCACGCATATCCGGTTTCGCCCACGCAGCAGGCGCGCTGTCCCACGCCGCCGCATGGGGTATCGATGTTCGCCTCGCAGTGGCTCGAGGCGAGAGCGCTCGAGCTCTTGCCGCAGCGACAGCTGGCATTGCCGAGGGTGCAGCCGTTGACCTCGCGAGCGCCGGGCTTGCACGCATATCCGGTTTCGCCCACGCAGCAGGCGCGCTCACCCACCCCACCGCAAGGGGCTGCCGGCCCTTCGCAGTGCTGCGACGAGGAGAGCAGCGAGCCCTTGCCGCACTTGCACTTCTCTTCGCCCATGGTGCAGCCGTCGACGGCGACGCCATTGCCCTTGCACGTCCCGAAGGCCGCCTCGCCGATGCAGCAGGCGCGCTCGCCGAGCCCACCGCAGGCCGAGGGTGCCTTGCACTGGCTCGAGGCTCGCACCGTAGAGCCACCGCAGGTGCAGGAGGCCGCACCGAACGGACAGCCGGAGATCTCCACCAGGCCGGCGCGACACGGATATCCGGTCTCGCCCACGCAGCAGGCGCGTTGCCCTTCTCCACCACACGCCGGCGTGGTGTTGGGGGCCTCCGGCGGAGCGCCGGCATTGTCGTCCTTGGGGCAGGTGCCCTTGCACACCGCGCCGCAGTCTTGCTTCTTCACGTCGGCGTCGGCGCACTTGCCGCCCGCCTCGTCGCAGTGCGAAACCCGGGTAGCCTTTGCCCATGCGTCCACGTAGTCCTGGGCGGAGCGGAACATGGTGCCCATGGCGCTCTCGTCGAGGCCGAGGTTCTTGGCATCCTGGAGCAGGTCGGGGACGATTCCGTAGTTGGCCCAGCCTTCGGTGTTGTAGTCCCACACCAGACCGTCCTGACGGAACTGCGTGAGCGGCGGCTGGTCCTTTCGGCCCTGAGCGACGGCGCTCGTCTGATTTCCCACGTAGCGCACCGCATTGGCCTGCTTGTCGGCGCGGAAGAACTGCGGATTGAGGATCTGTTCGGGGCTGCCGAGCGGATTGAGATCCGTCATGCACGCTTGCGGACCGAAGCGCGGTCCGCTCATGTCGTGATACGTGGCGTCGCTGGAGAGCGCAGCGCCGTGGCCGTTGAGCATCTGATGGGCATACGCGTAGGCCCAGGCGAAGCCGGTGGTGGAGTTCGCGCAGTCGTTGGGTGCACGGATGAGCGTCTGGTTGCCCGGCGGATCGATGATGCCGTCCTGCCCCATGAAGATGCCCACGATCCCGCCCACCCGCTCCATCCAGAGCAGCTGACTGTCGGAGATCTCGAACTCCCGGGGTACCCAGTTCTTGTTGGTGGTGGCCACCGGGTGATTGGGCCGCGCTACGAATGCCTTCACCGTCTCGGTCTTCTCGTCCACCAGCAGCGTTTGGATCGACTGCGAGCGAATCTGCGTGTGCGAGATCATGAGCGGATACGCCGAAGCGAAGCAGGCTTCGTTCTGCGCGCTCTTGTCGCGGGCGATGCGCTTGACCTCTCCCACGTTATTCACCACCGAGACCTGGCACTTGGCGTCGCCCGATGCGGTGCGACTGAGCTCGAAGACCCGCTGGGTCGAGAGATCGCTGGCGTGGGCCAGGTCGATCATCATGCCGCGGCTCATCATCGCCTTCACGTAGTCCTCGCCGCGCGAGGTGAGACCGGCGCTATTGAGCTCGCCACGACCCTCGCGAATGGCCTTTTCCTTGCGACTGCCGACGGCGATCATGGTGGCGCCGAGATCGGTTTGCGGGGCGATGAGCCCGGTGGGGGTATTGAACACCGGAGTGAGGCTGAGAATCGGCAGGATGAGCGGAAACAAGGGCACCAGGTGCGAGGCCACCGAGACCCCTATTCCCGCCGCCGCCTGGGTGGGTCCCAGGCCCAGCTGGAGCTCGGGGAAGAACGAGGTCATCACCATCGGGCCCACGGTATTGCCCAGCAGGGTGTTGAGCCGCGTGACCACCGGTCGCAGGGGAAGGTGGCCCAGGTTGTAGAGCACGCACTCGCCGCGCTGCCCCTTCACCGGAGAGTCGGGCGCACCGCAGCCACCCTCGCGAGGGACGATGTAGCTCGGCGTGGTCTTCTTCGCCTCGTCGATGCTGCGGGTCACGCGATTCTGTGCGTCGCGACCGGTCCACATCTCGTCGTTGTACCAGTCGTAAACGTCCTGGAATACCTGGGTCCCGCCGAGCTTGTTGTTGGCGCCGTGAATGAGGGTGATCTGCCGGATACCGAGGGCGTAGAGCTCGTTTACTTCCTGCTCGGGGGTGGCATTGCGCACCAGGTTCCCCGCGTCCGGCAGCTCGAGACCGATGATGAGGGCGAGCTTGTTGTTTCCGATGATGCGCTGCGCGTCGTCGGCGGAGTAGGCCACTTCCATCCAATCGCTATTGAGCTCGGCCAGCTGCTGCACGTAGCAGACGTGCGCCCGCGCCAGCTCGAGCTCGTTCGTGAGCTGCACCACCTCGCGGCCGTTCTCCACGCGCACGCGGCCCATGAGGAGCTCCATGAACTCGCTGTGGTTGGCCAGCGCACCCATGAGCCGGAGACCGCCCTCGTAGGCGCGGCGAATGGCCGTGATGTGATGCTGCTGGTGAAAGCCGTCCTTGTAGTGCTGTTTGCGGTGCACCCCGGCTCCCCCCTGGTCGTGGTGGAAGAGTCCGTGGACGGCGGCCACCGTGGCCTCGTTCGGGATGTTGCCGGCCATGCCGCCGACGAGCCCCGCGCCCATGAAACCTTCGGGGTTGCCGCCGGTCACGCCCGGCCGATGATTGTATCCATTGCAGCGGGGGATATCGCGGTTGATGAGCTTGGGGTTGGTGACGTAGTCCTTGAAGCTGCCGCCGGGGACGCCCCACATGGTGCGAACGCCATCGAGGCCGCCCATGGCCTGGTGCGTGGCGAGGTGCACGTGAAGGTCGGCGAAACCCCAGGCTCGCGCGCCCACGCCCTGGTCGCGGCCGAGGGAGGGCTTCTTGGGTGCGTCGGTGTACACGCGCACGTCGTCGATCTCGATGGTCTTGTTGGCGTTCGGCACGACCACGATGCGGCCGCGCTTGCCGACGCCCTTCCGGGTGTCGATGACGCTCTGGACCATGGTGGGCGTGAGCGGACCGCCGGACACCGAGCCGATCTGGGGGGTGACGGCGACGCTGCCGACGATCGCGTCGTCCTCGCCGCGCACTTCGATGCGGCCCTCTCCCCGGGCGCGAACGGCCACGAACGGCTGGAGCGCGAAGACCACCGAGCGCATGTCGGCTTTGCCCGGCGGCGTGCGAAACCAGCAGGTTCCTTGGTGACCGAAGGATGGGCGCGACTTGTGGGTCATGTGCCAGTAGTCGCCGCCGAGCGGCACGATGGGCCCGCCGTTCACCTTCGCGGAGCGGGTATCGACGTTCTGGGTAGGGAGCGAGCTCTCGCACACGCGCGCCGCGACATCGCCGAGCGGTTGCCCGGCGGACGACCACTTGGCTCCGCTGCCGGCCACCTCGGCGTTCGCTCCCTCGAAGGCGAGCCATCCGCTGGTGGTGGGCTGCGGAGGCGGAACCGGCCCGGGCCGTGGAAGTGGCCTGGGCTGCGCCCCCACTTGCCCGAGCACGGACACGGCGAGGGCGAGTACGAGAAGGAGAGAGAACGACCTCGCCTTGGCTTTGTTGGTGAACATGGGGCTCCTCGCGTGCGCGCACCCGGCTCGGGCGCAGCAGACGATCTCCCATCGTACGCAGGTTTCCGGCCAATGTCCGGGAGCGCCGGCGAGGCCTTGCGAAACGCGCCAAACGCCCTACGTTCCCTGCGATCCGTCGTCCGCGCTTGGGAAGGAGGTTGCTCAACGCAAGGGGAAGGAGCGACCCCATCAAGGGCAAGAACGCTACATTTACCCCTTCCAGCCGATGAGCACCGGGTCGAAGATGTCCATGTTGTTGCCGGAGCTCGACGCGCTCTGGAGCTCGAAGCGCAGCTGGATGGCCGGTGCGTGGTCGAAGTCCGAGACGTCGAGGATCTCCGTGCGGTACCCGGATCCGGCGACGGGAAAGTTCGTCTCCCCGAAGGGGTATTCGCGCACGATGCGGCAACCGGTACCCGGATCGAAGGAGCAGTTGGCGAAGCCATTGGTGGCGAGCAGCACGCGCATCTTCGCCTTGGAGTCGGGACGCCGCACCGAGAACACGAGCTTCGACCGCACCATGTTGGCAATGCTCCAGTTGCCGCTGGTGAGCGAGGCAGCGCCGGTGCCGGCGTGGGTCCAGAAGCACTCGGCCTGGGGACCGCCCGGTTGGTCGGGGGTGAAGGACCAACCCGGGTCCGCAGAGGGGAACCGATTCTTGGAGCACAGGTCGATCTTGCCGGTACCGGGATCCCCCAACACCGCAGACGAGCACTTGCCGCCCACGCAAACCGGGATATCCGGTGGAAACACGTAGGGGTCGGTGGGCCGTGCGCGCCACATGCGATACGTGACGCCGTCGCGGACGTCGTCGACCGCGGCGGTACCCAACCCGTTGAGCACCACGGTATTGCCCAGACTGCGCTTCACCGCGACGCGCACGGCGGGAAGCTCCGCGGCCACGCCATCGACTTGCCTCCGGTGGAGGTGCGGCAAGTGGAGGTCGGGATTGATGGATCCCGAGTCGAGACCGGGGATCTTGCCTGCGAGCGAGACGGCGAGCGCGCGAACCTGGTTCGCCATGCTGTTGAACTGGGTGGTGGGGATGGACTCGGCAGCGAATCCACATTCGGTATTGGTCACCTCGACGAGTGAGGAGAGGAACGTGGGGTCCCCAGGCCGCGACGGTGATCCGTACATGCTCGCCGCGATGGAGTCGCCGCCGATGGGGTAGAGGTGGCGCATGGTCTGCCCCGACAGGTACGACCGCCCGTTCTCGTCGTCCGCCATCTTCTCCTGGAGCTCGGTCCCCATCAGATCTTGCATGATGCCGTGATCCGGTGCGGTGCAGTTGCTGTCGGTGGTGCAGATGTCGAGATTCTTGCTGAGGCCGTCGGGGAAGAGCACGAGGTTGCCGTAGGTGTGCACGTTGAGGGCGAAGCGCGTGCGGTAGCTTCCGGCGAGGCCGTCGTTGGCCAGGAGCGTGAGCAGCGCCTTGGTCTCCGCCTCGGAGCTCGCGCTCGGCCCGCGAAACTGCTCGTCACCGCAGGAGGGATTGCTGCCAGGCTGACCGAACGTGGTCTCGAAGTTGCGATTGGGGTCCGTACCGATCCCGCCGTCGCACGGCTTCCGATTCCCCCGCCACATGCGGTTACCGATGCTGGCGTGAGTGAAGTCGTATCCATCGGGATTCGCCACCGGGAAGATGACCACGGCCACCTTGGCCAGCAGCGTGCGAATGCCATTGGTGTTGGCCTGAAAGCTCTGCGCCAGGTGGCGAAAGACGCGCATCATGGTTTCGGGCCCGGCCCACTCCCGCGCGTGCTGACCGGCATAGAGCACGAGCTGCGGAACCGCGGGGTCGCCGGCCTTCCACAGCTTGCCCACGCGCGCCGCGAGGAATGGGCGCTTCTCGTGCGTCTCGCCGAAGCGCACGGTCTCTGCGAAGCGAACCCCGCCGATGGGCGGAAAGTCGGCGGCGATGTCCTCGAGCTCCTTCGAGATGGTGCGCTTGCACGTGGTGGCGAACGAGGTGCCCGTGTAGGGGCAAAAGCGATCGGTGATGTTCGAGGGGCGCGGATCGCACGCGCCGCCGTCGGTGTTGGCGAGGGTCGCCAGGCCCTTCGGTGTCGGAGCCTCGGTGACGACGAAGCCCCGCGCACGCAGCTTCGGAAGCTCCACCCGCGGGAAGAATCCGAGCCACACGTCGTCGCGTCCGGCTGCCTCGCTCGGGTCCACACGACGCACGAGACCGCCCCCTTCCTCGAACTCGTTGCCGCGCTCGGGGGGCACCTGCACGTGGACGTGGACCCAGCCCCCGGCCAACGGGTCGGTCCTCGGCTCTGCGGGTCGCTCCGTCGAGCACCCCTGCACGAGCGAGCTGCCACCGAACGCCGCCGCACCGAGAATGCCAAGGGACCATGCGCAACGCATCCAGCGAGCTTTCATCGTTCGACCTCCTCCGTACGACTCTACGCGTGGAGCACGAACCCGGAAGCACGAGGATCCGATGGCTCCGATAGCGCTACGCTATGGCCCGATACCCTGGTTCGGCCGCTCATGGCCACCCCCGTTGCGAGGGTTGGCGGGCCCAGCGTCGCCGGGCCCGGGCGAGCGCGCTGGGGTCGGAAAAGCCCACGATGAAGGCCGCTTCCTTCTCCGCAGCGCCGCGGAGGTCCAGGCGGCGCACCTGTTCACGGCGAATGTCGTCGCGGAGGCCGGACCAGGAGTGGCCCTCGCTCGCGAGCCGGCGCTGCATGCTGCGGGGCGCGACGTGAAGACGAGCCGCGATGCGCTCGAGCTCGAGGCCGAGGGCCGTCGGGTCTTCATTGCATAGCGCACGTATTCGCTGGGCCAACGACGCCACCGATGGCAATGCGGCCATGGCGCGATCGGCGAGCCCCCGGTGCAGGTGGCCGAGCATCTCGAGAGGTACTCGCAGCGGCGCCGACAGCAGGGCCTCGTCGAGAACGAGCTCGTTCTCCGGCTCGCCGTAGGAGGGGGCGATACCGAAGTCCTTCGTCAGGCCCGGGTCGTCGTGCGCCGGCTTCGGGCAGGTGAAACGCACGGCGTTCGCCACGGCGTCGGCCGCGACCAACGTGCGCACCGCGCTCATGGTCTCGAGCAACGCGAGCTCCGCGAGCACGGCTCGCGCGGTGGGGCTCGGGCCGGGATGCCGAAAACGAACGGCGCCCGAGCGCGCGTCGCGCACGAGTGAGAAGCGCTCGCCGTCGCCCCACAGGCGTTGATATGCGAATGCGCGTTCGAGGCCTTGCGCGAGAGTCTCGCTCGAAAGAAGCACCAGGCCCGCGGCGTCGTACGTCTGCTCGTCGAAGGTGGCCGCCAGCCGCCGGGTAAATCCCCGCGCACCGAGCTCGGCGACGCACGCGTCGAGGAACGCGTCGGCTGCGCCGTACGGAACGCGGGAAGCCGGGTTGGAGACGACCTCGATGGAAACGCCCGCCCGTCGGCATACGACCCCTGCATCGCGTTGAGCCGCTGCGAGGAGGCGCACCAGTCGCACCGTCATGCGGCCGGAGACCCCACCGCGCGACGATACGGCGCGCGAGGCCCGACGAGTTGGCGCCTCCGGCCTCGCCTCGCGGCGCGGCGCGGCCATAGGATTGGCAGCGATGCCGAGGCTCTTCCGACTCTTCTTGGCCACCTTGCTCCACACCTTCCGCCGGCGGTGGGCCCGTGGGCCCGCACGGGCGACCTGGTCCTTCCGACTGGAAGTCATCGTAAGCTACCTGCGTCGCGACTGGGACGAAACGAGCGACTGGGATTTTGCCCGATACCGCGCGGACCTCGAGGCTCGGCCGTATCCCCGTGGTGCAGTCGCGCGCACCACGCGGCACGACGGGGAGCTGGGCGGCGTCTCCGCACGTTGGTTCGTCCCGCCGCGCAAGCTCGCTGCCGACAGCCACCAAGCGCACACCGGAGAGCCCCGCGCGATAGTCCTCTTTCTGCACGGGGGGTCGTACATCTATGGTTCCGCGCGCACCACGCATGCAGACCTCATTGCGCGACTGGCGCTGGCCAGCGGCCTTACGGTGGTGGGGATCGACTACCGACTCGCGCCGGAGCACCCTTATCCTGCGCAGCTCGACGACGCCACGCGGGCCTTCGACGCGCTGGTGGCCGAAGGGCGAAGCCCGGGCGAGATCCTTCTTGCAGGGGACTCGGCCGGGGGGAACCTGGCCATCGAGCTTCAGCTTCGCCTCCGCGAGCGCGCCGGGCTCACTTCGCAGGCGCGCGCCGCGGTGCTCATCTCGCCGTGGTCGGACCTCACCATGCCGGGGCGCTCGTTCGTCGACAACGACGCGTTCGACTTCGGCACCCGAACCGCGCTCGCGCGACACGCCCAGGCATTCGCAGGCGACGTACCACTGGACGATCCGCGAATCTCCCCGGTGAATGCCGACCTGCGCGGCCTTGCACCGATGCTGGTGATGGCCGGTGAGGCCGAGATCCCGCGGGACGACATCTTGCGCCTCGGCGATCGACTGGCGCGAGCGGGTGTCGAGGTCGAGCGCCACCTGGCCCCCGACATGCCGCACAATGCGCCGCTCTTCGCCGCCTACCATCCCAGCGCACGCGAGGCGCTCGACGTGGCCGCCTCCTTCCTACGGCGCCATGGAGTCTCGAGGTAGATGCCGCTTCACATCGGCAGCTTCACGCCGCACCAGGCTTCGCTGAGGGTCCAGAGGCGCTCGGCGGCGTCGCGATCCATGGCCCACGGCCGCACCCCGGTAGCGCCCGCGTCGTCGCCGCGCACCGCAACCGCGATGTCGCAGTCCTCGCAGTACACGCCACCCCTGCCCGCGAGGTCGGGGCTCACGGCGCACCACACGGTGGTGGCTGCGCCCTGCTCCGCGCTCTTCAGGGGCGACTGGGTGTTGGATCGGGCAACCGCGGCGCGCACCTCCTCCTCGGACATGGATCGCACGAGGTCGGTGATGACCGCGCCGGGGTGCACCGAGAACGCACGAATCCCATGGGCGCGCCCGCGCGCGTCGAGGCCCAGCGCGAAGAGGGCGTTCGCCGTCTTCGATTGTCCGTAGGCCAGCCACTTGTCGTAGGGACGACGATGAAAGTGGGGATCGTCGAAATCGACGCCGCTCCGAACGTGGCCGCGCGACGAGAGCGCGACGACGCGGGCGCCTTGGGCGCGGATGAGCGCCGGCCAGAGCTGCAGGGTGAGCTGAAAGTCGCCGCTCCCCTGGGAGCTCGAGAAGAACGCGAAGGCCGTCACCGTCGACGTGCGCGGCGCCCTCACCCTCGACAACGACGAGCTCATGGTGGCGGCGGCGCTGCGCGGTCTGGGCCTCGCCTGGGTCAATCAATGGACCGTGGAGAGCCTGGTGAGCGAGGGTCGTTTGGTGCGGGTGCTCGACGCCTGGTCACCTCCGCTGCCCGGCCTCTGCCTGTACTTTCCCCCGCACCGCCACGTCTCCGCTGGCCTCCGCGCCTTCGTGGCGCTCATTCGCGAGAGCGAGCAAGCCCGCGGCTCCGACATCTCCGCGCGGAAGCGCCTCACCAAGAGCCGCCGATGACGCAGTTGCTACAGGTGAGTGACGACTCGGGCTTCCTCGCCATCATCGACCCCGATGCCTACCTCCCTGGTCGGAGCGCTGATCTATCGGTGGCGGGGGGCGCGCTGTTTGAGGAAGTCGACGAGGACCTGCAGCTTGGGCGCGAGGTTGGCGCGGCTCGGATAGTAGAGGTACAGACCGGGGAAGGGCGTGCAGAAGGCTTCGAGCACGCGCACCAGCTTGCCCTCGCGAAGGTGCGGTCGGGCCACGCTCTCGAACACGTACGCGAGCCCAGCGCCGGCCATGGCGGCCCGCAGCATGCCGTCCCCATCGTTCACCACCACCCGACCGTGGACGGCGATCTCGATATCTTTGCCGTCTTCGGTGAGCTCCCAGCGGTAGATCTCGCCGGTGCGAATGCGGCGGTAGTTGATGCAATCGTGGTGCTGGAGGTCGCGAGGCCGCCTGGGCTTCGGATGGCGCTCGAAGTAGCTCGGTGAGCCGACGATGGCCGCGCGCTCGTCGCCACCGATGCGCACGGCGATCATCTCCCGGTCGATCCACTCGCCGATGCGAATGCCCGCGTCGAAGCCGCTCTCGATGATGTCGACGAAGGCGTCGTCGATGACGAGGTCGAGGTGGATCTCCGGATACGCCTGGAGGAAGGCCTCGAGGTTCGGCTCCAGCACCCGCTCGAAGGCGATCCGCGGAATGTTCAGGCGCAGGGTGCCCGCCGGGCGGTCGCGCAGCTCGCCCAGCGCGTCGAAGGCCGATCGCACCTCGGCCATCGCCGGACGGAGCCGCGCCACGAAGCGCTCCCCCGCTTCGGTGAGCCCCACGCTCCGGGTGGTCCGCTGACACAGCCGCACGCCCACCCGCTCCTCGAGGGCGCGCACGGTTTGGCTCACCGCCGAGGGCGTGACCCGCAGGGCCGCTGCCGCCGCGGTGAAGCTGCGCTTCTCGGCCACCAGGAGTAGGGCTTCGAGGCCCGAGAGGTTGTCGGCCATTTGTTAGATTCCCTTCATAGCATGACGTGATTATCACGCTACAGCCGCGGTTCGACCGGTCGTAGGTTCTGGCTCGTGAGGCGCGACGATCGCGCCTCCCCCACAGCCAGGAGATCGGTCATGAGCGAGCAGAAGAGCGGGTCGAAGGTCTGGTTCATCACCGGTGCGAGCTCCGGGTTCGGGCGCTCGCTGGCGGAGCAGGCGCTGGCCCGCGGGCATCGGGTCGTGGCAGCCGCACGGAAAGTGGAGGCGCTCGCCGACCTGGTGGCCCGGGCGTCGGATCGGGTGCTCCCGGTGCGTCTCGACGTCACCAAGGGAGGCGACATCGGCAGCGCGGTGGCCGAGGCCTCCGCGCGCTTCGGCGACGTGGACGTGCTGGTGAACAACGCCGGCTACAGCATGGTGGGCGCGGTGGAGGAGACCAGCGAGCCCGAGCTGCGCGAAGCCATGGAGACCATGTTCTTCGGCGCCGTGGCCCTCACTCGCGCATTCCTGCCGCGCATGCGCGCCCGAAAGACCGGCACGGTGGTGCAGATCACCAGCGTCGGCGGGCTCATGACGGCTCCGGGCTTCGGCGCCTACTGCGCCGCCAAGCACGCCCTCGAGGCGGTGTCGGAGAGCCTCGCTGCCGAGCTGGCGCCGTTCGGCGTACGCGTCCTCATCGTGGAGCCCGGCGCCTTCCGCACGAGCCTCTTCGGCGCGGCCTTTCGCACCATGCCGATCATCGACGCCTACGAGAGCACCGTCGGGCAAACCCGCGCCTACGCCGCTGCGGAGGCCGGCAAGCAAGCCGGCGATCCCGAAAAGGCCGCCCGCGCCATCCTCGACGCCGTTGCCGCCGGCGCGCCCAACCTGCGCCTTCCGCTCGGCGCCGACGCCGTTGCGGGCATTCGCGGCAAGCTCGCGAGCGTGGCCCGCGACGTCGACGCCACCGAGGCCGTGGCCACTGCCACCGCTTTCGATGCGTAGTGGGCGCACGCGATGCATCCGGCGCACATCCGGCGCGAACGTAGCGACTCGACGCAGGGAGATCACGCGCGGAACCGGTGGCATATCGATTGCTCGGACGAGCGCCATGCGAACCATCCAGCACCTCTGCGCCGTGGGATCCGTGGTCGTCGTCTTGCTGGCAGTGGCCAGCTGCACCAGCGCGCCGGGAGAGGCGGTCGGATCGAGCGCCGCGGCGCTCTCCGCCGAGGACGCGGTGCGGGCCGCGTGCAAAGGCACCTACAAGAACCACGGCCAGTGCGTCTCCTGCGTGGCGCACGCCTCCAGCGACGGCAACCTGGTATCGCAGTTCGCGCGCGGTGAGTGCCACGACGCCTGCATCCGAACCTCCTGCGCCGTCGAGGGAAGGACCTGCGGCCCCCTGGCGGACGGCTGCGGCGGCACCCTCTCGTGCGGGCCGGCGTGCGCGCCCGAGCCCATCTTCCTGCCGGCGGAGAACCACGCCGCCTACCAGCTTCGGGCCACCTGCGCGGTGAGCCAGTCGAACCGGGTCGGCACCGCGAGCTCCTGCTGCAGGACCGGCACCTACGCCACCGTGACTACCTGCACCACCACGCTCCACGAAGAACGCGATGGCGCAGGCAACCTCACGGTGCGCATCGATCCGGTCACCGGCTGCAGCAGCACCAGCACCGCGGGCAGCTGCACCCGGAGCGGCGATCTCGCCCGGTGCGACGCCGCTTCGCTGACGTGTCCGCCCGCCGCGGCAACGGTGGGGAGCCCTTCCCTTCTCCAAGGCACCTACGTGCGCACGGTGTTCCGCGGTGGCGAGACGCCCACCGACGACTACCGCGGGCTCTGCGGCTCTGCCACGGAGTACAGCGGATCGCCGCTCACCTGCACGCCGCCACAAGCCGCGCAGGCCTACGCGCAGATGACCACCTTCACGAAGACCGCGCCGGGCACGTTCTCGGTGCGGCGCGCCTGGGGAACCGGAGCGCCCGCAATGATGTGTGCCTCCCCGATCACGATACCGCCGGCGCTGGCCACGCTCCCGAACACGCGCTTCGTGGAAGGCCCTCCTCCGGCCGGCGGCACCTTCGCCATCACCGGATACGACTGCAGCTACGAGCTCGTCCTCGCGCCCTGAGGCGAACGCGCCCTCCTCTCGGCGGCGGAATGCGCGCATACTGCACGGATGGGCGTACGTGGCTCCGGCCTGACCCACATCCGATACGGACACGCGACGCGGCCCACCGAGCTTGCGCTGGTGTGCCCCCGGTGCGCGGCCGAGATGCGAGCCACCCAACCTTCGAGCGCGACGCGGGTCTCGGCGGGCGATTGCACCGCCGGATGGACCGAGCCGTGGGCCCTCGCGTGCACCGCGTGCACCTACCGCAAGCGCGGCGCGACCTGGGACGAGCTCCGGGCGACGTCGGCGCTCTTCTACCGAACCGACGTGGCCGGCGTGACCCTGTGGGCGTGGAACCGCGCGCATCTGACGATGTTGCTGGGCGTGCTCGAAGGCCAGCCGCCGGCCGGGCCGCTCCTGTACTTCTCCACGTACATGCGACGGCAGTGGCTCGTGAAGACCCGTCGCGCGGCCTTTGCCCGGGCCGCGCGACGCATGCTCGCCGGCGCCCGAGCGAGGTAACGACTGCGCCCGGGTGCGGGTGTAGGATCGTGCGACGGTCCATGTATATGCACCCTACACACATCAGGAACGGTTCGTGGCAACGCTTCGGGGGCCGCGGCATCAAAGATGGCCCGGCATGATCCCGCGCGCCTTCTCTCTCTCGCTCGCCTTGGTGCTGGTGCCCGTGACATCGAGTGCCCAGCCGCGGGTCCACGTCGATGCGCGCGGCGCCGCGGGTGTGCGTGCGGACCTCGAGCGCATCGTCGCCGGCGAAGAGGGCAACGGGTGGTTCCTCGATCGCACACATTTCGACGCCATCTACCCGGTGTTGTTGCAGACGGTGTGCCGCGCCAGCAGCGCCGCCCGCGAAGACGTGCTGGCCACCCTCGACGAGGAGTCGAAGGCCGCGGGCGATCCCCGGGAGCTCTTCAATCAGGATGGCCGGCGCTCGTCGCGGGTCGATGCAGCGCTCCACCTTCAACGCATGCGCGACGCGCTCCAGCGCACCCTCGACACCGCCGAGCGCGACTGCCCCTTCTGGGTGCGGCCCGCGGTGGGCTACGACGGGCGGCAAACGGACCGCAACCGCTTCAGCCTGAGCCTGGAGACCGGCGGTCTCTTCCAGGTGCGACAGAGCGCCGGCGCGTGGGGCTACGGGGCCGGCGGCGGCGTGCGCATTCTCCCGGGCTACGGCTTCGGGCGCATCTCGCTCCTGGGCGGCATCGAGCTCACCGGCGGCGCCATGACCAACGTGGTCTCGCAATCGCAGTTCACCATCAACTATCTACCTGCCGTTCCGCTGGTCCTGCGCATTCACGATACCAATTGGCACTACGACTTCGAGATCGCCGGAGTCGGGCTCTTCCAGGGCGACAACACCGCCCTCAGCATGGGCACCCGGGTGGGCATGGGCATCGGTCTCTCGGCGCTCCGCACGCGGTTCTTCATTCCCTGGGCCGGCCTCGCGGTGGCCTACGAGTACTACTTCGAGAACGACCGCCGCCCCATGGCGCACTTCTTCCGCGGAGGCCTGCGCATCGGCTTCCAGTGGGATCCCTAGCCTGGCAGCCATCGTGTCCGGAATCGTGTCCTGGTGGCCGCAAGGCCGAGCGCGCATACTCCCGGCATGAGCTACATCATGGTCGACATCGAATCGGACGGACCGATTCCCGGGGACTACTCGATGATCTGCCTCGGCGCAGTGGTCGTCGAGGCGGGTCTCTCGCGAACCTTTTACGGGCGGCTGCGCCCCATCTCTGACGGGTGGGTCGAGGCATCGCTGAAGGTGAGCGGCTTCACCCGCGCCGAGGTCATGGACTTCGACGACCCACGCGCGGTCATGGAAGCCTTCGCCGCTTGGCTAACCAGCCTGAAAACCAAGCGCCTGCTCTTCATCTCCGACAACAACGGATTCGATTGGCAGTTCGTGAACTGGTACTTCCACCACTTCCTGGGCAAGAACCCGTTCGGCTTCAGCTCGCAGAACCTGGGGTCGCTCTACAAGGGGATGGTGAAAGACACCTTCTCGACCTTCAAGCACCTGCGGAGGACCGAGCACACGCACAATCCGGTGGACGATGCCCGCGGCAACGCCGAGGCGCTCCTGCACATGAAGGAGCACATGGGCCTCAAGATCGCCCTCGACTGAAAGCGGGATGAATCCGCCGGTTGCTGGAGGCGGAGCCCGCCTGCGCCCGCGGCTTCAGTTGAAGAACTTCGCCACGCCAAGGACCGTGCGATAGACGCCCCAGGCGAGTGGAATGCCTACGGCGGCCCAGGCCGCGTACACGAGCACGTTGCTCGTGTTGCGAACGGTCATCGCGCGTGGGCCGACTTCCGCGGCCACTGTGCGGTCATGCGCCAGGCGCTTCTCCTCGGCCAGCTCGGCCGCCGTCATGAAGTGCTTCTCGGCCACCGGGCGAACCAGCAGGTTGCAGACCAATCCAACGGCCAGCATGCCCACCAGGATGTACATCGTCTGGTTGTAGACCTGCGCGCGCGGGATGCCGAGGCCGAGCTGATAGTCGCGCATGTAGTTTACAACCACCGGCCCCAGGATCCCGGCCGTGGCCCAGGCGGTGAGCAGCCGGCCGTGGATCGCGCCCACCATCTGCGTGCCGAACAGGTCGGCCAGGTACGCGGGCACCGTGGCGAAGCCCCCGCCGTACATGCTGAGGACGATGCAGAACGCTGCCACGAACAGCGACTTGCTGCCTGCCGCTGCCGAGCCCGGCACGCTGGCGTACAACGCGCCGCCCAAGACGAAGAAGACCACGTAGGTCAGCTTGCGACCGAGCTTGTCTGAAAGGCTGGCCCAGAAGAAGCGACCGCCGATATTGAACAGGCTCAGCAGCGCCGTGAAGCCCGCGGCCACACCGGCAATGGCGCTGAGCTGGGTGTTGTCGAGCTCGCCGAACTTCTTCTGTACCCCGATCAGGTTGCCGCCGAAGACTTCCTGCAGCATCGGGCTGGCCATGCCGATCACGCCAATGCCCGCCGACACGTTCATGCACAGCACCATCCACACCAACCAGAACTGGGGGATGCCCCAGACCCTGCTCACGTGCACGTGCCGCTGCGTGACCAGGGCGTTGTTCGCCTGTGCCGGTGGCGGCGTCCAGCCCTCGGGCTTCCAGCCGGAAGACGGCACGCGGTAGCTCAGTGCCCCGCCCATCATGAACACGAAGTAGACGGCCGCCATCACGATGAAGGTCTGCACGACGCCCACGCGCGTGGGCGATGAGAAGATCTTCATCAGCTCCGCGGCCAGCGGCGAGCCGACCATTGCGCCACCGCCGAAGCCCATGATCGCCATGCCCGTGGCCATGCCGCGGCGGTCGGGGAACCACTTGATCAGGGTCGACACCGGCGAGATGTAGCCCAGCCCCAGGCCGACCCCGCCAATGATCCCGGAGCCCAGCCACAGCATCCAGAGCTGATGCGCCCACACACCCAGCGCCGAAATCAGCAGGCCACCGCACCAGCACACTGCCGACACGACACCCGCCTCGCGTGGGCCAGCGCGCTCGAGCCAGCGCCGCAATGATGCGCTCCTTGGAGAGGAAGGTTCCGCGCGGATGGCCGTCGCCGAGCGGCTGTTCCGCGCTCCCGGGTCCCGATGACATGCTCCCCCGTTGTATCCTTGTTTCAGGGGGAAACGAAAGCGGCCCAGCCCTTTGGCACGCCGCCCACCGCCCAGCGCTCCGCCCGTCACGCGACCAGGCACTGCGGCGTGGCGCAGACAATGTCCTTGCGCGCGCGCCTGCTCCGATCCATATTCGCCGAACTATGAAGCGCGTGATCCTCGCATTTACTTACCGCGGAGCGGGTCCCTAAGGGCGAGGAGCGTTTCACGTTCGTCGACCTCCGAGGCCGGCTCCGCTGCAAAGCGAGCCGGCTTCGCTGCGTTCGGGCACTCCTGCACGACGTCACCGCGAAGTCCTCATCATTCGAACATGGCTGCGCGCCTCCAGACGGCGCGTCGGAGGACACGTCCATGCCCCGCATCATCCCCACCACACGACTCCGCAACATCGGCATCATGGCGCATATCGACGCCGGAAAGACCACCTGCGCCGAGCGGATTCTCTTCTTCACCGGCCGCGTGCGCGCCCCCGGCGAAGTGCATCGTGGCACTACCCAGCTCGACCACCTGCCGCAGGAGCGAGCCAAGGGAATCACCATCACTTCGGCGGCCACCACCGTCTCGTGGACGCCGCAATCGGGCATTCACGAGGGCGCGGAGCACCGCATTCAGCTCATCGACACCCCCGGACACATCGACTTCACCATCGAGGTGGAGCGATGTCTGCGGGTGCTCGACGGCGCCGTATTCGTGCTCGACGCCGCCAGCGGGGTCGAGTGCCAATCGGAGACCGTTTGGCATCAGGCGGTGCGCCATGGCATTCCGCGGCTCGCCTTCCTCAACAAGGTCGACAAGCCGGGCGCCGACGTGGCCATGTGCCTGGGCGATCTCCGGGAGCGACTGGGCGCGCGGCCGGTGCTGCTCACCTTCCCGGGCACCGGCGGCCTGCTCCTCGACGCCTTGCGCCAGCGCGGCATCGCGTTCGACGACGATGCCGGACGACAGTTCCACGTGGTGCCGGGCTCCGACCTCTCGGACGACGATCGGCGCGCCCTCGACCTCGCGCACGCGCGCCTGGTGGAAGCCTGCGCGGACTTCGACGACGAGGTCTTCGAGGCCTTCTGTCGCGGAGCCGCGCTCTCATCCATCTCGCCCATCGCGCTCGAACGCGCGATGCGCGCCGGGACGCTCTCGGGCGGCCTCCTGGTGGTCCTCTGCGGTTCGGCCCTGAAGAACCGCGGCATCCAGCAGCTCCTCGACGCGGTGGTGGCCTATCTGCCTTCGCCGGTCGATCTTCCGCCGGTCTCGGGTACCGAGCCCGGCGACGAAAACGCCATCGTGCTTCGCCCGCCGCGAGACGACGCGCCCTTCACCGGGCTCGCCTTCAAGACGGTGAGCGATCGCAGCGCCGGCGTCGTCACCTTCGTCCGCATCTACTCGGGCACGCTCACCGCGGGCACGGAGGTGCGCGTTCTTCCTCGCGACACCCGGGAACGGGTACGACGCATGTTCGTGCTCCACGCGGACTCGCGCGAGGAGATCACCGAAGCCCACACCGGCGCCATCGTGGCCATCGCGGGGCTTCGCTCGGCGCGCACCGGGGATACCTTGTGCGCGGCGGGGAGCCCTCCGTTGGTCCTCGAGCGCATCCTTGCACCGGAGCCGGTCATCCAGATCGCCATCGAACCGGCCACCGCCGACGATCGCGATCGCTTCGGAGAGGCCATCGGACGCATGCTGGTGGAAGATCCTTCGCTCCAGGTCTCGTCGCACCCGGATACGGGTCAGACGATCCTCGCGGGGATGGGACAGCTACATCTGGAGGTCACCGTGGACCGGCTGCGAACCGATCACGGCGTATCCGTCGCCATGGGCAAGCCCGAAGTTGCCTATCGCGAAACCATCGCGGCGCCGGCTCGGGCCGAATACCGGTACATCAAGCAACCGGGCGGCTCGGGTCAGTATGCCGTGGTCACCCTGACGGTGGCCCCGGGCCCACGCGGCTCGGGCATCACGTTCGTCGACGAAACCGTGGGCGGCGTGATTCCCCGAGAGATGATCCCGGGCGTCGAAAAGGGTGTTCGCGGCGCAGCCAGCCGCGGCGTCTTCGCCGGGTTCCCGGTGGTCGACGTCGTGGTGAAGCTGGTCGACGGCGCGTTCCACGCCAAGGACTCCTCGCCCGCGGCTTTCGAGATCGCGGGTTCTCTGGGGTTCCAGCGCGCGGTGCGCGCGGCCGGCGCCGTCCTCCTCGAGCCGATGACCGCCGTCGAGGTCACGGTCCCCGAGGACCTCACCGGCGACGTCGTGGGCGATCTCGCGTCGCGTCGCGGCGTCGTGAAGAGCATCTCGCCTCGTGGTCACGGCGTCGTCATCGGCGCCCGGGCGCCATTGGGCGCGATGTTCGACTGGATCTCGCGCCTCCGCGGCCTCACCAGTGGTCGCGGCTCCGCGGTGGCCAAGGTCGACGGGTACGACGTGGTGCCCGACGTCCTCGCCCGCGCGAAGCTCGGCGCATCGTGAGACCCACCCGGGCCCTCGCCTTCTCCCGAAGACGAGGGCCCGGGCCTTTGTGCGCGTCCTGAGTGGGCGGACTACCGCCAGCCCGAGCCTTCGGGAATGGGGTGGCGGTCCTGCCGCGATGCGAGATCGCCCGCATCTGCCGTCGCGCCTTCGTGGCGACTCGAAAAGTGCTCGCGCTCGAGGGGAAGCTCTTCACCACAGGCGCCGCGGTAGACGATCCAATCGTCGCAGGAGTGCGGCGAACAGGGCTGAAGCATCACGACGCGGTGTTCCCGATAACACTTCCAAATCAGGAATCGGTCGGCGAAGGTGCTTCCGATCTCGAACTGCTCGTCGGGCGGCGTTTCCGGCGCTCCCTTGACCTTCGACGGGGCCCGGGAGCACGCGGAGAGGAGCAAGAGGAGGCTCGGCGCGATAGTGCAGAGTCGGCGAGCGCACTTCATATGCGTCCACGGTAGCGCCACACGCCGCCGTCGGACAACTGTCCGCGGCATTCGTGACGGCAGCCGGAGGCCCGGGGCTTTTGTGCGCCGCTCAGGCGCGCGCGAAGTCGGCTGCGATGCGCTGGACCAGCTCGTCGAAGTCGCTGCCGCTCCGGAGGCCCGACGCTTCGACCGTGGCGAGCAGCGCGCGCACCCGGCGAACGGCTTCGAGGCGCGGCGCGAGGGGACCGCCCTCGCTCCGGTGACGCGCGAGGAGCACGCAGTCGAAGGCGCGACACGCGGCCGGACGGTCCTCGTATGCTCTGCAGGTGCGGTTGCTCTCGTCGTTGGCGAGCGCGGAACACGGCTGTTCCATGGCGGTGCCGCTGGGCACCACGTGGAGCCGATGCTTGCGCGCGAGGGGTACCTCCGCTGGGAGCAGCGGCACACGACCGAACAGCGAGCCGTCGCAGCAAAGACCGCAGGACTGGCACAGGGTGGTGAGCTCGGAGTGGCGCACGAAGCTCGTGCATAGCACGGGACCACGTGCAGATCGGAGCTCCGTGCCTCCCCCTTCCCCCGTCGCTCGCGCGCTCGCGGGACGGTGACGCGTGCACAGCTCTCCACGTGCCCGCGCCCGTGCCCGTGCCCGAGAGGAATCCGTGCAGATCGCAGCTACTCCCTAGAAGAGGCTGGTTTGGGCGCCGGCGATCTTCTCGAAGGTGGTGCCGAGGAAGGGCAAGAGCACGTCGCAGGCGGGGCCGACTTGCTTCTCCAAGTAGTGGCCGTAGTCGATGGCACCCTCGAGGTGTCCCAGCGGCTCGGCGCCACGGGTGGTCATGAGGTACTCCACTGTGCTGCGCTGAGTCTCGCCCTCCCGCGCGTCGAGAATGCGTGCAGCTTGCACGTGGGGCGCGGCGCCGCGACCGGGACCGCCAGCGTACTCGTCGAGCTCCCGGCGAAGGCGCTTGCGATACACGAGCTCGGGGTCGAGTCGCCCGGCCCGGACGTCGACGGCGACCTGACGGAGCCACGCTTCGAAGGGCTCGTCCTCGAAGGCCCGCCGCAAGAGCTCGGTCTGCACGCGGCGGGCGAGTGGCGTCCAGTCACGGCGCACGGCCTCCAGGCCGCGAATCACCAGGCGCGTGCTCCCGTTCTTGTCGCGCACCAGGCCGGCGTAGCGCTTCTTGGAGCCGCGATCGGCGCCGCGGGTGGTGGGCATCAAGAAGCGGAGGTAGTGCGACTCGAAGCGCAGCTCGAGGTGGCTCTCCACCCGGTGCTCGGCGGCAATCTCCGCCGCGAGGAGGGCCGTGAGCTCGGCTGCCGACGTGCGCCCCATCTCCCTCAGCGTCTCCTCGGTTCCGCCCGCGGCCACGTGGACGAACAGCGAATCGGTGTCGCCGTAGATGACCGGGAGCCCCCGATGCTCGAAGAATGCCCGGGCGCGCTCGATGATGGCGTGTCCGCGCCGGGTGATGGACGTGGGCAGGCGAGAGTCGAAGAAGCGGCATCCGGGCGTACCCAGCACGCCGTAGAAGGAGTTCATGAGGATCTTGATGGCCCGGGAGAGCGCTGCATTTCCCTCGGCCATGGCAGCGCTGCGGGCCTCGTGGAGCGTGGCGATGAGCTCCGGCAAGATCGCCCCCTCGCGCGCGAAGGTCGCTCCCTCCTCGCCGGCCACCGGGTCCGGGCCCGGCCGCGCGAGCCCCAGCGGATCGATGCGAAAGGTGCGAATGATGCTGGGATACAGGCTGCGAAAGTCGAAGGAGAGGACGTCGCGGTAGAGGCCCGGCACCGAGTCGAGGACGTACCCGCCCGGGCTCGGCGCATCTTCCACCGCTGCACCCACGTCGGGCGCCACCACGCCCCGCCGATGAAGTCGCGGCAGGTACAGGTGATCGAAGGCCGCCACCGAGCCGCCCTGCCGATCGAGCGCGAGCCCGGTGAGCCGCGCGCGCTCCATGGCGAAGGGTAGGAGCCCGGCCGCGTCGAAGATGTCCAGCGTGAGGCGGCAGTCTTCGAGGTTGTACTCCGCGAGCCGATCCGGCTCCTCGGCGTGCATGCGGCGAATCTCCGCCACCGGATCGCCGGTGTGCGCGATCTTCTTGCCGCGGCCTAGCAGCTCCTGCGCCACGTACTCGAGCGTGTAGAGCTCGAACGAAAACGTGGCCGACTTGAGGGTGGCGATGCCGTCGAGCACCACGCGACCGGGAACCCGCGCGGTGCTCGGCCGGGAGCGCGAGGACCCGGGAAGCACCCGCGCACGCTCGCCGGCGCGGCCGATGGCGAAGGGAACCTGCAGCGCGCGGGCGCGCGCTTCGAGCACCGTGAGATCGAACTCGGTGACGTTCCAACCGCAGAGCACGTCGGGATCCTGCGCCACGATGTCGGCGCACATCCGCTCGAGTAGCTGGCGCTCGTCGTGCACGAAGACCACGTCCTCCCGGGCGAGTGCGGCGTTCCACGTGGCTGGTCGGGCCCCGCGAACGATCACGCGCTGAAAGTCGCGGGACGCGAGCGCCACCGAGAGGAGCGGTCCGGTGAGCCCATCGGTCTCGATGTCGAGCGCCAGCACCGAGAGCGGCACCACGCCTTCGGCGCGCTGGACCCGGGGATTGTCGAAGAAGACGACGCCGGCCCGCTCGGTGGCCTCACCCTCGATGCGCAGCGCTCCGGTGACGAAGCGCTCCATGAGAAAGCGCTCGGCGGGCTTCACGTCGGCCTCGAAGGTGCGTACGCGGGTGTCTTCCAGGCGCTGGCGCTCCTCCACCAGCCGCCGTTGGGACCGAAAGTAGAGCGCGTCGACCGGCTCGCCGTCGAGGCTCTCCAGCGGTCGCGGCACGCGCCGACCCGCGTAGGTGAGCGCACCGCGCGGCACGAACATCACCGCCTCCTGCCCGGTGAGACCCACCCGTACCGGCGCCTCGGGCGCGCGGCACCACAGGACGATCTCGATGCCGTCGGGTCCGTCGCGCCACTCGCGCGAGAGGAGGAAAGCATCCATGCGGCGCGGCGCCGTGGGCATCACCGTCTTCGTAGCACTTCCCGGCCTCGGTTGTCGCTCAGCGCTCGGTGGGCGGTGGGCGGCTCATATCGAACATGTCGGCCACCATCTCGTAGGAGCGCTTGCGCGCCTCGTGATCGAAGGCCGAGGTCACGATCATGAGCTCGTCGGCCCCGGTGGCCGCCACGAAGCGCTCGAGGCCCGCGCGCACGGTCTCTCGAGAGCCCACGATGGAGTGGGTGAGCATGCTGCCGGCGGCGATCTTCTCCGCCGGCGTCCAGTAGGCGTCGATATCGTCGATGGGCGGCTTCTGCAGGCCGCGCGTGCCGCGGTGAAGATCGGTGAACGCCTGCTGCAGCGTGGTGAACATCCGCCGCGCCTCGGCGTCGGTGTCGGCGGCGATGACGTTCACACCGGCCATGGCGTGGGGCTTTTGCAGCTGCTCCGACGGCGCGAACTTCTTCCGGTAAATGGCCAGCGCCGACTCGAGCGCCGCCGGGGCGAAGTGCGAGGCGAACGCATAGGGTAGACCGAGGGCCGCGGCCAGCTGCGCGCCGAACAGGCTCGATCCGAGAATCCACAGGGGGACGTGGGTGCCGCAGCCGGGGACGGCGCGAATGCGTTGCCCGGGCACCTCGTCGCCCAGGAGCGCCTGCAGCTCTTGCACGTCCTGGGGGAAGTCATCGGACGCCCGAGGGTCGCGGCGCATGGCCCGAAGCGTGAGCTGGTCCGTGCCCGGAGCGCGACCGAGGCCGAGGTCGATGCGCCCCGGGTACAGCGACTCCAGGGTCCCGAACTGCTCGGCGATCTGCAGCGGCGAATGGTTCGGCAACATGATGCCCCCGGCGCCCACGCGAATCGTGGACGTTCCTCCGGCCAGATAGCCGATGACCACCGAGGTGGCGGCGCTCGCGATGCCCACCATGTTGTGGTGCTCGGCCACCCAGTACCGGGTGTAGCCGAGCTTCTCCGCGTGCTGGGCCAGGTCGAGGCTGCGATGCAAGGCATCGCGCGGCGTTTGGCCTTCCACCACCGGGACGAGATCGAGAATCGAGAGCGGAACCATGGCAGTCTCCCTACCGCAACGGGCGGGGCGGCAGCTAACTACGATGGTCCGGCGCGCACTTTCGTTGCGCGGAGGCCCTCACCACGCGTCGGGATGGATCGGCCGCGTGAGGAGGCCACGGCGCGCCACCTCGTCGAGAAACCACGCGAGTGGCGGGTTGGCGTGAACGCCGCCCGGGCAGTCGACGCGATCGGCGAGCATGAAGACCGAGAGGAGGAAGACGTCGACCCGCGAGGCCAGCTTGCGCCAGGCCTTGTCGGTGGGCGGCTCTCCGCGCGTGGTCGCGATGTGCCACGGCAGGTTCACGTCGTGGTAGCGGACCCGGGGGTGTCCCTAGTTTCGGCTCCGCATCGGCGAAACGCCGCCTTTTTCGCGCCTTCTGCGTTGTTCGTCGTCGACGTAGCAGAAGTACGGCTCCTCCTCTCGCCTTGAAGGCACGAGAAAATTCGACGTTTCGCCTCGGTCCGGAAACCAGGGACACCCCCTGTCCACGAAACGCGGATCGTCGATGCCGTAGTCGGGCAAGAGCTCCACCGACTTGGCAGGCGCGGTGGTGCCGTGAATCTTGCCGATGTCGTGCACGAGACCGAGCGCCTCGAGGGTGCTCGCTTCGTCGGGCGTGCAATCGTGGAGGATAGCCAGCTCACCGGCGCGGGAAGCGACCCAGAGGGAGTGGGCATGGGCGTTGGGCGCGGTGTGACGCGCAGGGTTGAGCGTGACCGCGCGCAGCCGCTCGAAGTCGGCGGCGAAGCGCGGGTGCTCGCGGAGGATCGTGGGCGTGTTCATGATGCTGCTCAAGGTAGCAAGCGGGCATCACCGCGGAAGTTGTGGTTCTCGACCGGCTATAGTGTGGCGTGATAGCTCGATCGCGACGCGCGGTTCAGCCGGGGCCGGCGTCGCGGGGCGGGGCGGCAGGGCACTTCACGTCGTCGTTGGCCCGGTTGGGCGTTCCTTTCACGCTGGGCGTGAGCGCCTGCGTCGAGAGGGTCCAGGCCGAGAGATCGACACGGCGCGTGGGCGCGCAGTCCGAGGGAAACGTGAGCGAGCGGCCGTAGGCGTCGCTGCTGATATCGCCGTAGGTGAGCTCGTGAAGCAGCGTCGCCCCGCGACCGATGCGCACGGTGTCGCCGCCGTTGGCGAAGACGTCGGTGGTGGACGCCGGCCAGGTGAGCACGAGACCGGTGAGCCCCTGGGCCGCCACCGCCGAAGCGCTGGCCACCACGAAGCGAGCGCCGGGCGCGAGGGTCGTCCCCGCGGGCACCGTCACCGAGTCCATGGAAGGGCCGCGTGGCGAGCTCACGACCACGCCGCCAATCTCCAGCGTGCAGGTGCGCATGTTGCGAATCTCGACCCACTCCCCGTCGTCGCCGAGCCCCCGGCGCGAGGCCACGAGGATCTCGTCGATCATCAGGTCGGACGGCCCCGGCGGCGAGGTGCAGAGGTCCGAGCTGTCGGTGGGGAGCACCGTCGCATCGGGTTGCTCCTCGGCATCGGGTACCGTCGAAGCGTCGAGCTGCTCCCCGGCGTCGAAGGGAGCGGCGGCGTCGGGCCGTGCGCGCAGATCGCTGATGTCGCCCGCGAACGACGCACCGCTACAGGCCGCGACGCTCGCGAGCCCCGGTGCTGCCAAGGCGCTCCAGAGCGCCCATGCGCCGACCCGCTTCGAGATGGTGTTGCTCACGAACCCCATTACGCTGCCGCAGGAGAATTCTTCCCTCGTCAGATTCGCGAATCCTCGACGACCGGTGCATGCAGAACCACATGATGGTCTATAGAAGACCAGCGTAAGATGGGTCTCGGTAGACCATTCGTAGGGATTTTGCGGGATATCTCCGTGGCGCGTCACTTGCCATGGTGGACCTCGAAAGCAGGACCCCATGGTTTCGCAAGGACAGAGAGCGCTTCCGGCCCACGCCACCGTCTTCAGCGGTCCCGACGTGTGGATGGAAACCGAAGGTATCGAGCAGCTCGCCCGAGTGGCGGCGCTCCCCGGGTGCGTGCGCGCCGAAGGCATGCCCGACCTTCATCCGGGTCGCGGCTTTCCCATCGGCGCCGTGGCCGCGACCCAGGGCGTGGTGTACCCGCACCTGGTGGGCGGCGACGCCGGGTGCGGCGCGCGGGCGGTGGTGACGGACCTCGAGCGCGTATCTCCGGATCGTCTGGAGCGCCGACTTCGCGCCGCGTTCGAGGCGCCGCTGCTGGAGGAAGCGAACCCGGCAGAGCTCTTCGAGCGCGTCTGGTTCGAGGGCGCGCGCGGTCTTGCCGCGGTGGACGGCCTGCCGGAAGGTCTCCGCGAGCTCGCCGCGCGGGAGGCGGTGGACACGTTGCCCGAGAGCGGCGGCCCGGAGCGCCTCCGCGCCGGCTTCGAGAGCGCCCTCGGCACCATCGGGGGTGGCAATCACTTCGCGGAGGTCTCGCGGGTTACGAGCGTCGTCGACGCGGCAGCGGCCGCGACGGTAGGCCTTCGGAGGAATCTCGTGGTGGCCCTGGTGCACTCGGGCTCCCGCGGCCTCGGCGCTGCGCTCGCGCGCATGTGGGGTACCACGGCGCTCACCGATGTCGAGGCGCCCCGCTACCTCGGCGAGCTCGCGGGCGCGTGCCGCTTCGCCCAGGCCAATCGACTGGTGCTCTCCTACCGCGTGCTCACCGCGCTCGGCGCGCTGCGCGAAACCGCGCGCGGCGGCGCCTTCGACATCGTTCACAACGACGTGCGCCGGGAAGACCGCGACGGCGCATCGGTCTGGGTGCATCGAAAGGGCGCTGCACCCGCGCCGACCGGCGCCCTCACCGTGGTGCTGGGCAGCCGCGGCGCGCCGTCGTGGATCATGCGGGGGCTCGGCCCGGCGGGGACCCTTTCGTCGGTCGCTCACGGAGCGGGCCGCCGCATGGGCCGATCGGAGGCCCGAGAGAAGGTGCGCGCGCGCTATCGAAAGAGCGAGCTCGAGCGCTACCCGGCAACCGGCGGGCGGACCCTCTGCGACGACACCGATCTCCTCTACGAGGAGCATCCGGACGCCTACAAGCCCATCGAGCCCATCATCCGCGCGCTCGAGACCGCCGCGCTCGCGACCCGGGTGGCCGCGCTCACCCCCATCGTCACGGTGAAGCTGTGAGCACCGTCGTTCTGCAGATCACCGCCGGCGTCGGGCCGCGCGAAGCGCGCTGGTTCGTGGCCGCCCTCGGCCGCCACTTCGAGGACCTGTGCGCCGAGCTCGGCTGCGAGGTGGTGGACGTCGCGTCGCACGGGGACGAAGATGCCCCGGGCTCGGTGCAGCTCACGGTGGTCGCCGACGAAGGTGCGCTCACGCGCCTGCAGATGGAGACCGGGTCGCACCAGCTCACCCGCCGCAGCGACGCGCGCGGCAAGGCGTCGCGGAAGCGGTGGTTCGCCGGCGTGCTGCTGCGTGATGCACTCCCCGCGTCGCGCCTGGTGGAGCTTCGGGCTGCGGACCTCGTCGTCACCGCATGCCGTGCCGGCGGCCCCGGCGGTCAGCACGTCAACAAGGTGGCGACCGCGGTGCGTGTGCTCCACCGGCCCAGTGGGATCAGCGTTCGCGCCGCCTCGGAGCGCTCGCAGCGGGCCAACCTTCGTCGTGCGGAGGCGCGCCTCGGCGAGCTGCTGGCTGCGCGGGTGGAAGGCAGCCGGGCCGAAGGGGCTCGGGAGGCCCGCGCCGCTCACTACCAGGTGGAGCGCGGAAACGCCGTGCGCACCTACACGATGGAAGGCGACGGCCAGCTGCGGCGCGTCGGCGCGTGATACCGTGCCCCATGACCGCAGGTTGGAACTTCGAGCGACGCCGCGACACCTGCGCCCGCTTTCTCATCGGCGTCGCCGACGTGGTCTCGCACCTCGCCGACAAGGACACCAACCTCGAGCGCGTGCGCAATCGCATGCGCCTCTCCCCGGAAGAGGCGCTCTTCGCAGCCCGCAAGCTGGACGAGGAGCACCTCATCGGGTTCGATCCGGTCGGGCCCGTACGTTCCACCGCGCGCGGCATCGAGCGCGCCGCGACCCTGGTGCAGGCGGTGCGCGACAAGGTAGGGCGCCACGCGGAGGTCGAGCGATTGCTGCGCGCCGGAGGCACGCCCCTCGCGGTGGTGGCAGCGGTGATCCGCGCGAACGGCGGCCCCCTTCCCTGCGGCGCGCCCGATGCCGATCCCGATCCCGACGCCCGCTACCGTCTCGCGCTCGTGAGCGAGGAAGTGGTCCTCGAGCGCGAGGGCGAAAACGGCACGTTCACGGCCGTCCGGCTCTAGTAGAGCCTGTCCCCGAGCTCTCCGCTCCGCGACGCTCCGCGAGACGAGGGCACGGGCACGGGCACGGGCACGGGCACGGGCACGGGCAGACCATCTCGACGAAGTTGCGCTTGTGCTTCGCCGGCCAGGCGGTTCGTCGCTCGGACGCGAGCACCACTTCGATCTTCGACGACTGCCACTCATCGAGTTGACGTCGAACCAAGGTGGCGACCGATGGGAACACAGATTCGAGACCATGGACGGTGTGTGGACGGTGCATAGCAATCCCTGCCTCGCCCGTACGCGTGCCCGTGTGCCCGTGCCCGTGCCCGTGCCCGTGCCCGTGCCCGGTCTGCCTCTCCGGCGGCCGACGAACTAGCGCCCCCCGAACTATCCCACCCCGCCGGAGAGCGCGCGCTCGAGATCCTTGGGGTTGCGCTGGTACATCGCCACCAGCTCGCGCGACATGGGGTCCGGCGCGATATCCTCGATGCCGCGCTCCACCCCGTCGAGAATGCCCTTGGCCACCGCCTCCGGGCTGGTCTTCGCCATGTCCATGGCCCGCACCATGTCGGTGTCGATGGCGCCGGCGAACACGCCGTGCACGCGAATGTGCTTCTTCGCGAGATCGGCCCGGAGCGCCTGGGTGAGGGAGTGTGCGGCGGCCTTGGAGGCGGAGTAGGCCCCGAGGCCGGGCATGTTGCCGAGCGAGACCACCGAGAGCACGTTCACGATGGCGGCGCGTTCGGGCCCGGCGGCGGCAGCGCGTTCGAGCGCCGGCAGGAACGCCTTGGTGGCCCCCAGGAGACCGAAGGTATTGGTGGCGAAGTCCTGGGCGATGGCCTCGGGGCTGCTGCCCAGCACGTCCTGAGAGGCCAGCACGCCGGCGTTGTTCACCAAGATCGTGAGATCCTTCGCGCGCTCCGCTGCGGCGGCCAGCGAGCGCGCGTCGGTGATGTCGATGGCCAGGGGCACCACGCGCGTGGGTGCCAGGGCCACCAGGCTCTCGAGCTGCGCGGGATTGCGCGCCCCCACGTACACCCTGCGTGCGCCGGCCTTCAGGGCTTCTTCGGCGAGGGCGCGGCCCAGGCCACGGTTTGCTCCGGTCACGAGTACGACGGCGTCATTGATCTTCATGGGAATCACCTCGACTCCGACTGTGCACCCGGGGCGCCGCCTCCAGTAGGCGGCACGGCCGCAAGTTATTCTTGCGTGGGAGTAAAGAATCACCCACGCTCGGGGCATGAACCTCCTCGACCAGATGTCCACCTTCGTGCGCGTCGTCGACGGGAAGAGCCTCTCGGCGGCGGCGCGCGCGCAGCGGCTCTCGCTGCCGGCGGTGAGCCGCCAGTTGCGGGCCCTGGAGAGCGATCTCGGGGCGGTCCTGGTGGTACGGTCCACACGCAGCCTGCGCGTCACCGAGGCCGGGCAGCGCTGGTACGAGCACTGCGTGCGCGTCCTCCGCGACATCGAGGAGGCGCGGGCCTCGGTGCGCGAAACGCGGAGCGTGCAAGGCAACCTGGTGGTGAGCGCGTCGTTGACCTTCGGCTCGCTGATCATCGTGCCCCGCCTGCGCGAACTGGTGACGCGGCATCCACGGCTGACCGTCGATCTGCGGCTGGAGGACAACCTGGTCGACCTGGTGGGCGAGGGCGTCGACGTCGCCGTCCGCGCCGGCTCACCGCCGCCCGACAGCACGGCATTCTTCGCGCAACCGCTCTTCTCCATGGATCGGGTCCTGGTGGCCTCGCCCGGCTGGTTGCGAAAACACGGCACGCCGCGCGCGCCACGAGAGCTCGCTCGCTGCGAGTGCCTGGTGCAAGTCACGCCCGCCGGAACCCCGGTGCGCTGGCTCCTGGTGCGCGGCAGCGAACAGGTGACGCCGGAGGTCCGGGGCTCGCTCCGCACCAACGCTCCGAGCGCCCTGCGCGACCTCGCCCTCGACGGGGCCGGCATCGCCTACCTGCCCGACTGGGTGGTCGAAAGCGCGCTGGCAGAGGGGCGCTTGCGGCGGGTCCTCCCGGGCTGGTCGTCGCCGCCCATCTCGGCATGGGCGGTCCACCGCACCGAGCTGCGCGGCGCACCTCGGCTCCGGGCGTTCGTGGAGGCGATGCAAACGCGCGCGTGAGGCAGCACGCACGCAGGCGCTGCGGGCTACCCGCAAATGGTGCGCGAGCGACCCTGACGACAGTGCGAACGTAGGGTGCGCATGCAGCGGCGCGAATGATGCACGCAGGTCCCGGCTGGAGCGGTCATGTTCAAGTTCGTCACCGTCGACACCGAGATCGAGATCGCCATTCGCCATCAGGCCTTCGAGCCCGAGACCGGCGCCGGACCGCACCCTGCGGCCATGGCGGTGCTCTTTCGCGCGCGCGCTCACGGCATGGAGGGGGCGGTGAGCACCTGGGTCGATGCCGCGGAGTGGGCGGCCTTCGGAGCGCGAATCGAAGCCTTCCGCAACGGTGAGCTGGGCTCCCTGCAGCTCCACGCGCGCGCCGGCGAGGAGGTGGTGGTGAAGCTGCGAAAGGTCGACCTGGACCGCGTGGAGCTGTGCCTGGAGCTACGCCCGCGAGATTCGCTGGAGGAGCCGTTCACCAACCTGCTTCGGGTGCACGTGCGACCCGACGCGCACACCGTCACCGCGTTCGGTCAATGGGTGCAGAAGCACGCGGATCCCGCGTACGCGGTGGCGCCGACGCGGACATAGTGTCACCGCTTGGCGATGCGTCGAATGCTCGAAGCGGATACGTCGGTAAAATACACGTAATCGTCGTCGACCGCGACGTCCCATACGTCTCCGGCGGCAAGGAGCGCCGCAGCGCCGCCGGACCGCGGAATGGCCTGCACCCCGGCGTCATTTGGGCGCCCCACGTAGAAGTACCGAACGTCCGAATCGAGATCGAAGGTGGGCGCCACGACCTTGCAGCCACCAGCCCCACCGCAGTCGATGGCCTTGGCCCCGGCGGTCACTTCGTACAGCGGTCCGATGCCGAGCCCATCATCGTAGATCGCGGCAGTGCTGCACGTGGTGTGGAGCAGCTTCATCTGGGGGTCGATCCCGCTCCCGACGTGCTCTCTCACGGGCCCTCCGAGCCCGAGACGCCACAGGTCTCGCCCTTGTCCCCAGAACGCCTGACGACCTTTGGCCAGGCGCGCGGGCGTGATGCGGGGGATGGTGATCGCGGTCGTGCTCCACTGGCTCCCCTCGAAGCGCGACATGTGGAGCTGGTCCTCTCCGTACTTCAGGAAGAGCGCTGCTCCGGAGAACGGGTAGATCCCTGTGATAGGAGCGCCGCGAACACGGGCCACCACTTCGATCGCCCCCGGGCACGCAGCACCGCAAGGCTCCATCGGGAGCCGGGCGCGGTGAACTTCCCAGTCGTTGGTGTTGCGCTGGGCGGCGACGCGCCAGTAGAGGTAGCCGCCGCTCGCCACCAGGTAGGCAGGTGCATCTTCGAGCTCGGTGACGCGCTGGACGGCTTGGTCTTGCACGCGGAAGAGGGCGCCGCGTGCGTTGGCGGCGCGGCCCTCGGTGGTCCCCTCCTGCACTGCGAAGTAGAACGCTCCTCGATCCAGCGCGAGACCGTGGGGATTGCGCAGGTCGACCGATGTTACCGTGGCCGCCACCGGGGTGGTCGAGACGACGCATCCACCGGTTCCAAAACACGGGGCAGAGGGCGCGCGAGGTTCGACGCAGGTGCCCGGTCCGCCATCCGTGGAAGATCCATCCGGGAGCGGGACTGCGGCGTCGGCGCCGCCTGCGTCGTCCGTCGGCGGGGTGGTCTCGAAAGGCTCGCAGCGACACAATCCCACGGCGAGCGCCACCACGAGCCCGAGCATTCGCGAATGGGAAGTAAGGCGCATGCGTCGATTATACATGGTGCCCGCGCGCGTGCTTCCGCGGCGCCGTGTGGCGGAGAAAAGGCGCCCGATTCATCGTGACCCGTGCGAAAAGGAGGCATGCGTTTCTCGTCCTTCGGCCTCGTATCTCTCCTTCTCTTCGCGTGCGGAGAATCCGCTTCGACCAAAGGGCCGGTCGCGCCGCAGAGCAGCGGCGGTACGGCGGCGCCGGCGGCTCCCGCAGAAGAGCACGTCGCGAAGGTGGAAGTCCCGGCCGCCATCCAGGCGGTGGTCGATGCGGCCGATCGCGATCCCGCCGACAAGGCCCTGGACGCCGGACGCAAGCCCGCCGAGATGCTGGCCTTCGCCGGGATCAAGCCGGGCATGCGGGTGGCCGAGCTGGGCGCGGGCGGCGGCTACACCGCCGAGCTCCTGGCCCGGGCGGTGGGGCCCACCGGCATCGTGTACGGCCACAACACCCAGATGCTGCTGGAAAAGTTCGCCGAGAAACCGTGGACCGAGCGCCTCGCCAAGCCGGCGAACAAGAACGTGGTGCGCGTCACACGCGAGTTCGACGAGCCGCTTCCGCCGGAGGCGAACAACCTCGACGTGGTGATCCTCAACGTCTTCTACCACGACACGTTCTGGATGAAGACCGATCAGGCCAAGCTCAACGCCAACGTCTTGCGGTCGCTCAAGCCCCACGGTGTGTACTTGATCATCGACCACTCGGGTCGGCCCGGCACCGGCACCACCGAGGTGCAGTCGCTGCATCGCATCGAAGAAGCGGTGGTGCGCAAGGACCTCGCGGCGGCCCACTTCACGCTGGCGGCGAGCGCCGACTTTCTCCGGAACCCGGCAGATACTCGGGATTGGAGCGCCTCGCCCGGCAAGGCCGCGGAGCGCCGCGGCACGAGCGATCGCTTCGTGCTCAAGTTCGTGAAGCCGTGAGACGAGCTAGCACGGATTGATCCGGGCTAGGGCTGAACCACGTTGACGCAGCCGAGCGGCTTCTTCAGGTCGGCCTCGTACTCGGCGCGCGTGGAGTAGTAGCCCGCGGCGCCGCCCGGACGGTCCTTGGGAATGCCGATGACCTCGAAGTCGGTGGGCAAGATGCCCTCTAGGTCACGCGGGCCCAGCGTGCCTTCCCAGGTCTGCTTGGGGTCGGCGTCCTTGTAGATGCGGTCCGACTCGGCCATGAGCGGGATGTTTCCGCCGTCGGCGAGGATCATGCCGTAGGTGTGGAGCGCGCGGATGATGGCCTTGGCGCCGGTGCTCTTGAAGCGCGGATCGTCCTCGCGCACGGAGGCCTTGAGGCGCAAGCGCCCACCGTAGGGAATTCCGGTGGCAGCAGCACCCGCGGTACTGCCGTGGCTGGCCGGGTAGGCCACGTTGGGGAAGTTGCGATCGCCGACCTGACCGCGGATGAAGTCGTTGCGCATGACCAGACGGAGCGCGTGGGCGATGGTCCCGGCCTTGGTCTCGCGATAGCCGATGAGCCCCGGCGTGATGGCGAGACCGGCGGCGTCGGCGCTGGTGCAGCCCTGACCGCGGTTGAAGCGTGGATAGAGCTTGTCGAGCTGCCACATGGCGAGCGACCCCTCCCAGGAGGTCCCGTTGCGGCGCATCTGGTAGCCCTCGTAGAGCCGATTGGCGCCGGGCACGAGCACCAGGACGTGGCAGTCCTCGTCGCCCACCGGGCATGCGTCGTATGCGTACTCGCCCTCGACGTAGCCCTTGTCGGGGATGGGCATGGGCACCGCGTCGACCTCTTCGCCGGGCGGCAGCGTGATGCTCTGGGCGCCGGTGCCGTCGAGCACCACGAACGAGAAGTCGACCTGGAAGACCCCGGTGGTGCCCCAGCGCGGGAGCGCGGCGATCATCTGCGCGGAGTGCTCGGCCACCGGCGCCGCGGAGATGTCCCGATACCACTCGCTGCCGGTGCGCCACACCGAGCCCGCGGGCAGGAGGCCGTTGTCGGGCGTCGACGGGAGGCCACTGCTGCCACCGGAGCTGCCGCCGCTGCTGCCGCCGGAAGATGCCCCGCCGCTGCTGCCGCCGGAAGATGCCCCGCCGCTCGAAGAAGCGGACGCCGCGTCCTTGCCGCATGCGGCTGCCGAGAGAAGGAGTGCGAGGAGAAGCGAGGTTCGACGCATGGGTCCATTGGGCGCGCCGGACGGCATGTCGTCAAGTGACCCGGCACGCCGACGATGTGCCCTCCGACGTCTTCCCACATGTGTGGCCCGCACGGGCCGCTACGGAACTTGGTAGCAGAAGTAGTTGGTCGGTCCGTTCTTCGTCGCGCACGTGTACGCGGCCGGACACGTCTCGGTCGGGGAGCACGAAATCGTACAGTACCCTTCCGCCAAGCACAGGCCCGACGGACACTCGCGTCCAGCCTTGCAGGCATTCCCCAGACCCGCGGTGCTGCGCGTTGGTGCTGGATCGGACGAGCAGGCGCAGAGGGCGGCAACGAGCACGGCGACGAAGGCGCGGAACATCGGAAGACAGTAGCGGCGATCCGGGTGGAGCGACGCGTAAATCGCCGTGGGCAAGCCACGATCGCGCTATTCGCCGACCGGCGACGCGGGCTTTACCTTGATGCTTCGTGAGGTGGCGAGCTCCACCAGGCCAGCCGGCGCCCCGCGGGGCTTGGAGACCGCAGAGACGGGGCAGTATTCCACCTCCACCTTGGCGGCGCCGCGGGCCTTGGAGTACCAGGCGGCCGCAGCAGCAGCGCCCTCCAGCACTTCCTTCGGCACCACCACGCGGGAGGGATTGCGCACCACCACGTGGCTCCCGGGCGTGTCGCCGCCCACGTGCATCCATATCTCGTGGGGCTCGGCGATCTCGAAGGTGAGCACGTCGTTCTCCTCGCTTCCACGTCCGACGAGGACCTCGAAGCCGTGAATACGCAAGGTGCGATAGGGACGACCGCTGCTGGCCATGATTGCCGCATCTATGCCAAGAGGGCGCGCAAGGCGAGCGACATCTACTCGAGCGCGATGCGCTTGCAGACAGCAGGATACGCGGCGCGCGCCAGTCGTTGAAGAGACACGGGTCATCCCGAACGGAGTGAGGGACCCCCTCTGCGGTTGCCGGCGCCCCCTCGCTCCGCTTCGCTGTGACCGCGACCGGAGACGAAGTTGCTAACCGGCCTGCTTCTGGGCAGCGAGGCGAGGGACTCCCTGCTCGCTACTTGGCAGGGGCTGCGAGGGGCAGCGTTTCGTTGCAGCCGGGGCCCTTGAGGGTGAGGCCTTTGGCGTCGACGCTGACCTGGGTGCGCTCACCGGGCTTGGCGAGTCCGTCCATGCCGTCGTCGTGGGTCACACGCAACGTGCGCGTGCCCTTGGCGACGTCGAACACGGCGTAGGAGGTGCTCTTGACGCCGTCGGTGCAGGCGCTCTGGCGCTCCATGTCGTCGCCGTCCTTGTCGGTGCACACGTGGCCGTCGCCCTTCTCGGGAAAGCACATGTATACCACCTCGGACATCTGCTCTTCGGCGCGCACCACCAGAATGCCGCCCTTCGACTCGACGATCTCCGCGGACGCGGTGGCGCTGCAGCGACCGGAGAACGACTCTGCCACCTTGGCCACCGAGAGGCCCGGCTTGGCGTCGACCACCAGGAACACCTGGCCGTGTGGCCATTCCCCCACCGAGACGATCCACGGGCCCGCGCCGTCGCACTTGGAGGTGGCGCAGAGCTCCTTCTTGGCGGCATCGCTCGAGGTCGGCGGCTTCGCGCCGTCGGCCGGGGTCTCGCCCTCCATGACCACTTTGTAGAAGCCGAGCCAGTCCGTGTACTTTACATTGGCCTCGGCCTTCCGATCGATGTCGGCCATGCAGGCGGGCTTGCCGCCCAGCTTCTTCTGGGCCGCAGCGCTCGCGTGTAGGTGGTTGGAGAGCGCGAAGGCCGAGGTCGCCTCGAGCCCCTCCGCTTCCCGCACCAGGCCAAGGTTGTAGAAGATTTGCGCGCGCAGGACCGGGTCGTCGGCGCCGGTCGCCGCCTGATACAGGTCTTCATTGGCCTGCTCGTAGTCCTTGGCCAGGAAGGCCGCGTAGCCGCGCTCACCCAGGGCCCGCGCATCGCCCGGCTTCGCCACCAGGGCCGCCGTGAACGCGGCGTGGGCTTCCTTGTACTTTGCAGCCTTCGTGGCCTTGCGACCTTCGCCGATGCCCTTCTGGTAGGCGGCCAGCTGCGCGCGCTGCTTGGCGTCGAGCGGGGCGGGTGCCTTGCCGGCCTTCTGCGCCGCGCTCGCGGTGGCCTTGGCGGTGGGCGCCGCGGAGGAAGTGGTGGAGGCGCTCGGGGCCGCGTCCGCGGACGAGGGGGCGTCGGTCACGTCCTTCTTGCACGCCACGGCGCCGGCGAACGAGAAGGCCAAGGCAAGGGAGAGCGCGCGCGGGTAGTTCATGGCAGTAGAATGCCGGACAACCAGCGGGAATTCCACGACGCTCCGTCAGCTGAGGGTCGGGCTCGATCGCAGATCGATGTCGTACTCGCCTATCACCACCACCGAGTCGGCGAATTCCCGCAGATCGCGGGCGGCGTCGGCGCCCTGGGGTTCGAGCGCGACGCCCACGGTGCCCGCCTGCGTGTCGCGGCGCTTGACCACGCCGGGAAGGCTCACGCACTCCTCGGTGATCGGGTGCTCCAGCTGGAGCTCCACCGGCGCCCCCAGGACGATGGCCATGGTGGTGGGCACCGAGAGCAAGCCGCCCACCACGGCGCTCTCCACGGCCGCCGCCAGCTCCTCCACCGAGGCAGGTCGGTACCGCAGCGCGAGGCTCGGAATACCACGCTGCTGGAAGCGGTCGACGTAGCTCCGGCGAGCGAACACCACGGTGGTGCGGGTCGCGTCCGGATGGTGCTCGCGAAGCGATTGCACCAGCGCGTCCCAGCGAGCCTTGGGGGGCCCGTCGAGGCCGATGAGGCGCGCCAGGAACCCTGGATAGTGCGCGGCGTCGGGCGACGCGGGCACGATGGCGTCGACGGCGGCCGAGATGGAGATGGTCGCCCCGTCGGGGGGCAGCACGAAGTCCAACCGCACCAGCGAGCTGATGGGCGGCGGCGCATCGGTGCGCACGAAGGCGTCGCGAAAGCTGACGTCGGAGGTGAGGAGCTCGAGGGCGCCGGAGCGCTTGCGCAGCGTGACCGGGAGAGCGCAGCGAAAGCGCACGGGGGTGGGTTTTCCGCCCGGGGACATCATCGTCGGGGGGAAGTAGCACACGAGGCGGGCGACGCGAAGGCGAGGGCTGCGCGTGTCTCCGGAAGGGCACAGTCACCCGCGCGCACCCGGAAAAATACGCGTCGGCGCGGCATTCGCGCCGTCGGCCCGGCGCTTGCTCAGGCTCCTCGCATGAACGTCGACTCCCTCCTGGTTCTCTTCGGTCTCTCCCTGGTGGCGGCTTGCGGAGGTCGCAGCGTGTACGACGGGCCGGACGCCGGCTCCACTTCGTCGGGTGCCGCACCAGCGCCCCCGGTCACGCCCGCAGAGCCGCCCCCCGCCTGCACGCAGGACGGCGCGTGCAGCGTGAGCTTCGCGCGGGACCTGATGCCCCTCATACGAAACCGGGACGGGTACAGCGGTTGCGGAACGGCGGGCTGCCACGACGCACGAGATCTGTTGCCGCCGCGCTTCGTGCCAGACGATCCACGCACCAGCTGGCAAGCGCTGGTGTCGTTTCGGGACGCACGCGGCCGCGCCTACGTCGTGCCCTGCATAGAGACGGCGTCGGACGGATACATGGGGTGCAACCTTCGCGCGGATCCGACCTGCGGCAAACCCATGCCCATCGGCCGCCGGCTGACACCGGCCGAGCTCGCGGCCTTCGACACCTGGCTCGGCTGCGGCGCGCCCTTCAACTGACCTCGGCGACGAGCGGCCACGGGGTCGGGCGCGGTCCGGCCATCCAGTTGTCGTGGCGGCCGTCCCAGTACAGGATGGTGAGCTTCGAGACGTCGACGTCGTCCAGGGCGTTGACGTTCACGGACACGTAGTCGCCGCCCAGCTGCTCCAGGTGGCCGGAGCCGAAGCAGTGAATGCCGCAGTGCTTGCAGAAGCGGCGGGTGCCGATCTTCGAGCCCCACACGTAGTCGGAGAGGTCGGCTTCGCCGGCCAGGAGCGAGAACGCCGCCGGCTTGATGATGACGCCGGTCTGGGCAACCTTCGCGCAGATGGAGCAGTTGCAGCGGGTCACCGGCTGCGAGAGGTCGAGGTCCGCCTGGAACCGCACGGCTCCACAGTGACAGCTGCCGGTGTAACGCTGGGTGCTCTTCTCTTGGCTCATGGGTCTCTCCTCCTCGGTTTCGTGGACGAGAAGAACCCTACCGGAGCCAAGTGACAGCTGAATGTCAGGTTTGTTCGGCGCCCTCAGTTGCAGGAGACCGCGGGCGCGCCGCCGGTGGAGCTCTGGGTGACGGTGCAGCCATTGGGACAGGCCTTGGCCGCCTCGGCATCTTTGCCACCGACGCAGTGCCGGAGCGATTGGGAGGTTCCCGACGTGGGGCAATAGAAGCTGTCGGCCTTGCCGGCGCAGCTGAACTTCGCAGATCCCTTCTTCAGGGCATCGAGGGCGATCCAGCCGTATCGGCCCGCTACCTTGCCGTAGACGAAGGTCATCTTCCGCGGCTTGGGCTTGGTGCCGTTGGTCTCGAAGAGCGAGATACGCAGGCTCGTTCGCCGGTTGCCCTTCGCCCCCGGCTTCACGCGCTCGAACGCCAACTCGTCCTGGCCCACCATCAGCGTGTCGGACGAGACGCCCCCCACGTACGGCGTGCCGTAGACGATGTTGATGGCGCCGCCGTCGCGGAGCATGTAGTCACGCACCTTCTCGCTCGTGTCGTTACCACTCTTGGGGAGGACCTTGAGCTGCGTCCAGGGCGGCAAGCACTTGTCGGAGAAGCGGGCCGAGACGCAGGGGTGGCAGGTGTCTCTGGACGGGTCACAGTAGGTCTGCAGGTTCATGCCGTCGACGGTCACGTCCTTGCACGTGTAGTCCTCGGCGGCCTTGACCACGTACTGCGCGTCCCAGAGCGGCTGGGCTTTGCGCGGCGAGGCGCGCTGCACCACGAAGCCCGGGGTCCGGATGCTGCTCACGGGAACCCAGCCACCGAAGCCACCGTTGGGTTTTCCGGTCTGGGGCGGATTCGAAATCGCGTTGTCGAACGCGTACGCGTACTGGGCGCCGCCGATGGTCTTGAACTGCCCGAAGTTGATCTTCACGCAGGTGCCCTCGGGATCGCGGACGGGGCCGAGCTTGCCGCTGTCCTTGACCTCCATGAGCGCGCTGCCGTCCTTGTCGGCCTTCTTGCACTGCCCTTTGAGGGTGCCGCGCAAGACGCCATTGCCGTCGTAGAGACCGGTCCCTTCCTCGACTTTCCACTTGCCGAGATGGTTGATGATCTCGTTGCGCTTGCGATTGCGTTCCTTGCGCGCGTCGCCGGTGAGCTCCTCGCGATCCGGGTGTTTGAAGGGGCCCTTGAGCACCTTCATCACCGACGGCGGCAGGTAGCGATTGCGGAACGGCTGGGTGCTCGGCAACTGGCAGTTGTAGGGCGAGCCGCGGCAGATGCACTCGTTCGCCGAGAGACCGAAGCGGGAACACGCGTACTTCTGGTGGAACCACTTGGTGGCCTCGCCCACCGGCTCCTTCTGCGGGAACAGCAGGTTCGAGCTCGCGAGCACGATGGGGTCCGGCGCATCGGGACCATCCACCATGTCGTCGTCGGCCGCTCGGTAGCCCGGAGCATCTGCGGCGAGCTCGTCCGGCGCGCCTTCGGGACCGTAGCTCTCGTCCACGAAGTCGTCCGGGAACGATTCGCCGTCGCTGGGCGGCTGCCGCGGCCAGACGCCGGTGTCGAGCTCTTCCTCGGTGGTCTCATCGGCGGGCGTCAGGTCCAGATCGTCCTCCACCGGACCGTCTTCCACCATCTCGAGTGGCGCCGGCGCTTCGTCGGCGGGCCCGCATGCCACACCGCCGCAGACCACCGCACCCAACAGCCAACCGAGCGAGTGACGCACCTTCGACATGAAACCTCCAGGTCAGCGAGTGAATGCGACGAGCGACCCTCGTGGATCTCGAAAAGCGACGCAGCCGGCGCAATGCGCCATGGAAGCAAGATAGCGGGGGGCAGGAAAGGCCGCCACCCGACCCTCGGTACTTGTCGCGCGGGGTCAATCCTGCGGCGCGGGAGGCCACCCGGGTGGAGTCGTCCGCGAGAGAGTCAGAATCCGGGCTTGGTCGCGATGGCCCGGGCGGGGGTTGCGTGTGGCGCCACGCCCACCGGCCGAGGCTTCGGGGTAGATGTCACGGCGCTCGTGATCGACGCCGTCTTCGCCCCGCGGAGGTCCACCTGCGCGCCGCGAGCGCGCGGCTCGATCCCGGCGCTCTGCACAAGGGCGCCGCTGGCGAACGCCGCCACCCCCACCGCTACGCAGGCAACGAGCACGCCGCCCACCACGCCGCGGTACCGCGTGGCCCGACGCTCGGGCGTGGGGGACGAAGGCTCCTGCGCCGGCACCGGCACCGTTTCCACCCGGAGTCCGAGCTCGACCAGGGCTGCACTTGCGGCAGCCCGGGACGTGTCGAGCGCATCGAGGAGCGCCTGGGCCAGCTCGGCCGCCGATGCGTGGCGCTCGTACGGCCGCTTGGCGAGGCAGCGCGAGAGCTCGAGCCAGAGCCGCGGGGGAATCGCCGGATCCGGGTCCACGTCGCGCTCGAGGACGGCGGCGATGGAGGCGCCCGCGACCTCGGCGGCGAACGGTGAACGGCCGACCATCATCTCGTACGTGACCGACGCCAGCGAGAAGAGGTCCGAGCGGGCGTCGAGGTCGAGATGCCGAATCTGCTCCGGCGACATGTAGCGGGGCGTGCCGAGGGCGGCGTCGGCGACGGTGAGCCCGGCGTCGCCTTCCACCAGCTTGGCGATACCGAAGTCGAGGAGCTTGGGCACCACCACCCCATCGGTCTCCACCGAGAGGAAGATGTTCGACGGCTTGAGATCGCGATGGATCACCGAGGAAGCGTGCGCCCGCGCCAGTGCATCGAGCACGCCCACCGCAACGCCCACCGCCATGAGCGGCTCGAGCGTCTTCTTCTCCTTCAAGACCTCGGCGAGCGAGCGCCCGGAGAGTCGCTCCAGCACCAGCGCCAGCGCGCCGTCCGGAAGCTCGAGCAAGTCCATCACCCGCACGATGTTCCGGTGGTTCAGGGTGGCTCCGATGCGCGCCTCCTGGCGAAACCGTGCTTCGGTGGCCTCGCTGGTGGGCGAGTGATTCCTGGGCGTCCAGTGCTTGACCGCGACCTCGGCGCCGGTGAGCTCGTTTCGTGCAGAATACACGCTGGCCATGCCGCCGCTGCCGATGGCCTGCAGGATGGTGTACTTACCGCCGATGCGGTCGCCGATCCGCATCAGTTGCAGGAGGGCGAGGTTCGGGCCTTGCAGACCACGTTGTTGGCCTTGGCGCAGCAGAGCTCGTCGCTCTTGCACTTGCTGGTGCAGGTGGCGCAGTTCGCAGCCGAGCAATCGCCGCGGCAGGTGCTGCTGTCGCAGCAGATGTCCGCGACCTCGATCTTGGCGCAGGTGGCTGCGTCGGAGGTCGCAGCCTCCGACGTCGCGTCGCGGCCGGCTTCGGCCCCGGCATCGGCATCCACGTAGCGCACGTCGGGGACCGCGGAGCAGCCGACCAGGCAGACCAGAATGGCGACCCTCATCAGAAGCGACCCTCCCATCTCACGAACGCTTGCCCGGGACTGCTCGACGAGGGCGCGGTCACGAACAGCGTGACCCCCACGCCGGCTGCGACGACGCCGGCGCCGCCCAGCACCGCCGCGACGGGGCCGAGCGTCGACGCGCGAGAGCGCCATCCTTCGACCTCCCCTTGCCGGCTGCGCGGACATGCGCCACCGGGGCAGGCGCTGTCGATGTTCGAGATGGTGCTCTCGCGCACGAACAGCAGCACCAGCGACGTGATCCCGAGCGCAAGGCCCGAGGCCGCCACCGCGCCGCCCACCCATTTCTGCGAGCTGCCACCGCTCGATGCCGGCCTTGCGGGTGGCGGAGGCGCGTCCCCGAACGCCGGCGCCGCCAGGGGAATCGAAAGCGCCACGTGCGCTCCCTCGAGGACGTTGGCGCGACTCTCGGCGGCCTGCACGCCCGGGCGCGTGAGCACCACCCGATGCTCACCGGGATCGACCGGCACCGCCTCGCCCAGCTGCGCCGCGCGGCCGTCGATGGTCAACGTGGCAGCGGCGCCGTCGACGGTGCGCACCGCCAGCGTGGGGATGCGCTTGTCGAGGTCTTGCGCCTTGGTGCGACCGGCCGCTTGAATCTCCGCGTCCTCGGCGGTCGGCTTGGCCCCTTCGCCCGCGACGGTCGCGTAGAGATCCCGCGCCTCGCGAAGTCGGCCCAGGCTCTCGAGGCAGGCGGCGATGCGGTAGCGTACGGCGGCGTTGTCGCGCACCTTGCGCACGCGTTCGAACTTCTCGAGGGCGACGGTGTAGCTGCGGGCCTGCTCGTCCTTCAGCGCCTCGCCGAAGAGCGCCCGCGCGCGGCTCAGCTCCTCCGCGCTCTGGGCGCGTACCGGTGCCGAGAGCGCGACCACGCACGCGAGAACGAGCCCGACCCGCCACCTACTCGTCATCGCCGAACGTGATCCCGTACAGACCACGCCTCTTGAGGAGCTCGCGCAGGTAGTGCCGCGCCAGGTCGGCGTCCTTCGATGCGCGCGAGAGGTTCCCCCGGGAGCGACGCATGAGCGCCGACAGATACACCAGCTCGAAGCGCTCCACCGCGCGCTCCTTCGCTTCCGAGAACGTGCCGGTGACGTCGACCAGCTGCTTCTCCTCGCGGCGGCCGCCGAAGCCGACACCCTCGCCCGCCAGCTCGGCGCGGGTCACGACGCCCTCGGCCGCCAGGGCCGCGGCCCGGAGTAGCGCGTTCTTGAGCTCGCGCAGGTTTCCCGGAAAGGGCTGCTGCGCCAGGTACTCGAGGGCATCGGCCTCGACCCGCACCCCCGGGTGCTCGCGCTCGAGAAAGCGCCGGCACAGGAGGGGCAAGTCTTCGCGGCGCTCGCGCAGCGCCGGCAAGAACACCCGCACCTGCGAGAGCCGGTAGTAGAGGTCCTCGCGAAACTTTCCAGCGTCGATGTCGTTGCGCAGATCACGATGGGTGGCCGCGAGCACGCGCACGTCGACCGGAACCGGCTGATGCGAGCCGACCCGGACCACTTCCTTGCGCTCGAGGACGCGCAGGAACTTGGCCTGGAGCGGCAACGGCAGCTCGCCCACCTCGTCGATGAACACGGTGCCGCCGTGCGCGGCCTCGAAGAACCCGACCCGCCGCTCGGTGGCGCCGGTGAAGGCCCCACGCTCGTGCCCGAAGAGGAGCGACTCGGCGATGCTCTCGGGAATGGACGTCGCGTCGATGACCACGAACGGCGCCGAAGCCCGCGGCGAGGCTTCGTGCACCGCCCGCGCCACTTCTTCCTTGCCGGTGCCGGTCTCGCCCTGGAGCAGCAACGTGAGGTCCTTGGACGACACGCGCTCCAGAAGCGTGAATACCTCACGCATCTGCGCCGAGGCGCCCACCAGATGCCCGAACGAGTCGCGCCCTTGCGGCGGAACCTCGGCCGCCGCGTCACTCTCCAGACGAAGCACCGAGTCGCCGATGGTGAGCTCGGTGTCGAGGGCCACTTCGAGCTCGAGCACGCGGTTGGGCCCGAGCCAGGTGCCGTTGGTGGTGCCTGCGTCGCGCATCGAGACGGTATGACCGAGGCGCCGGACCTCGAGGTGCACGCCGCTCACCCGAGGGTCGGCGAGCACCAGGTGATTCGTCGGGTGCCTGCCGACGGTCATGAAGGGCTTCGAGAGCGCGAGCGCGCGCCCGGCCGACGGCCCACGCACCACCGTGAGCTTGGGCGTGAGGGTGTCGGGAATGGACGCGATGCGTGCCACGACGTCGGTTTTCGGATCGCCCATGTACACATCGAGTGTAGGCCATGCGTCGCGGTGCGTGCCTGGCAATCGTCGTGACCGTCGAGGTGGCAACGGCAGTGACCAGGCACCGAGGGCGCACCCGGAAAACGCCGCACATCGGGGGCGCAACGGCGCGGTACAGCGCTTGCCCCCGGGACGCCCCATGACGATTCGCCGCGCGCTCGCTCCCTCGCTCTTCGCCCTGGTCGTCGCCGTAGGCTGCGGCAGCAGCACCATCGATCCCCTCGACGGCGGCCCGGGCTCCAGCTCCGGCGCCAACGGCGACGGCGGCCTCTTCGGCGACGGTAGCAACGTCTACGGCGACGGCGGGTACTATCCGGGCGACGGGTCGCCGGGTAGCTGCTCGCCGCTGGTGCTGGCCGACGGTACGACCCCGCAGTGCGCCGACTGCAAGGACAACGACGGCGACGGCAAGGTCGACTGGCAAGATCCCGAGTGCGCCGGGCCGCTCGACAACGACGAGGCCACCTTCGGTACCGGCATTCCCGGTGACAACGTCGACGCGTGCAAGCAAGACTGCTTCTTCGACGGCAACAGCGGCCAGGGCGACGACCGCTGCGAGTGGAACCTGAAGTGCGACCCGGCGAATCCGGGCGCGCCCTCGTGCCCATACGACCCGGGCTACAAGAACTGCCCCGGCACCCAGAGCGCGCAGTGCATCGCGTTCTGCGCCAAGCTCACCCCCAACGGCTGCGACTGCTTCGGGTGCTGCGACGTGCCCACCGGCGACGGCGGGGTGGCCCACGTGACGCTCTCGTCGACGTGCTCCATGGCCGACATCAACGACCCGAGCAAGTGCAAGACGTGTACGCCCAACCCCTCCTGCAGCAACCCGTGCGATCGCTGCGAGCTGTGCCTGGGCAAGACGACCCTTCCCGCCGACTGCGCGACGGGCGCTACCGACGGCGGCACGGGGCAGACCTGCTCCACCGGCGAGGTGTGCAACGAGACGACCGCCTGCCCGGCCGGCAAGTTCTGCCTCACCGGATGCTGCGTGCCGGTCCTCCGCTGACGGGCGAAAATCGACGTTTTCGCGCGTTGCAATCTTTTCATAATCGGCCCGCCGTACAAGAGTGGGCCGATGTTTTCCCTTTCGGAGCTGGAGGCGGCCCTGGCCATCGTCCGCCGCGCCTTCCCGGAGACCCTGTCGGCGGCGTGGCCGCTCCTGGCCGAGCGGACCGGGGCCGAGGTGTGGGTCAAGCACGAGAACCACACCCCCACCGGCGCCTTCAAGGTTCGCGGCGGGCTCACCTTCGTGGAGCGGTTGAAGCGCGAGCGTCCGAACGTGCGGGGCATCATCTGCGCCACCCGCGGCAACCACGGGTGGTCCTTGGCCTATGCGGCCAAGCGAGCCGGCCTCACCGTCACCATCGTGGTCCCCCACGGCAACAGCGTCGAGAAGAACGCGGCCATGCGCGCCAACGGCGCGCGCCTCATCAAGCACGGGGTGGATTTCGACGAGTCGCTGGCCCACGCCCGGGGCCTCGCCGAAGCGGAGGGTCTCGAGTTCGTGCCCTCGTTCCACGACGATCTGGTGGTGGGCGTCGCCACCTGGGCGTGCGAGCTCTTTCGCGCGGCCCCCAAGCTCGACGTGCTCTACGTGCCGGTGGGTCTCGGCTCGGGCATCTGCGGCGCCATTCACGCCCGCGATCTGCTTGGCCTCGACACCGAGATCGTCGGCGTCCAGAGCACCGGCGCGCCGGCCTATGCGCTCTCGTTCGCGGCCAAGGAAGTGGTCGAGACGCCCACCGTCGACACCCACGCCGACGGCGTGGCGACCCGCAGGCCCGACCCCGCCGCGCTCGCCACCATCTTGAAGGGCGCCGCGCGCATGATCACCGTCGACGACGCCGAGGTCGCCCGCGCCATCCGCGCCTACTGGGCCGACACGCACAACCTCGCCGAGGGTGCCGGCGCCGCGCCCCTCGCGGCCTTGCTGCAGGAGCAAGACAAGGTCGCCGGCAAGCGCGTAGGTCTCGTGCTCTCCGGGGGCAACATCGATCTCGAGCTCTTCCGGCGCTGGGTCTCGGCGTAGCTTCATTGCAGGGTGGCGGCGGCGCCGCGCACCTCGGCGACGATGAAGTCCCAGACCGCGTCGACCCGCGCAACGCCCCGCATGGTGCGATGCGCGACCAACCACAGATCGTCCACCGGCAACTGCGCGGCGCTCTCCTTCAGGCGCTTCGCGTAGCGCACCTGCTCGAGGCCGTAGGCAGCGGCGTACAGGTCCGGTACCAGCGCGACGCCAGCCCCCGCGCGAAGGGCGGCCATCTGCGATCCCGCGTGGCTGGTGCGAAGCGCGATCGGAGCCTTCCCCGCGTGCTGCGCCTGCCATCGCGAGGGCGCGAAGGAGCTCAGCTCACGGTCCCACACGATCCAGGCAAGGTCCGTCCACGACTGCACGATCCCCAGCTCCTTCACCAGCGCTGGAGACGCTGCCGGAATCCAGGCGGCCGACGCCACCTTGGTCATCACCAGCTCGGCCCCTTGCGGCTTCGTGGATCGCAACGCGAGATCCGCTTCGTGGCGCGTCAGGTCCACGACCCGAGCCGAGCCATCGAGCTCCAGCGTGAGGCCCGGGTGACGCGCACGCAGCCGCGCCACCGCCGGCGCCACGAAGGTCTCCATGATGCCCGGCGCCGCGCTCACCCGCACCACCCCTTCGGCGGTGAACTCCCTCCCGGAAGCATCCCGCGTGAGCCGAGCATGCGCCGCCTCCATGGCCTCCGCCGACGGAAACAGGAGCTCCGCGGCTCGCTTGGGCACGAGCCCCTCGCGGCTGCGGTCGAAGAGCTGCGCGCCCAGCGCAGCCTCGAGGGCGGTGATTCGACGGCTCACGGTGGAGGTATCGACGCCCAGTCGAGCCGCTGCGGCGCCCAGACTCCGCAGGCGAAAGGCGGCCAGGAAGATGCGCACGTCGTCCCAGCGGCCGTCGACGCTGTCTTGCATTCTTGCGACCATGGCGCCCATGGTCGCGCCCGGACGGGCACGGATGCAAGGTTCGAATCAGAGCGCGTCGATCTGCTTCTTCGCCAGCTCTTCGCTCTCGGTGGGCGCCTCGATCTTGGCCGGACGGGGAGCGACGTGGGGTCGCGGGCGAGGTGCCACGGCAACGGTCTTCACCGCCGGAGGCGCCGCCACGGGCGAATCGAGCTCTTCCACCGGGCTGGAAGCGCTACGGGGCGCGGCGTCGAACGACGCGACCACTGGCGCAGATTTGCCGGTCGCCATCGACGAGGCGTCCGCGGCGCCGGGCATGGTCAGCACGAAGGCCGAAGCGAGCA
>Ga0075163_10000324_pt1 | contig 60082 bp, 58 predicted proteins | sample JI1023141ADNA_FD_71478 | JGI IMG/M metagenome (GOLD analysis project Ga0075163, IMG submission 71478) | Wastewater effluent complex algal communities from Wisconsin, to seasonally profile nutrient transformation and Carbon sequestration -... | ecosystem: Engineered > WWTP > Effluent > Algae... | reverse complement strand
TTCCATGGGGAGGTTCGCTTGTTATTGGAGGAAACAATTACCCACTTCAGATAGCTGATATTAATATTGGTGTTTTGTACGTATTTGGTGTTGTTTCTATTGGTGTATATGGAATTATGATAGGAGGATGGGCGAGCAACAATAAATTTTCGTTACTCGGGGCTTTAAGAGCTTCGGCACAAATGATTAGTTATGAAGTTGCGATGGGCCTTTCAATTATTGCTTTAATCATGACTACCGGTACAATAAGCCTGAAAGAAATTACCGAACAACAAAGCCAAGGCATGTGGAATATTGTTTATCAACCTTTGGGATTTTTAATTTTCCTTATTTGTGCCTTTGCCGAAACCAATAGAGCTCCATTTGATTTACCGGAATGTGAAACAGAATTGGTAGGTGGCTATCATACAGAGTACAGCTCAATGAAATTAGGATTTTACTTATTTTCAGAATATATAAACATGTTTATTTCTTCAGCTATTATAAGCACACTTTATTTTGGAGGCTACAATTTTCCATTCATGCATGACTTAGGACTTTCTCAAAATGCAGTTACAATTTTAGGAGTAGCAGCTTTGTTTGCAAAAATCTTCTTTTTCATTTTCTTTTTCATGTGGATACGTTGGACAGTTCCTCGCTTTAGGTATGATCAATTAATGAATTTAGGGTGGAAAATATTGATACCGCTTTCTCTATTCAATATTGCTGCTACCGGAGGAATTATGATGGTTTTTAAGCATTGATAAATCTATCTTATAAAAATGCAACTTACAAATCGCTCAAAAGTAGTTTCTAAAAAAGAAATGTCATTAGCTGAAAGGTTATATCTACCTGCTATACTAGGAGGCATGGGAATAACCTTTAAACATATGTTTAAAAAAAAGGCTACTATCAACTATCCTGAAGAACACCGCGATTTTAGTCCGGTGTTTCGCGGCCAACACGTTTTAAAGCGCGATGATAATGGAGCTGAGCGTTGCACTGCTTGTGGATTGTGTGCTGTTGCTTGTCCTGCTGAAGCTATTACGATGACTGCAGCTGAGCGCAAACCCGGTGAGGAAAAATTATACCGTGAAGAAAAATATGCAAGTACGTATGAAATAAATATGTTGCGTTGTATTTTTTGTGGATTATGTGAAGAAGCTTGTCCGAAAGAGGCAATTTTTTTAACAGACAAAACTGTTCCTTCAACATTTGAACGGGACGAATTTATTTACGGAAAGAATATTCTGGTTGAACCGCTTGACAAAAGAGTTGATGTTAGTAAACGTCAAACCTTTGCTGTTGCTGAATTCAAAAAAAATAAAAAATTTGCTCACAATAAATAACCTATGACTCAATACTTGTTTTATTTTCTCTCTTTTATTGCAATATTTTGTGCGCTAAAAGTGGTAATATCTAAAAACCCTGTGCATAGTGTGCTCTATCTTATCCTTACTTTTTTTGCAATAGGGTGTCATTACTTAATTTTAAATGCACAATTTCTTGCAGCAGTGCACATTATTGTATATGCTGGTGCTATTATGGTATTGTTCCTATATGTAATTATGATGCTTAACCTTAATAAAGAAACAGAACCACACAAAAGCACCTTACTAAAGTTAGCTGCAACTATAACAGGTGGATTGCTTCTTGTAATTTTAGTAAGTGCATTAAAGGGTTCTGAAAAAATCCTCATTACTTCGAGCCCAGATAATCAAATTGGCTTAATAAAAAATTTAGGTCAAGTATTGTTTAAAGAATACCTATTACCTTTTGAAGTATCTTCCATATTGTTTTTATCCGCAATGGTTGGTGCAGTGATGTTGGGAAAAAATGAAATTAAATAAGTTGTTATTGTCTAATTTTTTTGTTAATCAAGAATCTATTTAATAAACCTCACAAATGTTAACTTACCAAGGAATTCCTTTACAGCACTATCTATTTTTAAGTGCTGCGTTATTTACTATAGGTGTTTTGGGAGTACTTTACCGAAGAAATGCCATTATTATTTTTATGAGTATTGAACTTATGCTGAATGCAGTAAATTTATTACTAGTAGCTTTTTCAACATTTCGTTCAGACGCATCAGCGCAAGTATTCGTGTTTTTTATAATGGCAGTTGCTGCAGCTGAAGTTGCTGTTGGTCTAGCAATATTAATGATGATTTATCGAAATATTCGAACTACTGACATTGATGCACTTAATAAACTTAAATGGTAATTGCTGTTTTAAGATGAAATAAGCACTACAGCTCAATTATAACAATTATGACAAATTTAGTTACACTTATTCCAATTTTCCCTTTCATCGGCTTCTTAATCTTAGGATTATTTGGAAATAAATTATCCAAGTCTACCAGTGGAATAATAGCCAGTGGGATGGTATTTATTTCCTTCGCTATTTCGGTATTCTTATTCGTACAATTATTAATACTACCGCAGGAAAACAGAACTTTTACTTATGTACTTTTAGATTGGATAATGGCAGGAAATTTTTCAGTTTCCTTTTCTTTTTTATTAGATCCTCTCTCTTCTTTGTTTTTATTAATTATTACGGGTGTTGGCTTTTTAATACATGTTTACAGCACAGGCTATATGCATGATGATGAAAACCACAACAAATTTTTCTCATACTTGAATCTATTTGTGTTCTTTATGTTGTTGCTGGTTCTTGGCTCTAATTATCTCTTAATGTTTGTTGGTTGGGAAGGAGTTGGTTTATGTTCTTATTTATTAATTGGCTTCTGGTTTAAAAATAACAATTATAACAATGCTGCTAAGAAAGCCTTTATTATGAACCGAATTGGTGATTTGGGCTTTTTGTTAGGTATTGTGCTCATTTTTACAACGTTTGGAAGCATTGAGTACAGTGCAGTTTTCAGTCAAGCAAAGTCCTTTATTTCTGATCATCATACACTCACTATCATTACTGCATTATTATTTATTGGGGCTATTGGTAAAAGTGCACAAATACCACTTTACACATGGTTACCAGACGCTATGGCAGGACCGACTCCTGTTTCCGCATTAATTCACGCTGCAACCATGGTAACAGCCGGAATTTATATGATAGCTCGTAGCAATATTTTATTTGCATTATCACCAATTACCATGGAAATAATTGCTGTAATTGGACTATTAACTGCCCTATTTGCTGCAACTATAGGATTGGCTCAAAACGACATTAAAAAGGTGCTTGCATACTCAACAGTAAGTCAGTTGGGATTAATGTTTCTTGCATTAGGTGTTGGCGCTTTTTCCAGCGGTGTATTCCATGTGATGACCCATGCATTTTTCAAAGCATTATTATTTCTTGGAGCTGGAAGTGTAATACATGCCATGAGTGGCGAACAAGACATTCGCAAAATGGGAGGTTTAAAAAAACATTTACCTGTTACCTTTCTAACTTTTATGATTGGCACAATTGCAATTAGCGGAATTCCTCCATTTGCCGGCTTTTTTAGTAAAGATGAAATACTTGCACACGTATTTGCCCATAATAAAGTGTTTTGGTTGTTAGGTATTTGTGTTTCAATAATGACAGCTTTTTATATGTTTCGCTTATTTTATCTCACATTCTATGGCGATTTCAGAGGGACAAAAGACCAATTGCATCATTTACATGAATCGCCGCGAAGTATTACAATTCCTTTGATTGCACTTGCTGTTCTTTCCATTTTCGGAGGATTTTTAGGATTACCAGAAATTTTTCATGTTCCACATTTTTTAAAAAATTTCATGGACCCTGTTTTTGCTGATGCTGATATTCGTATGTTGCCACATGATGTTTCTCATGCCGCTGAGTGGAGTTTAATGGGTGTAGCTATTTTATCAGCATTAATCGCCATTTATGTTGCATACAATAAGTACGTTAAACTTAAAGAAACTCCTGTAAATGATGAACAACCAGTTAAGTTTTTACACAAATTAGTATATCATAAATATTATGTGGATGAATTTTATTCAGCTATAATTAGTAAACCATTAAGCTGGATATCACTGCAGTTTCAAAACATTATAGAACATTCCGTTATTGATGGCTTTGTTCAATTTATTGGGCGTTCAGTAGTATGGAGCAGTGGAGTTATTCGGCTTATTCAAACAGGAAGTACAGGCTTCTACATATTTGCCATGGTAATCAGTATTGCATTGTTATTATTTTTTAAACTATTAATTTAAATGGTATTCAGTTATTACAATAAGTAATATTGAGCAAGTACTTATACTAAGAATGCTTCTGAGTGTTACAAAAGACAAGTAAAAATATATCACAAAAAAAACTATGATTAGTGCATTATTACTTTTAGTTCCTTTAATTTCATCCTTGGTTGTGCTTTTAATTAAGGGCGAAAATGCGAAGAAATTTGCGCTTGGCTTTTCTCTTTTGCAGCTCGTGCCAACTTTGTTAATGCTTGCACAATTCAAGCAGGATGCAAGCACTCAATTTATTTTAGATTTTTGGTGGATTCCTTCCTTAGGTATTAGTTTCAAAGTTGGAATTGATGGGATTTCTGCTGTATTAGTTTTACTAACCAACTTATTGATTCCATTTATCATTCTCTCATCATTTCATAAAAAAAATTATGTTAATCCATCTGCCTTTTATTCACTGATTTTATTTATGCAAATGGCTCTAATTGGCGTTTTTACTGCGATGGATGGCTTTTTGTTTTACATTTTTTGGGAACTCGCACTTTTGCCAATTTATTTTATTTGTCTTTTCTGGGGAGGCGAAAATAGAGCAAAAATTACTTTTAAATTTTTCCTCTATACAATTGCCGGTAGCTTGTTAATGCTGGTTGCATTGATCTTTATATATCTTCATACTCCAAGTCGCAGTTTCGATATACAGGAATTATATGCAGCAGGAAGAGCCCTTCCTATTGCTACACAAAGTATTTTATTCTGGGGTCTGTTTATCGCTTTTGCGATAAAAATGCCTGTTTTTCCATTTCATACCTGGCAGCCTGATACTTATACAGTAGCCCCAACTCAAGGAACAATGCTTCTTTCGGGAATTATGCTTAAAATGGGGATTTATGGACTTCTTCGCTGGTTACTTCCGATAGTGCCTGCAGGTGTTCATGAATGGGGGAATGTTGCAATTACACTTTCAATTATAGGTGTAGTGTATGCTTCCTGCATTGCGATTGTTCAAAAAGATTTGAAGCGATTAATTGCCTATTCTTCAATTGCACACGTTGGACTAATTTCAGCTGGTATTTTTAGTTTAACAGTGCAAGGTCTGCAGGGCGCTATGGTGCAAATGGTAAGTCATGGAATTAATGTTTTTGCATTATTTTATATAGTAGATGAAATTGAAGAAAGAACCTCAACAAGAGATTTAACGCAACTTGGAGGTGTGCGATCAATTGCTCCACAATTTGCCACTGCTTTCATGATTGTGATGCTTGGAAGTGTTGCTCTTCCTTTAACGAATGGATTTATTGGAGAGTTTCTATTAATGAATGGAATTTTCCAATACAATATGTGGATGGCAGCAGTTGCCGGAATTTCAATTATTCTAGGCGCAGTGTATATGTTAAACGCTTATCAAAAATCGATGCTCGGAGAAGTAAATTCAACTACTTCAAAATTTACTGATATGAATACTGAAGAAATGGCGATACTTATACCAGTAGTGCTCATGGTACTTGCGTTTGGCTTTTACCCTAAACCCTTGTTAAAACTATCAGAACCGGCTATCGTTAATTTATTGACCCTACTAAAATAATATGAAGTAAGTTGAATAATTTACTTATGAAATAAAGTTAATCAGAATATGAAATCACTGTTACTACTTTCCGGAATTGGTGTACTGTCGCTACTTGCAGAAATTTTTAATTTTAAAAAGCGTCTTTTTCCGATTGTAATACTTAGCTTACTTGCTGTAATTGCAGCTGCTATCAAAGATTGGGACACTAACATTCATTATTACAATGAAATGATGGTATTCGACAATTTCGCAATTAGTTTTACTGTTTTAATAAGTGTTGTTAGTATTCTGTGGTTCTTTATGGCTAAAGATTATTTTACTAACGAAACCAATATTACCGACCATACTTCTTTGGTGATTTTTTGCTTAGTAGGCACACTATGTATGGTGAGTTACAACAACATGGTAATGCTTTTTTTAGGTATTGAAATACTTTCATTATCACTTTATGTTTTGGCAGGTAGTAAGAAAAATGATTTAAGAAGTAATGAAGCGGCAATTAAATATTTTCTAATGGGTTCTTTTGCAACCGGTTTTTTACTATTTGGGATTGCATTAATTTACGGTACAACAGGTTCATTTCATCTACATAAAATTACACAGTTCATTCAAACAAATGTTGAAAATTTACCTCTAATGTTTACAGCGGGAGTATTGATGATTCTAGTTGGATTATCCTTTAAAATAGCCGCCGTTCCTTTTCATTTTTGGGCACCGGACGTTTATCAAGGATCACCACTTAGTATTACTGCATTTATGTCGACAGTTGTAAAAACTGCAGCATTTGCAGCATTTTTCCGCTTGTTCGCAACAAGCTTCGCACAAATAAATAGTAGTTGGAGTGATAGTCTAGGAATTATTTGTGCAATAACTTTATTAGTTGGAAATATTTCAGCTGCTTATCAAACAAGCGTGAAACGATTATTAGCATTTTCAAGCATTGCACATGCAGGATATATGCTTATTGCACTACTTTCGCTAAGTAAGATTGCAGCTTCTAGTATTCTGTTTTATGCTTCGGCATATTCAGTTGCAAGTATTGCTTCGTTCACAGTCTTGTATTCAATTTTAAGGACAAAAGACGATGCTATAGAAAGTTTTAATGGTATGAATAAACGTAATCCATTTTTAGCATTTGTAATGACTTTAGCCCTTTTGTCGTTAGCAGGAATACCTCCCCTTGCAGGATTTTTTGCTAAATACTTCATTTTTACAGCTGCTGTTGAAGCCCATTATACATGGCTGGTATTAATTGCAATAGTTGCTTCATTAATAGGTATTTACTACTATTTTAAGCTGATAATTGCTATGTACTTTAAACAAGATAAAAGTACTCAAGCCATTGAAGTTAGTTTTACGCATCAATTGATATTGGTTATAACATTTATTTTAATGCTGGTTCTGGGAATTGCACCTGGATGGTTAATTCAGTTAATTTAATTTTATTGAGAATATAAAATTAAGTTCAAGCAAGTAGCTCTTTTTTGCAATCAGTTTCATTGAAAAATTATTTTCCTCTGCAAGTTTTATTATTCCATTTATATCGCAATCTTCTGAAAGCACCATCCAAATAGCTGCATCTGTCGCTAGAAAGTTGTGTATCTGAGCAAATAATTTTTGAAAATATTCTAATTTTTCACCGCAATACCAAGCATACTCTGCATCCAACTTCGGAGTATGTTTATAATAGGGAGGATTAATTATTACTACTTCAAATTTCTTTGCTGGAATCGAATCAAATAAATCTGAATGTACAATGTCAAATTTTACATTATTTACCTGTTGATTGCTATACAATGCTTTCACTGCAATATTGCTAATGTCGCTTGCTGTAACAAGATTATTATTTTTTGTAAGGATAAATGATATAATTCCACTACCTGCCCCTAATTCTAATATTTCTCTTCCTTTAACATCTTTTTCCGTTAAAAATTCAATTAAAAACTGAGTACTAAAAAAGAATTTTGGATGGAACACACCTGGAGGAATCGTTAGTTTAATTCCTGCATGCTTGTAATTTCTTGGTTTTGTTAAATATAGCTCTAAAAAAGGTTTGTAGCTGAATGAAAGAAATAACCTTAAAAGCTTTCGCATATTTCTTCTCAACGTGTAATTTTTTAAAATCCCTGAATCTCCGGCTGACGATACTTCCATAATTTCTGTAACAATTTAATTTCAATTGGAAAATGATAAAATCCGGTTTTGTATCTAATTGCTGAAATTGCACGCAATATTCTACGTTTTAGGGGAGTAAGTCGAATATCTGAAACTGTTGGGAAATATCCGTTCAATACAGTTTCAAAATTTTTAATTTCATCTATCATTACTGAATTTAACCATGGAGTAAGTGGATTTTTACGTAAATCAAACTTTTCCCAGGAAGGACTTAGCCAATCTTCCAATTCTTCTGGAAATCGAAAGCCGCTATTCAAAACTTGTTGATACATTTCTGAACCTTCAGTAGGAACAGGACTGTAGAGGTAAATGATAATTTCTGTTTGGGGATTTATTTCTTTTATTTCCTTTATAAAAGAAATATCTTGTTTTATTTGGGCCAACACAGTTTGTGCTGATTCGCCAGGCAAACCCAACACAAATGAATACTCAGGAATAATATCAAATTGTTTTAAACGGAATGCAAAATCCTTAATCTGTTGCCCTGTTTGGGTTCCACCTTTATCCATTCTTTTTAAAACAGCATCGTTTCCAGTTTCAGCACCAAAAAAAATCATCTTACAACCCGATTCTCTCATAATCTTTAATGATTCATCAGAGTATTTATTCAATGTGTCTATTCTCCCTTCGCCCCACCAAATCATATTTTCATTACGAATTAATTTTGCAAATTCAACTGTGCGTTTTTCAGACACAAAAAAATTATTGTCGTGAAACTCAATGGCATTTCCACCATACTCAGTTTTTAAAAATTTAATATCATTAAATATCCCTAGCGCTGATTTCCCTTTCCAGCGTGCATTGTAAATTGGTACAACCGCACAAAATGAACAAGTAAACGGGCAACCAAAACTTGAATGATAAGCAATAGTTTTTGATCCTAAATACGTTTTCCCTAAATACTTTTGCAGGGGATAAAACGAATTTAATTTTGAATAAGGTAGTGAATTCAAACTATCTAAATCGTACAACTCATCTTTGGGGGTTTTAACAAATGAATTTCCGTTTTTAAAAATAAGATTGGGTATATTCTCAATGGAACCAGCTGTTTCATAAGCATTAAGAAGAAGTGGAAATGCCTTATCGCCCGGACCATTGATCACCACATCTACCCATCCCGAATTAAGAACAGATTTATATTGATTGCTCGGAAAATAACCACCCCAAATAATCTTTATTGTTGGGAATAACTCTTTAATCTGTTTTGTAAATGGAATGGCCTGCTTTAACTGAGGTCCGGGCATACAAGTACAGCCGAAGTATTTATAGTTACCACTTTTTAAGTGACTTATGAGTACTTTCAGTGGTTCGCTTTCTAAATTTCCATCAACAATAGCATAATCATAGCTGCCCTCGATGCTTGCCGCTATTGCTAAAATTGAATTTGGTATACGTGGTTTATTGTTTGCTGCTCTTGGATTAAAGAGGAGTACTTTGTTTTCTATCATTTTTTCAAATATAGAAAAACGACACATACTGTATCAATAAAAATACTTTCAGTGAAAAAAGAAAGGGATGCCTTTCAGCATCCCCATTTGGTAAATAATTAACCCCTTAAAAATTAACCAATGAAACTTTTCAATTCATAAAATATATACTAAGAATAAGCTGTAATCTCCGATGAATTTAGGTTTTCATGGTGAACCATTCAATAAATTTCTTTTAAAAATTCATCGGAGTTACATAGCTAGTAGTATCAAATAACGAGTGCTCGAATTGTTGAATGTTTCCAATAATTGGAATTATTTTCATTTTCTAATTTCCGAATTAAGTTCCTGCGCTTCCGGCAATTTTGTATTCATGATGGTGAATTTCAAAATGTTTTATCAAAACATGCCGGAAAGCGCAAGAATCTCAATCCTAGAAAAAACACATAGACTTTTACCTTTTCTTGAATAAAAAGGTTACATCATTTTGAAAAAAAATTCAACTTTTTGTTAAACCAGTGAATTGCCGGTCATTTCAGCAGGCTTAGGGAGCTGCATTAATTTTAAAATAGTAGGTGCTACATCGGCTAATTTGCCATTGTTGACTAGTTTAAAATTTCTGTCAATTAAAATACAGGGAACTGGATTGGTGGTGTGCGCAGTATTTGGTGATCCATCTTCGTTAATTTCGTAATCTGCGTTACCATGATCTGCAATAATGATAATTGAATAATCAGAAGCAATTGCTGTTTCAACAACTTTTTGCACACAAGTATCAACCGTTTCAACCGCCTTTTTTACTGCGGTATAAACTCCGGTATGCCCAACCATATCAGCATTAGCGAAATTCAAACACACGAAATCTGCAGTCTTTTCTTTGAGTTCTTTACAAATTGCATCAGTTATATGATACGCACTCATTTGAGGTTCCAAATCGTAGGTTGCCACTTTAGGAGAAGGAACAAGTATTCTTTTCTCTGCTTTAAATTCAGCTTCTCTACCACCTGAAAAAAAGAAAGTAACATGTGGATACTTTTCTGTTTCTGCAATTCTAATTTGCTTTTTTCCAGAATTCGCCAAAACCTCCCCCAGTGTCAGATTTAAATTATCCTTCTCAAAAATAGGCCTAACATTTTTATAGGTATTGTCATAATTTGTCATCGTAACATAAAATAAATCCTTACGACTCATTTGAAACTCTGGTAAATCGGTTTGCGTCAACACTTCGGTTAATTCACGACAACGATCAGTTCTAAAATTAAAACAAATTACCACATCCTTTTCTGCAATCTGTGCAAGCGGAATGTTATTACTATCAACAATGACTTGAGGTTTAATGAATTCATCTGTACAATTATTCTTGTATGATTCTTCAACTGCTGAAATTGCATTTGTCGAATACTCTCCTTCGCCTTTCACCAAAAGATTGTAAGCAAGTTTAACTCGTTCCCATCTTTTATCTCGATCCATTGCATAATACCTTCCGCAAACACTGGCGATTTTTATGGATGTGCCTTCCAATTTATTTTGAAGCTGTGTGATAAAACCCAATCCGCTTTTTGGATCTGTATCCCGTCCATCGGTAAAGCAATGAATATAAACATCCTTCAGTTCATGCTGTATGGTTGCTTCACACAAGGCATATAAATGCTGTTGTGAAGAGTGCACGCCTCCATTGGAAACAAGTCCCATCAAATGGACCTTTACACCGTTTACTTTTGCATACTGCAAGGCATCAGTAAGTGTTTTATTTGAAAAAAAACTTTTTTCTTTAATCGATTTGTTTATTAAAACTAAATCTTGATAAACCACTCTACCGGCACCAATATTTAAGTGGCCAACTTCGGAGTTGCCCATTTGACCATCTGGTAAACCCACATGTTCGCCGGAAGTAAGTAGCCATGAATGTGGATAATTCTTATACAAACTGTCCACGAATGGAGTCTCAGAATTTGCAATAACATCAGATAAAGAACCATCGCCTATACCCCAACCATCCATTATAATCAAAATAGCTCTTTTATCAGTTTCCATAGCTTTTTAGTATCTGTTTAAATTTTTATTAAGTTATTCAATCATAAGCTTAGATAACATCCTAATTTTAATCTATTTTACTAATTCGTCGTTTTTATATTTTTCTACTTTAGATAATTTGCCTTCTTTGTCAAATTCTTTCCAAGTACCTTCTTTTTTGTCGTTTGAGTAAGTTCCACTAATCTTAAGGGTTTTACCATCCTCATAATACTCTTTATAATCACCTTGCATTACGTTGTTTTTATACATGGTTTCAGAATTTAGAGAACCTTCTTTATAATAAGCCTTTTGAATTCCTTCCAAGCTACCTTTTACATAATTATATTCAATAGAAATTTTCCCATCATCATAATACCATTTAGTAACTCCATCTCTTTTGTCGTCGATGAAATTACTTTCTTCTTGAAGTGTAGTACTTTGATAATATACCTTTTTTGGTCCATTGAGTTTACCATTTTTATACATCGATTCTAACTCTGGGCGACCATTTGTATTGTAGAGTTTATAGATACCATCCAATATATCATCTTTATAATAACATTCCTTGCGCAAGTAACCACTGTTTTTAATATCTATACTTATTCCGTTTCGTTTATCATTTTTGTATTCATCAATGTTTCCAATCATTCCATCTGGATAGTACATTTTCCAAGTTCCTTCCTTTTTATTATTTAAGTAAATACCCTGGCTACTCATGTTACCTAATTTTTCTTTCCATAATCCTTGCTTTTGTTTAGCTGCATCAAGTTTGTTTATTGAAGTATCGGTAGCTACTGTTGATTGGGCATAAATCACCGAAGTGATGATAAAAAATAAGAGTGTAATGTTGCTTTTCATACTTTTAGCTGTTTAAGATTTTAAACGATTGGATTAATGATTGATAATTTTTTTCTTTAATAGTTTGATATTGATACTTTATTTAAAATTCAAAAATCTTGATTATTCAAAATTTCATCATAAATGCTGTTGTTAATTTATGTTAAGTGGATTTACTGTAAACCGCAGCGCAATCACAACCATTTTCTTTTTCTGAAATACAAAATCAGGCAAAAAATAATAATTAGCATCAACACCCAGGTACCAAAATATCCCCATTTGGAATGTAGTTCGGGCATATAGTCGAAGTTCATTCCATAAACACCAGCAATAAAAGTAACTGGAATAAAAATAGTACTAATAATTGTGAGTACTTTCATTACTTCATTCATTTTGTTACTCAAACTTGAAAGATATATATCCATCATTCCTGAAATTAAATCTCTATAACTTTCAACTGTTTCAATAACTCTAATAGTGTGGTCATGAACGTCACGCAAATAAATTGAAGTACTCTCTTTGAACAATTGCGATTCACTCCTCTCGATATTGTTAATTAGGTCCCTTAATGGCCAAACCGATTTTCGAAGAAAAATCATTTCAAGTTTCATTGTATGCAACTTCCTTAATGACTCTGGATTGGGATCAGACATGATTTCTTCATCGAGTGCCTCCAATTTATCCCCTACCTTTTCAAGAATATTGAAATAGGAATCAACTATAGAATCGATGAGTGCATAAGCTAAATAGTCAGCTCCACATTTTCTTATTCTGCCTTTTGCTGCTTTAATTCTCTCACGAATAGGATCAAAGGCATCACCTCCATGTACTTCTTGAAACGAAATAACCAGGTTTTCCATAAGTATAATTGATAGTTGTTCAGCATGCAATTCTGTATCGTAATACAGCATTTTCATCATTGCAACATCATAAAAATCATAGTCTTCAAACTTTGGTCTTTGATCAGTATTTACAATATCTTCGAGAGTTAATGGGTGTATATCAAACGCCTTACCTATTTGCTCAACAATGGATGAATTATGAATACCATCAACATTAATCCATTTAACAAAACCATTGTTTTTACAATCAACAATTTCCTGAAAGGCGGTTATTTTTCGTTCTGAGAAAGATTGTTCATTAAATTCTATTAAAGTAATGATAACCTCTTCAGTTTCGGTAGTATCTGTAACTTCAAGACTTCCTGGAGGCAGTCCTGATTTGACTACACGATGGTGGCTTACAAATTCAGGTTTTTTAACTTTGCCTTTCATTTCTTTTGGGGTTGCCTTCAACAACAATCACAATTTCACCTTTAACGGTTTTTGACTTATAATAATCTAGAATTTCAGCTAAGGTACCTCTTTGAGTTTCTTCAAATAATTTGCTAATCTCTCTGCAAACACAAGCGTTTCGTTCAGCACCAAAAAAACGAATAAACTCTTCAAGAGTTTTAATAAGTCGATGTGGTGACTCATAAAAAACTAGCGTACGTTCTTCATTCTGCAAAGAAGTTAGTTTTGTTTGGCGACCTTTCTTTTGTGGAAGAAAACCTTCAAAACAAAAACGTTCACAAGGCAATCCTGAATTTACAAGTGCGGGTACAAAGGCCGTAGCACCTGGTAAAGTTATTACTGAAATATTTTTTTTTATCGCTTCCCTAACTAATAAAAAACCAGGATCAGAAATTGCAGGGGTTCCGGCATCTGAAACAAGTGCAGCAGATTCACCTGTTAAAATTTTTGATAGAAAATACTCAACCGTTTTATGTTCGTTATGTAAATGATGAGAATGCATCTTAGTTGATATATCAAAATGCTTCAGCAAAATACCTGTTTTACGGGTATCTTCTGCTAAAATAAAATCCACCTCTTTTAAAACCTTGATAGCTCTGAAGGTAATATCTTCGAGATTACCTATAGGAGTTGGAACAATATAAATATGTGTCATTGAACCAGCAGCTATTTGTAGCGTTTTTCAACAATTTGAAGCAATCTAACATAGGCATAGCTTTCAGTATTCCATGCTTTTTGGCTGGCTAATTGGGAAAGAAACACAATTGATTCGTCGAACGATTGAAGGGCACTTAATTTTTCAATACTCTCCTTATACTCTTGATCGCTGCGACCAAAAAGATTATTTATTAGTAAAAACTTATCGTTAATTCCTACTAACAACTTAAGGTCTTTATAAACCCTCTTTGATGTAGATGATTTCGTATCTTCAACCGATACTGATTGAACGGTAATTGGTTGTGAATTCGATTCACTTAATACAATTTCAGGCAATCTTTTTTCAACTACCTGTTCTTCTCTTACAGGCTCAAAAACTGGAACAATTTCAGCTTTTTTTTCTTGTCTAATTTCTTTATTAACTTTCTCAACATTGCTTTTAATACCAAGTTTACGAGAGCGTTCCATTGACAAGAAATCTTCGTCAGGAGAGTTTAGAAAGTTAAAAATAACCGATTTTTCGTAAAGTTTCCTTATCTTGGAAGTAATAAGTTCTAATTCAATTAAAGGAATCCTATCTTCATCCTCAACAAAAGTGTAATGTGTTTTAATACTACGAACCAACTCTTTGATCTCTTTTCCTAACTGTTCTTTTGTCATATGCATGATAAAAAAATTACTTTTGCAAACAATTTTTATATCGGCTAAATTAATTATTCTCTGAATAAGAACTCGATAAAAAGTAAAAAAAAGAAAGATGTCAGTTTTTCAAGAAAAAAACATTGTTGAAATTCATAGAAAAGGCTCCATTGAAGTTGTTTGCGGTTCAATGTTTTCGGGAAAAACAGAAGAACTAATTCGACGATTGAAACGTGCTAAATTCGCAAAACAAAAAGTTGAAATATTTAAGCCTGCAATTGATACCCGATATGATGATGAGAAGGTAGTATCTCATGATTCAAATTTTATTTTATCAACTCCAGTTGAATCTTCTTCTAATATTTTGCTTTTATGTGGAGAAGTTGATGTTGTTGGTATAGATGAAGCTCAATTTTTTGATGTAGAATTAGTCAATGTTTGCACAACACTTGCAAATAATGGCACTAGGGTAATTGTAGCCGGATTGGATACAGATTTTTTGGGAAATCCATTTGGTCCAATGCCTGCATTGATGGCAGTTGCAGAAGAAGTTACCAAAGTTCATGCAATATGCATGCATTGTGGTAGTTTGGCCAACCACTCTCATCGTACCACCTCCGAAAAATCATTGGTACTTTTGGGAGAAACACAAAACTATGAGCCACTTTGCAGAACTTGTTACAATATAGCAATCAAAGCTATAGATGAGAATTAACTAAATAGTATTAATGTCATTTATTCCATACACAGTTCAACGCATTGCAAGTATACTAGAAGCAAAAGTTTTAAAATCTGCTGAAAACAGTATCATCAGGCATATTTTGCTTGATAGTCGTAAATTATCCTCTCCAGAAAATTCAATCTTTTTTGCGCTCAAAGGTGCCAGAAATGACGGACATAGATACATTCAAGATTTATATAATAAAGGAATTAGAAATTTTGTAATTTCTGATGAGTTTGTCGTAACTGATAGTTTTGCCGATTCTACCATTTTACTGGTTGAAAACACCCTTCATTCTCTACAATTACTGGCGCGCTATCATAGAGAGCAGTTTACCATTCCAGTTATTGGGGTTACAGGAAGCAACGGAAAGACAATTATTAAAGAGTGGTTGTTTCAATTGCTGCGGGAAGATAAAAATATTGTTAGGAGTCCGAAGAGTTATAATTCTCAAATTGGTGTACCGCTGTCAGTATGGGAAATTCAAGAGGAAAACGAATTGGCAATTTTTGAAGCAGGTATTTCTGAACCCGGAGAAATGCGCAATTTAGCATCCATCATACAACCTACACTTGGTGTTATTTCAAATATTGGCGGGGCTCATGGTGAAAATTTTGAATCCGAAAAGCAAAAGGTATCAGAAAAATTATTGCTTTTTGAAAATTGCTCATTGATTGTGTATTGTAAAGATTATGCTGAAATACACGAGCAGTTAACCACTTCAAACTTATATAATGGTGCAGAACTTTTTTCTTGGTCCCGAAAATCAAAAGCCAATTTACAGATTGGAAGAATAGAGAAAACTGCTAATACTACGGCGATTCAAGGTATTTTTAAGAATGATTTTTTAAGTATTACAATTCCTTTTGTCGACGATGCGTACATTGAAAATGCAATAAATTGTTGGGCTATTTTGTTAAACTTGGGAATCCAGAAATCGATTATTGAAGAAAGAATGCAACTATTAAGTCCAGTTGCAATGCGTCTCGAATTGAAAGAGGGAATAAATAATTGTTCAATCATTAACGATAGTTATAATTCAGATTTAGGTTCACTTTCAATAGCACTTGATTTTTTATACCAGCAAAAGCAACATACAAAAAGAACATTAATACTTTCAGATATTTTACAAAGTGGTAAAGATGAAGTACAACTTTACAAAGAAGTTGCAGAATTGATCACTAAAAAAAAGGTTTCAAGAATTATTGGAATAGGTGAAGCTATTTCCCGTCAAGGTAAATCATTTCATTGCGAAAAGAGTCTTTATCTTACTACCGGCGAGTTTCTCAATCGGTATAGTTCATCATTATTTAAAGATGAAACAATTTTAATTAAAGGTGCACGTGCATTTGGATTTGAACAAATCAGCAAGATTTTGCAACAAAAGGCGCATGAAACTGTATTAGAAATTAATTTAAATGCTTTCGTTCACAACATTAACTACTATAGAAGCATCGTAGATAAAAAAACGAAATTAATGGCAATGGTAAAAGCATTTTCTTATGGAAGTGGGAGCTTTGAAATTGCAAATATTCTACAATTTCACCGCATTGATTATTTAGCAGTTGCTTATGCTGATGAGGGTGTTGAATTGCGTAAATCAGGAATAATATTACCAATAATGGTGATGAATCCTGAGGAACAAAGTTTTGATGCAATGTTGAATTACAATTTAGAACCTGAAATTTACAGTTTTAGGTTGTTAGGATTATTTAGCGATGTAGTGAAAAGAATTGGAAAGCAAACAAATATTCACATTAAGTTAGATACTGGAATGCATCGACTAGGTTTTGAAGAAAATGACATTCCTGAGTTGATTGTAAGAATTAAGAACAATAAATTTTTGGCTATTAAGTCGGTTTTTTCACATTTAGCGGCGAGTGATGAAAAAGAACACGATACCTTTACAAAACAACAGATAGCTTCATTTTTAGCAATGTCTCATCAATTTCAGATTCATTTTGATTATCCTATACTTCGTCATATTTTGAATTCGAGTGGAATTGCACGGTTTGGTTATGCTCAATTCGAAATGGTGAGATTGGGTATTGGAATGTATGGAATATCATCGAATGAATATGAGCAAATGAATTTGCAAAATGTCAGTTCATTAAAAACCATAGTTTCACAAATTAAAACAGTTTCGCCTCCTGATACAATTGGTTATAATAGAAAAGGAGTTATTCTAAAACCAACTAGAGTTGCAACGGTACCCATTGGATACGCCGATGGCTACAATAGAAAATTAGGAAACGGGAATGGAAAAATGATTATCAATGGACAAATAGCTCCAACAATTGGCAGCATTTGTATGGACATGTGCATGCTGGACGTAACAAACTTGAATGTAAATGAAGGGGATGAAGTTATTGTATTTGGGGATAGCTATTCAATTAATCAAATTGCGAAAGATATTGGAACAATACCTTATGAGGTATTAACAAATGTTTCGAGGAGGGTTAAGCGAGTTTATTACCAAGAGTAGAAATAAATCTAAATATAATTTAAAAGGAGAGGCTGTAAATACAGGCTCTCCTTATAAAATTCAACCAAGATATTCAGGAATGAGAAAAGCCTCTTGCTCAACTCAGCTTCACTTGATAATGTAAATGTAAAAAATCTAATAGCAGTTTAATTTACACTCCCAATTACAAGTTCTGGCTTAACTTTTAACTAACTATCTCTACCAGAAAGTGAACCTCTCGAGTTACTATCTCTACCAGAAAGTGAACCTCTCGAGTTACTATCTCTACCAGAAAGTGAACCTTTTCCACCTACAATTGATTTCTTCTCCAATTGTGACAGATTATTTAATTTCAAATCGTGAATTTTCTTTTTCATTTTTATGATTTTTAAATTAACTTCAATACAAAACTAAAAAATAATTTGAGAAATACAATTTTTAGAAAACTTTTTTTCTTTTTAGGCCAATTGTTCTTTTATCAAATTGAAATAAAATCCTCGTTTTTCAAGTAAATCCTTATGATTTCCCGATTCAATCACCTGACCTTCATTTAAAACAAGTATCTTATCTGCATTTCTCACCGTATTTAGTCTATGTGCAACGATTAAAATTGTTTTATTTTTTTTGAATTCTGAAATACTCTTCATTATTTCACTTTCATTTTTGGAATCTAATGAACTAGTGGCCTCGTCTAAAATTAGAACCTCGGGGTTTTTGTACATAGCTCGCGCCAATAGCAACCTTTGCTTTTGTCCTTCGCTCAAATGTAAGCCCTCTTCACCTATTTTTGTAAAATATCCCATCGGCAAATTGCTATTTACAAAATCGTCGAGATTGGCAAGTGCGGAAGTCATGACAATTTGTTCCATATCAATTTCTTGACCTAATGCAATATTATTAACAATTGTATCCGAAAAAACTTTTCCCCCTTGCATCACAACTCCACATTGGTCCCTCCATTGCTTTGCAGATAAATCTGCAAAATTACTTTGACCTAATCGAATTACTCCATCAGTAGGTTCGAAAAATTTTAATAGCAATTTAAGCAAAGTTGACTTACCACTTCCACTTGCCCCAACAATAGCAGTAACTTTACCTCTTTCTATTTCAAAGTTCAACTTCTTTAAAATCATATCCCCTCCGGAACCATAGTAAGAAAAAGATACATTTTCAAATGTAATTGAACCAGTTGATGGAATTTCTTTAATTGCATTGAATTGATTTGTCTCCTCATTTTTTTGGTTATGAATATGATTAATTCGCAACATAGCAAGCTTAGCGTCTTGCCATGCAGGAATAAAATCGACAAAAGAATACAAGGGTGCAGATAATTGACCCAGAATAAGATTAATGGCAAACATGGTCCCAAGACTTAATCTATTTTCAATAACCAATTTAGCTGTAAAAATGGTAAGTAATATTCCTGTTAATCGTATAATTATATCAAAACCATTGTGCTGAATTTGGTCAAGTTTTAGCGCCTTTATTTTAAGTTTATATATTTTGTTTTGTAATTCTTCCCATTCCCATCTTTTTTGGTTGGCACTATTGCTGATTTTTATGTCTTCTATCCCTCCTAATAAATCAATAATTCTTCCCTGTTGCTCGCCCTGTAATTCGAAAAACAAATAATCAATTCTGCCTCTTTCTCTCATGAATATTAAAATCCACAATATGCCAATAATCCCACCTGAGATAAAAATAAAAAAGACTGTTGAATTATAATAAATCAAAATTGGCCCAAACAGCAATAAATTGATTGTTGCAAAAATCAACGAGATTGTTTTTACAGTAAGTAAATTTTCAAGTCGTTTATGATCATTAATTCTTTGAATTAATTCACCAAGGAAATGCGTATGATGAAATTTAATAGGTAATTTAAAAAGTTTTCTGATAAAATCTGATACTAAGGCAATATTTACCTTTGTACCTATATGAAGTAATTGCCAGTTTCTAATCATCTCGATTGAAATACTACCGGCAAATAATGATAGTTGTCCTAATAAAATTAAATAAACTAAATTTAAATCTCTATTGACTATTCCTTTATCTATAAGAATTTGCGTTAAAAAAGGCGTTACTAACAAAATACTAGTACTAAAAAGCAACCCAATAAAAAGATAAAAAAAATTCTTTTGATATTTCTTTAAGTAACTAAACAAAAACCTCCATTTACTTTCAACAACATTTTTGGCTTCATCATCGTTTTTAAAAAATTCAGTGGTAGGCTCTATAAATAGTGCCACTCCCATTTCATTTTTTTGTTTCCATTTCTCAATAAAATCTGATTTTTGTATAAGAAGATTTCCTTTAGCAGGGTCGCATACAAAAACACTGTTTCCTTTGATCTTATAAACAATGACAAAATGATTTTGATTCCAATGTACAATGCATGGAAAAGCCCTGTTTTCGATCAATTGCTCAAAGGAAACTTTTGCAGCTAAGGTTTTTAATCCAATAAATTCAGCAGCTTCTGAAATGCCCAACAAACTAACACCAATACGAGATATTTGACACTTTTGTCTTAATAGGTCAATCGAAATTTCTCGATTATAGAATTTTGCTATTGATTTAAGGCAAGATGGTCCACAATCCATCGCACTTAGTTGAAAAAAATGTGGAAATGTACTCATAGATAAGGAGAACTATATTAGTTACACTTTTAAACCAATAACCAACATATCATCAACTTGAGAATTGTTTCCAGACCAATCTGTAATGAATTTTTCTAATTCCATTCCTTGGTTTCGCATTGGTAAAGGCTGAAGTCTAAGTAAAAGATCTTTGAATTTTTTAGTTGTCAATTTTTTATCCCTTTCTCCCCCAAATTGATCAGCATATCCATCAGAAAAAAGATAGATATTGTCATTTTTTTGCAATTCAATTTCTATGTTCTCAAACTTAAATCCTTGATCGCTGAAACCAATTGCGGCTTTTTGTGGATAAAAAATTTCCAAATCCCCGTTTCGAATTCTATAAATTGGGCGGTTTGCCCCACAATACTTCAAGGTATTTTTATCAAAATCAAAAGCACATAAAGCCATGTCCATCCCATCTTTTTTAGATTCATGTTGGTTTGTATGCAATGCTCTCCTAATCCCATCATCAACAATTTCTAAAATTTTTGCAGGAGAATGGCTTTCGTTAACCGCCTCATTCAACAATTCTACACCCATCATGCTCATAAATGCTCCAGGAACCCCATGACCTGTGCAATCGGCTAAAGCAAGAAAAACTTTTGAGTTAACAGATGAATACTTAAACGGAGAGGTCTCATGCAACCAATAAAAATCTCCACTTACAATATCTTTAGGTTTATTAAACACAAAAGATTCCGGTAAAATTTCATTAAAATGCTCACAAGTTGGTAAAATAGATTTTTGAATTCTGTAAGCATAATTTATGCTATCTGTTATAGATTTTTTCTGTGATTCAATTTCTGCCTTTTGTGCAGCCAAAAGCTTATTATCATTTAGTTTATTGCGGTACAAACGAAAAATAAATGATGAGGAAATCAAGATTATGATTGCTAATCCTATAAAATAATTTTTAACTAATTTTTGATGTGAAATTTCAGCTGTTTTAAGTGCTTTGTCTTGATTTAATAACTTAATTTCTTTTTCCTTTTTTTCTGTCTCATATTTAATTCCTAATTCATTTAATTTCTCGTAATTATTCAATGTGCTCATTTTATTCTTAGAAACATTGTATAATTTAGAATAATTGAGTGCTTCAATTAGGTTTCCTGTTTTTTCATTTGTTAACATCAATTTTTCATAAACATCACATAATAAATCTAAATCATCTATTTCTATCGCTATTTTCTTACAATCATTGAGATACCTTTTTGCCTCCTCATAGCTTCCAACTTTCAAAAGAAGCGTCCCAATATTGAAATAATTAATAGAAACATTTCGTATATTATTCAATTTCTGATTAATAATTAAAGCTGTTTTATAGAATTTTAGAGCTGAACTTAAGTCATTTGTTTCAGAATATAAATCTCCTAATCGATTATATATGTCTGCAGTTTCTTTATCAATAATATTTTGCTCAATCTTTAATTTTAAAGCTTTATCTAAATATTCTTTTGCTAAGTCGAATTTGGACAAAACCATGTACTCATTTCCAATTGATAAGTAATCATAGGTAATTCCAGTGCTATCCTTAAAATTAGAATTAATTTTATAAGCTAAAAAAAAATAGTCCAATGCTTTGTTACTATTCTTTTGATCAGAATAAATCTTTCCTAAATTTTCATACGAAATCGCCAAACCATGTTCATCGCCATTTTCTTCTTTTAATTTGATACTTCTTAATTGATATTCAATAGCATTAATAAAATCATTTTTTAAAGAGTAAACCAAAGAAATATTATTGTATGCTCGGGCTACACCAGCTTCATTTTTTAATTTTATTTGTAACTGTAGCGATTTAAATTGGTAATTTAATGATGTGCGATAATCCCCTATTGATTTGTGCACTATTCCAATTGTATTGCAGACCTTAGCAGCATTTGCTAAATCTGATGTTCTTTCAGCTATACTAAGTGCTTTGAATAAGTATACTAATCCCTGTTTGTAATTGGTGTCGCTAACAGATTTACCAATTGTAAATAATTTCTCAATAGAATCTGAGCTGCTCTTGCTTTGAGCTAAAAAGTTAGTATCTCCTTTTACTTTTGTAGTTGTAAAGAAAATTAATAGGATGAGTAATATTCTGTGGTGCATTAAAAACTTATGGTGTATCAAAGTTATAGCAATGTTTACTCAAAAGAATAATGTTATAAAAAAAAGGATGAACAATAGTTTGTTCATCCCTTTTCGACCAATTTTTTTGCTTAAGCTACTTACAAACCCGCTAATTGTTTGTTTTTAGGATGGGTAACTTTGTATGAAAAGATTATTTTTCGAACTTCCTTAGGCTTCAAACTTATTTGCCATTTCAGTTGCCCTGAATCTGAGTTCAATTCAGCCTTGCTGGATTCAAGTAATTCGATTTTTATTTCTTCGTTTTGAGAAATAGGAATTTGATCTTCTATTTCCAACTTTATCGCAGTGGATTTTGTGTTTCGAATTGTAATTTCATAAGTAAATGAAAGTGTTTTATCATTGTTGAAAATCTTTTCATTACTTCTATCCTTAATTTTTTTGTATTCTAATACTAAATTATTGTCACGTCCCATATTTAATTCTAAGGTATCTTTCGCAAGACTAGGATTAATGCTTGTATTGCCAATAAAAGACCCATCAAAATATATTCGGGCTGTACCAGGAAGTAAGTTTAGTGACTCCCAATCTGTGATCTTTGCTATAAAAAATGCATTTGCATCTAATTTTGGTATTGCAGAATAAACGAATTCAGTCTCCAACTCCTTACTTTGTATTAAAACTTGATGTTGTTTATTATCTGAAGGGATAGAGTATTTTAATTTAATTACATATTCAACACGAATTGGATTTTCGACAATAACTGTATAATCAGAAGCAGTTTTGGCTGAATTATTATCATCTAATAAGGCTCCATTGTTAGAATAGGACAGTGATTTTTCTAACATCGCTGGTGCTGCGGATTCAGAATATTTGTATGTTCTTGGTAAATTATAGCTTAATATTTTCGCACCAAGGGTCGGTTTTGTATTTCCTTGACCTGGTGTCCCTGTTGAAAGTATTAAACTTGCATCATTCCAATCTACTCCTGAATTTTGATAAACACTTGCCCGCTGATCTAATTTAATATTTTTAGATTCAGAGCCTGCTCTTAAATCATAACTTGGTGTCCAACCTGCATTTGTCACAAAATAATTAATTTTAATTGTAGTATTTGTTGCAAATAATGAACTCACTGTTACAATGACCTGATTTACAGCTCCTTCCTTTTGTTGAGGATTTTCTACTCCAGCATTAGCTTCTTCTTCGTTAAGAATTGAAAGACGTTCCTCTAATTTGCCTTTTTTGTAAACTAAAATCTGCTCCTCTCTTTTGAGCCTCAACACTTCAGTGTTTATATTGTTTAGTCTATTTCTTAAATAATCAAGTGCATCCTTCAATAATGCCAATGAATCTCTTTTACTTTCACCTTTAATTAAACGATTGTTTAACAAAGTATTTTTTTCAATAGTAAATGCCGATTTTTTATCCGCGAACTCTTCTAACTTCCATGCTAACTCCAAAATAGAATCTTGAACCAATTTTATTTGTTTCGAATTTTTAGTTGGTAAGTGCAAAATAGCTGATTTTAACTCAGGATACTTTAATGTATGCATAACATCCAATATAACTAAATCACCTGTTCCTGTAGCTTGAAGTGTTTGAGCATCAATAAATGGTGATACTCCTTCAAAAATCAGAGTACTTGTTCCGGCTGGAATAGAAAAATCGGCCGAACTAAACAATTGTGCACCTTGAAGAAATACAACTGCTTTTTCGACCTTGCTTTTTACTTTTTTTTCAACTTCTGCAAATACATTTGTAACTAGAAAAGAAGTAAAAATTGTACATATTAAAATTCTTCTTGAAATTCTCTGTTTTGCTTTCATAATTTTAGTTATTAATTGATGAGATAATATTTTATTTTTACCAACATAGATGTAATCAGAAAATCAATTCCATAATTTTCATGAAATTTTTTTTGTTTTTTGATTGATTATTTTTTAAAAACTTGAATTCCAATACTATAAATCATCATTTACTTTCTGATACAGAATTAGTGCTTCGTTATGCTCAATCTAATGACGTTGAGTGCTTTGGTATTCTATTTACTAGATATTCCTCTTTTGTTTATGCAGTATGTTTAAAGTATCTAAATGACCGCGATGAAAGTAAGGATGCTTCCATGCAGATTTTTGAAAAGTTAACTAACGATCTAAAAAAACACACAATAACCAATTTCAAAAGCTGGCTGCATACAGTAACTAAGAATTACTGTTTGATGCATCTTCGCAAGAACAAAGGCATTATTGAAATTAGTTCAGACCAGATACATTTTATTCAACCAAGTATGGATTTTAATCAATCCTTACATCAATTAGAAGAAATTGAAAAGGAAGATTTGTTAACTTCCTTAGAACATGCAATGACTGAATTAAACAATGAACAAAAAGTGTGTATAGAGTTATTTTATATCAAGGAAATGAGTTATCAAGAAATATCAAATATTACCGGGTATGATTTGAAAAGTGTTAAAAGTTTCATTCAAAATGGAAAGCGTAACCTAAAAATATTAATCAGCAAAAAGAATGTCCACAAAAATTAATTTAGAAAACATTTTTATTGAAGAAGATTGCCCTTCAGATGAGCAATTAATTGCCTATTACCAAAAGATTTTGAGTAAGAATAACACACGCACTATAGAACATCATCTTACTACTTGTGAAATGTGTTCTGATTTTATAGAAGGATTGCAAAACAGTGAATCAATTTCAACATTTAAAAATGATATAATCGAATTAAACAAAACAGTAAATCCATCACCTAAAACAATAAGACCCGAATTTTATTTTAATAGGTATTCAATTGCTGCTACAATTTTGATCTTATTTGGGGTTGGATTACTTTTTAATTACTTCCTTAAAGAAAATACCAAAGATTCGGTTGTTCAAATTAGTGAGAAATCAGGCAGTAAAGATTTACTTAATGATAGTTCAGCAACTACTATAACTCAGTTTGAAACCGGTTCTCAACAAATTGAATCCAGTAATATTGAAAAACCTCACGAAAACAAAGTTGTTGAAACACCCATCTTAGAAAAAGTTAAAAAATCTACTGAAGTTCCAAGATCTAATGATTCTGAAATTGATATTACAAGCAGTAGCGGAGCTAATCTAACATCTGGAAAAGCAGTTTTTGATTCGGAAATGGCTAGTACAAATTCAAATTTTGAACAGGCAGATGCAGCTATTGAAAACAATGGTGATATCGACAAATCAATAAAAGAATCTTCCACTGCAATACAAGGTATTCCACAGGCTGCTGAATCGGCAGAACCACGAACAATTAAAACTACTAACAAAACAACAGTAGACAAAAATTTTAAATACACTGGTACAAATCTTATAGAATCTGCAAATGAAGATATAAGAAATAAAAATTTCTCATCGGCTATTGACAAATTAACTCAGCAACTACAAACAACTCCTAATGATGAAGAAGTTTTATTTACCCTTGGTAAAACTGAAAGGTTGAATAAGAATTTTAATGGATCCACTGCTTATTTTGATACTATTCTAAAGAATAAAAAATCACCTTACTGGGATGAAACAAGATGGTTGAAAGCAATGAACCTACTTGATGCAAATAAAAAAAATGAAGCCAAAAAATTGCTTATTGAAATTTCAAAGGGAAATGGGAAGTATGTTTATCCTGCTTCAGAAATGTTAGGAGAGCTTGACTAAACTAATTTTTTTTCAATCTAGCAAAGTGATTTTTCCAGGTAATAAATCCTTTATACGCCAAAATCAAAAATACAAAGTATAAAACGGTAGTGAAGTATAGACCTTTAACTAGATACATGGCAATATAAATAAGGTCTGCAATTATCCAATACAACCAATTTTCTATTTTTTTTCGTGTCATAAGCCATTGTGCTGTGATGCTCATTGCTGCCGTTGCAGCATCAATATATGGCAAATCGGCATTCGTAAATCGCTTCATACAAAATCCTATCAGAATCGATAATATAATTGTGCCTACTATCCATTGAAGTTGCTCTTTAAAAGTAAGCCAAGAAACCTCAAGTTTAATAGTGTTATTGCTGCTATTTGACCATGTAAACCATCCATAAATCTGCATCACAACAAAAAAAATCTGCAATAACATATCAGAATATAATTTGTTTTGGTAAAAAATAAACACATAAATTATTACCATTACAATACCTGTAGGCCAACACCAGTTATTTTGTTTAGTAACCAACCAAACACTTATCAATCCCAGCAAGCTTGCGGTTAACTCAATCCAAAATGAAGCCGGCATTTTTAAATTTTTTTGTAGTATAAATCATACTCCTTCAATATTATTAGAACTGTTTGATGGTGCTAATTTAGAATTGAAAAACACCTAAAGCGCCAAAGAAGTAATACTAATGAGATTTGTTTTGATAGTTTTTTTTCAATCTTTCTACGATCTCAAAAGCTGCAGGACAAACTGCTGTATTTCTTTGTGTAAGATCCAACAATTGATAAAATCGCTTTCTATTAGTATGTGGATATTCTCGACATGCTGTTGGTCTTTGTTCATAAACGCTGCACAAATTATCCTCAACTAAAAAAGGACATGGTGTAACATTCAATACAAAATCCTGTTCCGCATCAATGTGCAAATAATTTTGAATAAACTGAGAAGGTTTGATTCTAAAGAGTTTTGATAAGCGTTCAATATCCTTTTGATAAAATATTGGACTGGTAGTTTTACAACAATTGGCACATGTCAAACAATTCATTTCGGAAAAAACGTCCTCGTGTATACTCTGAACCGTTGTATCTAAACTACCTGGTTGGGTTCTTTTAAGTTTGGTAAAAAGCTTCTGAGTATTGGTTTTTGTGTTTGCAACTAGCTTAGGCAGATCTTCTATTTTGGGAATCATGTTATTTATTAAAATGGTTTGCAACTACCGGAAAAATCAATTCTTCCCATAAAGCATATTCTTTTGCAGATGGGTGAAGTTCGTCAGCTGAGATAAGCTCTGGTTTGTCCTTCATTTGTTGACTTATTGGAAAAATATCTATACACTTCAAATTCCTATTTTTCGCCTCCTCTATGATAACCTGGTTAAATTCAGAAATACCATCGGCGATATTCCTACCATTGCTATAATTAGCTCCCTTGGGAGTAACACCAAAATCAGGAATGGTAATAAGTACCAAATTGGTTTGTTTCTCCAACTGGCTTAGCATCCTTGATATAATATACTGCAAGTTTTCTTTAAATTGTTGAATCGTAATTAGCTGAACCCAGTCGTTTACTCCTATCAATAAGGTTGCAAAATCAGGCTTTGATTCATCGTAAATTGTTAATTCCTTTTCAATAAGATCCTTTGTTGTCCAACCAGTAACAGAAGGATTTGCTATCAATTCAAAAGGAATTCCAATTTGGTTTAGATTCTGGGTCAATAGAAAAGGCCACGATTCTTCCCACTCAGCGCCTTCACAAATTGTATATGAATCGCCAAGTGCTACATATCTAATGGGTTTCAAAACGTTGTCCATGTTTTATCTGTATCATTAATTAACTTGATTTAACTTATCAAAAAAATAAAACTAATAAATGATGCTTACATGTGGAAGTTATACTTGATTAAAGTATCAATTGAGTTAAAAAAAAATGGGTAAGCTACTCTTATCGCACCGCTCAACCATTTACCCTTGCTTTCTTCCAAACCTGGGGGAGTTCAACAGGAGCTGGTCGTAAGAGACTTACCCGGCGCAAAAGTAATTTTTTTAGTTAGACCACACAATATCTCGCCCGTTATTTTGTACGATTAATTTCTATATTTGCCAACTGATAAGGGTTTAGAAACAGATATGGAAGAAAAAAAAATCACACTTTCGTTAAATTCAATGAATTATGGTGGTATGGCAGGCACCATACTTTTTTTACTGTTTATTGTAGGTGGATTTTTAGGAAAAGAGTTGTCATCGTTTATTAGTATAGTTGGTTACATAGTGCTTGGAATTGCCATTTTTGTTGGTTGTAGCAAATATCGCGATCAAGCGTTAAATGGAAGTATTAGTTATGGAACCTCCTTTTATTCAGGAGTTTTAATTTCCTTTTTCGCAGGTGTATTAATTGCTTTTGCAGCTTTTCTCTACCTGAAATTTGTAGATTCTACAATACTTGATTCAATTATGTTAGAAATTGAAGAAAACATTATGAAGGAGTATCCGGATGATGATGCTAAAGCGGAGAAAGCAATGGAAATGATGAAGGTGATAAATAATCCTTTGGCATTTGCTTTAATATTTGTTTTGAGTTATACTTTTTGGGGATCTGTTTTATCCCTTATTATTTCGGGTTTTGTAAAACGTAACACTCCTTCTTCCAACTCTTTTGACAACTTTATTCAACAAAATCAATAATGGATTTATCCCTTGTTATTCCACTATTAAACGAAGAAGAATCATTACAGGAACTAACTGATTGGATAGTTCGCGTTATGAATTCGCACAATTACAGCTATGAGATTTTATTTATTGATGATGGAAGTAAAGATGGTAGTTGGAAAAAAATAGAATCGTTAACCAAAGAAAACGCTTGCGTAAAAGGAATTAAGTTTAGAAGAAATTATGGTAAAAGTGCAGCATTGAATGTTGGATTTGAAGCCGCAATCGGGAAGGTGATAATTACGATGGATGCTGATTTACAAGATAGTCCGGATGAGATTCCAGAATTGCGAAAAATGATACTTGAAGATGGTTATGATTTAGTTTCTGGTTGGAAGAAAAAGAGATACGATCCAATTTCAAAAACCTTGCCTACCAAACTATTTAACTATGCTACCCGAAAAATGAGTGGGATTCACTTACACGATTTTAATTGTGGATTAAAAGCATACCGATCGGAGGTTGTAAAGAGTATTGAAGTATACGGTGAAATGCATCGATACATACCTGTAATTGCTAAATGGGCAGGCTTTACAAAAATTAGTGAGAAAGAAGTACAACACCAAGAAAGAAAATACGGAACAACCAAATTTGGTCTTGAACGATTTATCAATGGATTTCTCGATTTATTATCGATATCTTTTGTTTCAAAGTTTGGCAAACGACCTATGCATCTTTTTGGATTTTTGGGTACCATTATGTTTTTAATAGGATTTATAGTAGCATTTTATTTAGGTGCTAATAAGTTGTATCTGGTTTATCAAAATGAACCAGCATTATTGATTACACAACGTCCTTCATTTTATATTGCATTAACTACCATGGTTCTTGGCACTATGTTATTTCTAGCAGGTTTTTTAGGAGAGTTGATTTCAAGAAATTCTCCAACAAGAAATCAATATTTAATTGAAAGGAAAACCGACAATATCAGCTAAACTTTCGTTCCTAATTATCTAAACGAAGCTCCATTGAAAATAACAATCATCGGTTCGGCATATCCATTAAGAGGGGGAGGAATATCAACTTTCAATGAACGACTTTGCCTGGCATATTTGGAAAGAGGCGATAAAGCCAAGATTGTTTCTTTTAGTTTACAATATCCTAGCTTTTTATTCCCAGGTAAAACACAATTTTCAGAAGAAGCGTCGCCAGCAAAAATTACAATTGAAACAGCAATTAATTCAATCAACCCCATTAATTGGATAAGAATTGGGTTAAAATTAAAAAAGGAAAAAGCAGATATTGTAATTATACGGTATTGGATTCCGTTTATGGCTCCATGTCTTGGTACAATTGCACGCATAATTCGTTTAAACAAACACTCAAAAGTTGTTTCTATAACAGACAATATATTGCCGCATGAAAAGAGACCCGGTGATCGCATTTTATCAAAATACTATGCAAAATCTGTTGATGGATTTATTACGATGAGTCGATCAGTTCTATCTGAATTAAAGGAATTTGATTCGGGTAAACCTAAATTGTTTTGTCCGCATCCGTTGTACGATAATTTTGGAGAAATGCTTACAAAGGAATCTGCGAAAAAAGCGCTTGGCTTAAACTCTTCAGAAAATTACATTTTATTCTTTGGATTTATTCGCGACTATAAAGGATTAGATTTATTACTTCAGGCAATATCTGAGAGCGATGTTCGTAAGTTGAAAATTAAATTGATTATTGCCGGAGAATATTATTCAGATCCGAAACCTTACCGTGATTTGATTAAGCAATTAAATCTTGAAAATTCAGTAATCGAACGAACTAACTTTATTCCCAATAATGAGGTTAGTCGCTATTTTTGCGCATCAGATTTGGTCGTTCAGCCCTATAAAACTGCAACACAAAGTGGGGTTACACAGATTGCATATCATTTTAACAAGCCTATGATTGTTACTAATGTTGGAGGATTACCAGAAATGATTCCAGACGGTAAAGTAGGATTTGTGGTAAACTCAGACAGTGGTTCAATTGCTGAAGCTTTAATAAATTTTTACACATTAAATAAGGAGGAAGAATTTAGTAAAAATGCAGCTGAAGAAAAGAAAAAATACTCCTGGAATTCAATGATAGAGACAATAACACAATTGGGTCACTTAATACAATCAAAGAATGATCGTAAGAAGTAAAGCCCCTTTAAGATTAGGACTAGCAGGTGGAGGAACTGATGTTAGTCCGTATTGCGATCGATTTGGAGGAGCAATATTAAACGCAACTATAAATTTATACGCATATGCTAGCATAGAACCTACAACTGAAAAGAACATTCAAATTGAATCGATAGACCGTAAAGTAAGTGTCTCCTACCCTAGTGATTTTGTACTTCCAAAGGATGGAAAACTTGAATTAATAAAGGCTGTTTATGAAAAAGTCGTCCATAAGTTTTCACTTGAACCACTTTCATTTAAATTAAGTACCTATATTGATGCACCAGCAGGTTCCGGATTAGGATCGTCATCAACCTTAGTTGTGGCTATATTGGGAGCATTTACTGAATGGTTAAAATTGCCATTAGGAGAATATGACATTGCTCACCTTGCATATGAAATTGAACGAGTTGACATGAAGATGGCCGGAGGACGCCAAGATCAATATTCGGCTACATTTGGTGGAGTAAATTTCATGGAGTTTTATAGCGATGATAAAGTAATTGTAAATCCATTAAATATAAAAGATCAATACTTAAAAGAATTAGCACATAACTTATTGCTTTATTACACCGAAACCAATCGATTTAGTAGTGATATAATTGAGTCACAAGTGAAGCATGTTATCTCTGATAATTCAAATGCAATTGAAGCAACCCATCAATTAAAAAAGCAAGCTTCATTAATGAAAGAGGTACTGTTAAAAGGTGATATCAACGAAGTAGGCAGAATATTGGACTTTGGATGGCAAAATAAAAAAGGATTGACAGAAGGAATTACGAATGAATTTATTGATAAAATTTATTCTACAGCTATTGAGAATGGAGCAACAGGAGGTAAAATTTCAGGAGCGGGAGGTGGTGGTTTTATGGTTTTTTATTGTCCGGGAAATAGCCGCTATAAAGTGATTGAATCGTTGCAGCAGTTTGGTGGATATGAGAAAAAGTATTCCTTTACAAAAGAAGGATTAAATTCATGGACAATTTAGATCTGTATTTGACCTCAAGGAACTAAAATGAATCACTATTTTTGGATGGATTTATTAAATGATTAAAGAAGCAATTATTCTCGCAGGAGGTTTGGGTACACGCTTACAACCTGTATTAGGAAATACTCCTAAGCCTATGGCTTTAATTAATGGCAAGCCGTTTTTGCACTATATTTTTCAATATTTACGCTTTTACCAAATACCAAGAGTTATACTATCAGTATCGCCACTAACTCGGAGTATTGAAGAACATTTTGGAAAAAATTACCTGGGAATTGAACTACTTTATAGTTATGAAAACGAACCACTAGGTACGGGAGGTGGAGTAAAACTTGCTTTACAAAAATGTAATGCAGACACTGTATTAGTATTAAACGGTGATACCTTATTTAGTGTTGATTTATTTCAATTAAGTGCGTTTCATGTCAAAAATAACGCTCAAATTACTTTAGCGTTAAAGTACTGTGACGAAATAGGAAGGTTTGGTAAAGTAAATATTGACCATCGGTTTAGAATAACCGGATTCGAAGAAAAGAAAACTGGTGTTTCAAAAAACGGATATATCAATGGAGGAGTTTACTTAATAAACATACCACTATTTACAAGTATTAATTTCCCAAGCACTTTTAGTATTGAAAAAGATTTTTTTGAAAAATATCTGGAACATATAAATTTTTTGGGTTTCGTAAGCAATAAGTATTTTATTGATATTGGAATTCCTGAAGATTACTTACGTGCACAAAATGAATTTAAGACTTACCAATTTTGATGCTTCCTGGACATTGTTCCTTGACCGTGATGGAGTAATCAATACGAAAGTTGATAACGATTATATAAAACGTTGGAATGACTTTCATTTTATTTCCGGTGTGCTTTCGTCAATGCCTATTTTGCGTAAAAAATTTAATCGCATTTTAGTTGTTACCAATCAGCAAGGTATTGGAAAGGGATTATTTACTGAACATGATTTAGCAGAAATACATACTAAAATGCAAACAGAATTTCTGAATTCAGGATGTAAAATTGACAAGGTTTATTATTGTCCTGCGTTGCATGCTGAAAATTCAGTTTATCGGAAACCTAATATTGGTATGGCCTTACAAGCAAAAAAAGATTTTCCTGAAATCGATTTCAGTAAGTCGATCATGGTTGGTGATTCTATATCGGACATGGAATTTGGAAAAAATGCCGGGATGAAAACTGCTTTTATCAATTCTATTAAAACTAAAAACACCCAAGCAAATATAATTGATTGGGTGTTTCCTAGTTTAGAAGATTTTACCAAATCTTTGGAATAAGTTAGGCAACTTTTAATTTATTAATAGTTGATTTTTGCAATTTCTCGCTGGCGTAACGCTGCGTTATTTTCAATTCCTTTTCTTGCAAAGAAGGAATTTCAAACATTGCATCAGTCATTATAGCTTCGCAAATAGATCTTAAACCCCTTGCTCCTAGCTTAAATTCAAGTGCCTTATCAACAATTAAATCCAACACAGCCTTATCAAAACTTAAGGTGACTTTATCCATTTCAAAAAGCTTGATATATTGCTTTATTAATGAATTTTTTGGTTCAGTTAGAATTCGTCTTAACGCACTTTTATCGAGCGGATTTAAATGTGTAAGAACAGGAAGTCTACCGATTAACTCAGGTATTAAACCAAAATTTTTCAGATCAAGTGGTGTGATGTATTGCAATAAATTGGCTTTATCAATTTCGTCATTAACGAGTTGTGATTTATAACCCAAGGTATTTGCACTCATTCTTCGTGCAATCTTTTTCTCAATACCGTCAAATGCACCACCGCAAATAAATAATATATTTTTGGTATTTATCGCCACCATTTTCTGTTCAGGATGTTTCCTTCCTCCTTGAGGTGGAACATTGACAACCGCACCTTCCAGTAATTTTAACAAAGCTTGTTGAACGCCTTCTCCTGAAACATCTCTGGTAATTGAAGGATTGTCACTTTTGCGTGCAATCTTATCCACTTCATCAATAAAAATAATACCTCTTTCAGCAGCAGCTACATCATAATCGGCAGTTTGAAGTAAACGCACTAAAATGCTTTCAACATCTTCACCAACATAGCCGGCTTCTGTAAGCACAGTAGCATCGGCAATACAAAAAGGAACATTTAATATTTTGGCTATAGTTCGCGCCAGCAAGGTTTTACCAGTGCCCGTTTCACCAACCATTATAATATTCGATTTCTCAATTTCCACATCTTCTGCACCTTTAGTGGGCTTTTGCATGATGCGTTTGTAGTGATTATATACAGCTACACTCAGCACTTTTTTTGAAGCATCCTGTCCAATAATATATTCGTCAAGATGATTTTTTATTTCAATTGGTTTTAATAAAGTGATTTTATGGTTCAGATTTTTAGATTCTGAACTGGTTGATTCTTCACGAACTATAGCATAAGCTTGATCAATACACTTGTCGCAAATATGACCAGTTATACCAGCAATAAGCATTGATGTATCGCGTTTATCACGACCACAAAAGGAGCATTTAATTATAGTTTTATCGCTTGCCATAGAAGCTTTACTTATTTTTTTCGAACTAACACTTCATCCACCATTCCATATTCGCGGGCTTCTTCAGCGGTCATCCAATAATCGCGGTCGCTGTCCTTCCAAACAGTCTCGTAGTCTTTACCACTGTGTTCAGCAATAATATCATACAATTCCTTTTTCAATTTTTGTATTTCGCGGGCAGTAATTTCAATATCCGATGCTTGGCCTTGAGCTCCTCCCATGGGTTGATGAATCATTATGCGCGCATGTTTTAAAGCTGAACGTTTACCTTTAGCTCCTGCACACATCAATACAGCTCCCATTGATGCTGCCATACCTGTACAAATTGTTGCTACATCAGGTTCAATAAACTGCATTGTATCATAAATTCCAAGGCCGGCATATACTGAACCTCCTGGAGAATTTAAATAAATTTGAATATCTTTCTTAGCATCCACTGATGATAAAAAAAGTAACTGTGCTTGAATAATGTTTGAAACATAGTCATTGATTCCTGTTCCAAGAAAAATTATTCGATCCATCATTAACCTTGAAAAAACATCCATTGATGCAACGTTAAGTTGACGTTCTTCAATAATGGTAGGTGAAATATAATCGTTATATATTGAAGTATAGCTATGCAATGATGCACTGCTTATTCCTTGATGCTTTACAGCAAATTTTTCAAATTCTTTTTTATCGAACATATGTTTTAGATTTAAATGTTAAAACTAAGCTTTATATAATTCTTCAACTGAAACTTCTTTGGTAGTCAGTGTAAATTTACTTTTAAATAAATCCATCAATTTGATATCATAAAGGCGTTCGTACAATTTTTTAGCCTCCTCCTGATTAGAGAGAACCCTGTTAACTGTATTTTCCAAGTCTTCGGCGTTCATTTCCATTTGATTGTAACGCGTAAATTGCTCAGTGACTAATCCACGAACATAGTCTTTTATTTCGTCATTGCTAACTCTGATATCATTGTCTTTCAGAATTTTATTTTCGATGAGTTGCCAGCGTAATCCATTCGAATAAGAATTATACTCAGTATTTACTTGTTCATATGAAATTGGCTTATCGTTAACAGCCATTAGCCAGCGTTTCAAAAATTCATCCGGCAATTCCAATTTCAATTTTTCAATTAATTGAAGTACAATATCATTTTTCAATTTTCGATCACTATCAGCAGCATACATTTGAGACAATTCTTCGCTTATTTTTGTTCGGAATTGTTCTTCAGTTTTTACTTCAGGACCGTAAACTTTGCCGAAAAATTCTTCGTTCAATTCAGCGGGTGAAATTCGGCTGATGTTGGTAAGAGTGAAACTAAATTTATTCTGTAATGCGGCAGCCTGATCCTTTGTAATTCCGAGCATAGCAGACAAATCAGTAGTGTTTTCGGATAAGTCAGTAGGATTAATAATTACCTTATTCCCTTTTGAAAGACCAATAAATTGATTTTTCAAATTCTCATTTTTGATTGTATCCACGGCAAGGGTACTGGATTTTGTGATGCCATTTTCAACGGGATTTCCAGAATTATCAAGTTCTGCAAAATCGCCAAAAAGTAAATCATTATCTTGAGAAAGCTCTGCGTTTACAACCTTACCGTAACGCTTTGCCATATCCGTTGAGTATTGTGTAATAGTAGCTTCGTCAATTTTAACCTTTAGCAAATCAAATTTGTCTTTTGCAGAAAGTTCCACTTCAAATTGAGGAGCGAGTCCGATATCGTAGCTAAATTCGAAATCACTTTGATTGTCCCAATCAATATCTTGAGCGTCGTCTCTTTTAGGAAGTGGGTTTCCTAATACTTCCAATTTATTTTCAGTGATATATCCATTCAACGAATCATTCAATAACTTATTTATTTCGTCAACCAATATTGATTTGCGATACATTTTTTTGATCATTCCAGATGGAACTTTGCCTGGGCGAAAGCCGGGTACACTTGCTTTACGTTGATAGTCTTTTAATACTTTATCAACACGCTCTTGATAATCTTCCGGGCCAAGCTTAACTTTTACTACTGTGTTTAATTCGTCAATTTTTTCTTTTGTAAAGTTCATTTTTAAGGATGTAATTAAATTTAATCAGAGATTAATCTCTTCAATTGTTGTTAAAAATTAGTATAGAATATCTCTCTTATTTTGAGCGCGCAAAGATAATAAAATATATGGCTGCAAAAAAGCCCTGAACTTTGTGGTTCAGGGCTTATAAATGAAGATTTAGAGCGCTTAATTACTTTGCTTTAAAAATTTATAAATTACCTTTTTACTTTCGCCACATTCAATGTAATAATTGCCGGCTGGAAATAGCTGTGTATTAATTTGGGTAACACGTGAGTTTATAGTTCCCTTATAAACAATGGTTCCAGTTACATTATAAACGACATAATTGTTGCCAATTTCGGCAGGTGTTGTTTCAAAATTTACAACATTTAGAGCAGGGTTAGGATAAGCCATAAGTTGATCGCTAGTGCTAGTTTCCTTAACATCTGTAATGCTGGTATATAGAGCATTGATTTCAGTAGTCGAAAGTTCTCGGTCCCAAATCCCAATATCGTCTAAAGCTCCTTTGTAGTTTGCGCCGGTAGCATTTAAACCTCTTCCAATATAAAATGGAATTGTTGCTGATGTTGCACCTGTATGCGTATAAGTTAGTGTATTTTGAAAAACTCCATTTTTATAAATTTTCATAACCCCTGCATTAAAGGTTGTAACATAATGGTCCCAAACATTTAGTGTATGTGCACAGGATAGAAAAAACCAGGACGATTGTTGTTTGTTGGTTCCAAAAGTGAAATTACTAGCTCCTTGAATTAAAGTAATAAAAACACCGGTGGTATTTACACCACTCATCATTACAATTCCAGCAGCAGAAACTTGGCTTTCTTTTTTCATCCAAAATGAATACGTAAAAGCACCTGTTGGAGAAAAGGTAAAACTTGGTGAAGTAATTTGCATCGCATTGCTTACTCCATCAAAACTAGCAGCAGAAGAAGCATTCCCATTTCTGTCAGCTACGAATGTTGCTCCGGAATTAGTAAGGTTATTGCCATTTCCACTTTGGTCGTTTGAATTGGACCCAAAGCCCCACCAAGCCTGCAATCCACTTGTGGGCACATACGTTGGAACTTGTGCTTTTATAAAGCTCGTAGAAATTACTATTGAAACCAGAAAGAGTTTAATTTTTTTCATTTTTTGAAGAATAGTTAAAATTTACTTTACAAATGTGAAATTTTTTTTCCCAACTTGCTAAAGAAAAAATAGGGGTAAAAATCAACTAAGTTATGAGCGAAAAATCGACCAATACATTAGAAACCTGGAACAATCTTGCAGCGGCCTATCACGATAAATTTAGCCAACTGAATTTGTATGATTCAAGCTATCTTAACTTTTGCAATTCTATAGCTGCAAATAAGGTTAACCTGCTTGAAATAGGATGTGGTCCAGGTACTATTACTAGTTACTTGGTGCATCACCGACCTGATTTTCGAATTTGTGCAATCGATGGAGCACCTGCTATGATTGAATTAGCAAAAAAAACAATTCCTCAAGCGGAGTTTCTACAAATGGATTGCAGAGATTTAAGCAAACTTACAGCAAAATATGATGGAATTATTTGTGGATTTTGTATTCCTTACTTAACTCAAGAGGAATGTAAGCAACTATTTTTTGATTGTTCAAACTTAGTGTCGCAAGGTGGTGTTTTTTACATCAGTTTAATTGAAGGCAGTTATGCTAACTCAAAGCTAGAAACTAGCTCAGATGGTATACATAGTATGAGGGTATATTATTATGAAGAAACATGGCTTGAAAAAGCATTACTTGATGTGAATTTTGAAATTTTTCAAAGCATGCGAATTCCCTATTTAAGATCAACCGGAATAACTGAATCGCATTTAATTTTGCTGGCTAAAAGGAGCTAAATCAGTTTATTTTTTATGGCAGCATTCGTGCTTTGTACTATCTGTTTTACTTAGTTTGGGACTTACATAGGGTACTCCTAAGTTTAATCCTCTTAATATAAGTAAAACAGCCATAGCAGAAACGAAGAAAGGAACAGCTTTTCGAATTTTTGTTCTGAATGATATTGAAATTTGATTGCTAATTAACGCTAAGCTAAACATTGCCGGAAGGGTACCTAAACCAAACAATACCATAAATAAAGCACCTTGTATTGCATCTCCAGTAGCTATCGCTCCAATTACACCAAGATAAACCAATCCACAAGGAAGTAATCCATTGAGCAAACCAATTAAAAAAAGTGAGTAGTAGTTCTTTTGAGAAAACAGGTGTGTAAATTTTGACTTCAACTTATTAATTAGATTGTACAATTTGCTACTAAATTGAAAACGGTTCATAGATCGTTCGGGAAATAGTACAATAATTAATATTAAAACACCAAGGAAAATAGAAATTGATTGTTGGAAACCTGCTATTACAAATGACTTTCCTAATAATCCGAAAACTATACCGAATACTGCATAAGTAAAACTTCTTCCCAAATTATATAGCAAAGCGCCAAGCACACGTGCCCATTTACTTGAGCTACTTAAAGGTAAGGCCAATGCAATTGGACCACACATTCCAATGCAATGAAAGCTACCAAGAAAACCTAACGTAAATGCAGCGATCAAAAATTCCATACTAATTCATAAAAACTTGTTGCTCCATGTAATATTTCTTGCCTTGCTGTGTAAAGCCAATTTGCATGGTATAAATTCCGCGTTCAAATTGGGCATTTTGAATTTGTTGTACTCCGGTACTATCAATTTTTAACGATGTGGAAAAATCGAGTTTTGAATTTGATGGCCGATAAAATTTAATTTCGCCAGTAGCAGGAAACTCTTGCCAGCTTTTCGGATAATTGATGGTAATGATATTATTTTTTGCTTGATACTCTAACTTGCCTGAGATCAGATTCATATTGTTCATCTGATTTATTTTATCTTGAAACTTCAGTTCTTGTGCATAGTAATCGGGGCTCACTAAATCAACTCTTTCGGCACTTGATTTATAAACCAAAAGACCAATCATACAAATGAACCCAATATACAGAATGGCAATTTTTTTTCCCCAGTTCATAACTATAATTTTAACGTGAAATTGGACTTAAAAAACTAATTGAAATTGTCTTCATTTTTTTATCTCCAGAATAGATTCCAACCTTATAATCGGCTTTTCTTTTTGTAATTTTATTCTTGTCGATATAAACAAAAAACTCACTGCTAATTTGAGATTCCTCTTTTACTATTAAGTCTTTTCCAATGAGTTTAATTTCTCCAACATTATCCTCCAGTTTAAGAGAAATCGGAAAATCGTGGTGTGTTTTGTTAATCAACTTAATGTTGTACAAATTGCTTATTTTATTATCCGGTTGTTCTTGATACAACATTCCTCTTGCTCGAATAATTGTAGCATCCACATCGCTTCTGCTGGCAAGTAAAAAAACTTCAACTACTATCAAAATAGTTAACACTGCTGTGTATGCTTTCATACGTCCTGTGAAACGGAATTTTTGATTTGAAGCAATCCCGTTTTCTGAATCGTATCGTATTAAATTTTTAGGCAAGCCAACACTTTCCATCATATGGTTGCAAACATCTATACAAGCGGTACAATTCACACATTCCAATTGAGTTCCATTTCGAATATCTATACCAGTTGGACACACTTTAACGCATTGGTGACAATCGATACAATCGCCAAGAGACCTATTTTCATTTTTGTGAAATTTTCCGCGTTGTTCACCTCGTTTATAATCGTAGGCTACAACTACTGAATCTCTATCGAGCAATACGCTTTGCAATCTTCCGTAAGGGCAAACGACTAAGCAAACTTGTTCGCGAAAACGAACATATACACCATAAAATATTCCAGTAAAAGCAATAATAGCAATGAAACCTCCAAGATGATTTTGAATTGGTTCTGACATTATATGAAATAATTTGTCGATACCGATAATGTAGGACAAGAATGTATTTGCAATTACAAATGAAGCGAGGAAAAAAAGTACATTTTTAGTGATTTTTTTTCGTATTTTCTCTTTTGTCCAAGGCCCGTTATTTAATTTTTTTTGATAGGAAGCATCGCCTTCAATCCAGTACTCGATTTTACGAAAAATCATTTCCAGGAAAATTGTTTGTGGACATGCCCATCCACAAAAAACTCTTCCAAAAACAACTGTAAACAATGCTACAAATAGCACAAATATCATCATCCCCAAACCAAACAGAAAGAAATCCTGTGGCCAAAAAACCATGGTAAAAAGCACAAATTTTCCTTCCATAATATTGAAAAGAAAAAACGGATCACCGTTGATTTTAATGAATGGTAGTGAGAAAAATATTACTAAATAAATATAGCTAGCATAGGTACGCAGCGAGTATAACTTTCCGAAAGGTTTCTGGGCGTATATCCATACACGTTTACCTTGTTTATCGATGGTGGCAATGGAGTCGCGAAAAGATTCATCGGACTCCATTTTATTATTTTCCATATTAGTTGTTGGCTTTCTTCACAGTATCTACTGCAACTTTAAGTGTGTCGGTTGGGGTTGCGGCTTTAGCTGTGGTATCAGTAGCAGTGCTTTCTACATAAAGTTCACCTTGCTTCTCTTTTTGATTTGCAGGATTGGTACCGCGTAATGATTTAATATAGGATGCAACACAACTAATTTGCATGGGCGATAAATCTTCTTTCCATGACTTCATCCCCTTATCCGGAAATCCATATTTAATCGTTTTAAAAATATCATTGATCTTACCTCCATGTATCCAATAATCGTCGGTAAAATTAGGACCCACTTGTCCTTCCCCAAATTTACCATGGCAAGCGAGGCAATTGTTCATGTATATTTCTTGTCCCTTGCTTAAGCTTTCTTTGTCGCTCAAAACTGTAACTGTATTTTCGTCAACTGAGAGTGCTGAATTTTTCTGAAATTCGGCAATGTCTGCAGCTGCTTGGGCCATTTCCTTAGTATACTCAGCTCCTTGCAAATCGCCTGTTTTTAGAACATGGTAATTAATAAGATAAATTCCTGCAAAAACGATGGTTAAATAAAACCCATATTTCCACCAAGGAGGAAGGTTATTATCGAGTTCCTGAATACCATCATAATTGTGATCTAGCAATATGTCTGCTTCATCTTCAACTGCAACAGATGCATTAAACTTTTCTATTAATGATGGGGCTTGCACTTTGCTTTCAGCCTGCACTGCTCTTTCTTCTGATTTCATATCTGAAATTCCTAAGAAGGATCTCACAAATGAAATTAGAAAAATAATGATAAAAATTTCGAAAGCTACTACTACCGATAAGGTATAGAACATGGTCGCACTTAAGCCTCCATAAGTAGTTGCTGCAATTGGTTCGGCTGTTTGTGCTGAAGCTACAGTAGAGGATAGTAACAATAAGATTACCATGCCGGCAGCTTTTCCAATTTGCTTCTTTTTATCCATCATAATTTTTGCTGAGCCCTTTACCACATCAGACAATACAATAATTATTACAAGTAAAAAAACTATTATAAATGCAAATAGAATAAATAACGGATTTGAAAGTACGCTTGAACCCGTTGATTCGGTTGCTGCAGCAGTTTGCGCTATAACTGAACTGTTTGCTAAGAATAGTGTTCCCAGCACTCCCAGGAGTTTTTTCATTCTTGAATTTTTTGGATTAATACCGGTATTAGTTCTCATAAACTTGTGTTATAAAGTTGTGTTTGATTCAGTAGTCTCAAGTGGTATATTTTCGAGTGTAGTAATTTCAGATTTGCTCATTTTAACTACTACCACCGTGAGTAGAATAAAAAAGATGAAGAATATAAAGAGTGAGATCATTGGAAAAATGCTTACTCCTGCTATTGACTGAAGATAGTTGATGAATTTCATTTGTTAGTAGATTGGCTAGTAGGATTTGCTTTAATATCTTTACCAAGTCGTTGCAAATAAGCAATCATTGCTACAATTTCACGATTAGGCATTGTTTCAATTTTATCACGCTTTAGATTTTCAACAATTTCATTTTCTTGTTTAATTAAATCCGCATTCGCAATTTTATCATAGTCTTTTGGATAGGGCACTCCAAGCGTAATCATGGCTCTGATTTTTGCTGCAGTTGTAGAAGTATCCAACTCATTGTCGAGCATCCATTCGTAGCTTGGCATAATAGATTGTTGCGCCATGGAACGAGGATCGAGCATGTGATTAAAATGCCATGAATCGGGATACTTTCCTCCAAGTCGAGCTAAGTCAGGACCTGTGCGCTTTGAACCCCATTGAAATGGATGATCGTAAACGAATTCGCCGGCTTTAGAATATTCGCCATAGCGAGCGGTTTCAGATCTAAATGGACGTACCATTTGTGAGTGACAAGTGTAACATCCTTCCTTAATATATATGTCTCTACCCTGCAATTCTAATGGAGTGTATGGTTTTACACTTTCAATAGTTGGAATATTGGATTGTACCAGAAAGGTTGGAACCATTTCAATTACTCCTCCAACTACAACCACTACCAAACTAATTATGAGCATTTGAATAGGTTTACGCTCAATAACTCTATGCCAGTGTTCACTGCTATGTTTTGAATGTACTTTCTCAAGTGCTGGAGCTTCTGCTGCTTCATCGGCTACAAATGATCCCGCCTTAATTGTTTTAATTAAGTTATAGGTCATGATTACCGCACCAATAAGGTATAAAGTACCACCAATTGAACGCATCAGATAAAACGGTTTCATGTATGTTACCGTTTCTAAAAATTGATATTGCAATTGACCTTCGGGAGTAAATTGTTTCCACATTTTACTTTGTTCGAAACCTGCCCAGTACATTGGCACAGCATAAAAAACTATTCCAAGTGTTCCAATCCAAAAATGCCAGTTTGCTAATTTTTTAGAAAATAAATCTGTATGAAACATTTTAGGAATTAACCAATACAATACACCGAAGGTTAAAAAGCCGTTCCAGCCTAAAGCTCCAACATGCACGTGTGCAACAATCCAATCGGTGAAGTGTGCAATAGCGTTTACACTTTTTAATGAAAGCATAGGGCCTTCGAAGGTAGCCATACCATAAGCTGTTACTGCAACTACCATGAACTTAAGTACTACATCTTCTCTTACTTTATCCCAAGCTCCGCGCAAGGTTAGCAATCCATTAATCATACCTCCCCAAGAAGGAGCGATAAGCATAACCGAAAACACCACACCTAATGATTGCGCCCAATCGGGTAAGGCAGTGTACAAAAGGTGATGCGGACCAGCCCAGATGTATAAAAATATAAGTGCCCAGAAATGTATAATTGAAAGTCGATACGAATACACAGGACGTTGTGCCACTTTTGGTATAAAGTAATACATTAATCCTAAGTATGGTGTAGTTAAGAAAAATGCCACTGCATTGTGTCCGTACCACCATTGTACCAGAGCATCCTGCACTCCTGCGTACCAGCTATAGCTTTTTAAGAAAGATACCGGTAACTCAATTGAATTAACAATGTGCAACATGGCTACAGTAACAAAGGTGGCTATGTAAAACCAAATCGCAACATATAAATGACGTTCACGACGCTTAATTATTGTTCCAAACATGTTCCAACCAAATACCACCCAAATAAGAGCAATGGCAATATCAATTGGCCATTCAAGTTCGGCATATTCTTTACCTGTAGTGATACCAAATGGCAATGTCAACGCTGCCGAAACAATTATTAATTGCCATCCCCAGAAATGAATCTTACTGAGTGCATCACTAAACATACGCGCTTTACATAGGCGTTGAAGTGAATAATACACTCCCATAAAAATTCCATTTCCTATAAAGGCAAAAATTACCGCGTTAGTATGTAATGGACGAAGTCTGCCAAAAGACGTATAAGGCAGCCCTAAATTTAAATCCGGAAATGCTAAGGCAAAGGCCACCCATAGCCCAGCCAACATACCTACCAATGCCCAAAGAATGGTTGCGTAGGCAAACATTTTTACAATCTTATTGTCGTAGGAAAACTTTTCTATTTGCATAATCTATACTTGTTTTACTTTTTTTATTGTTTTTGAACTACTACTCTGTTTTATTTTCAATCCACTAGATGCTTTTGTTTCTTCGTCAAATAACATGCGCACTGAAGGAGTATAATCATCATCAAATTGGCCATTTTTTACCGACCATATAAAGCCGAAAAGGAAGCCGAGCGCTACTATTAAACTTACACCAATTAAAAGAACCAAGACACTCATTGTTTAAATTTGATTTCAAAAGTAAATTTCACTACAACTCAAATAAATGATGCACATCAAGGTTGCTTATGATTAAAATCATACTCAAAAAAAGTTTAGGATAAGCCCCGAATTTTGGCAAACAGCGCACTTAATCCAACCGTAAAAATTAATATGCTGATTGAACTTGCCGGCATTAAAATAGCGGCAATCAGTGGCGACAGATTACCTTGTGCGGCAAAGCTTATTCCAACAAAATTGTAAAGAATTGAAAGCACAAAACTTCCTATTATTATACTTTTACCTTCTTTAGCGTAATTAATGAGGTTCGCCAACTTACTAAATTCGGCACCATTCAAAACAGCATCGCAAGCAGGAGAAAAATTATTGGAATTGTCGTTCACAGCAATGCCAGCATTACTTATTCGCAAAGCTCCTGCATCATTTAAACCATCTCCAATCATGATTACTTTTTTACCTTTTTTTTGAAGGAGTGCGATGTAGTTTAATTTATCTTGTGGAGTTTGGTAAAACAAAATTTCAGCATCATTTCCAAGCAAGTTCTGTAGGTATTTTTTTTCTGCATCATTATCACCAGACAACAAAGCGATACTGTATTTTTTACGCAGGTTGGTAATTAAATCAGAAAGACCTTCCCTGTATTTATTTTTTAGAACAAAGCAGCCCATATTTTTACCATCCACCTGGATGTATACTTTACTTGCCGTATCGTCGGATTTGTAAAGACCGTGAATAAAAAAATAAGAGCCCATCTTTACCTCACTACCAGCAACAAATGCTTGAATTCCTTGTCCGGTACTTTCTGAAAAATGAGTACAGGTTAACAATGGAAATTGCGACAACTCATTAAAAACTGCCTTACTTAATGGATGTGTTGATTGCGCAGCTAAGGATCGAGTTATTTGTTTCTGAAAGTCAGATAATTCTATGCCTTCGTAATGCAAGGCACTACTTTCACTTTTTGTTATAGTTCCTGTTTTATCAAACACTATAGTAGTAGCATTTGCAAGCGCTTCTATTACTGTGGCATTTTTAATGTAAAACTTGTTCTTATTGAAAATGCGAATAATATTTCCATTGGTAAATGTTGCCGATAATAAAAGTGAACATGGGCAGGCAACAATAAGAATAGCTGTTAGTGAATTTATTATTTTGGAAGGATCATATATCCACCAATAAATTGAAGCGATTGCAGCTATTGAAAATAAAATAAGTGTAAAGCTTTTGCTTAATTGATGGATAAAAGAATGTTGCTTTTCGTTATCGTTATGAAAAGCTTCATTGTTCCACAATTGAGTAAGATAGCTTTGTGAAACTTCTTTTACAACTTCCATTTCTATCGCAGTTCCCATTTGCTTTCCACCAGCATAAATAATTTCACCAATACCTTTTGGAACTGGAAGTGATTCGCCGGTTACGAAACTGTAATCGATGCTAGCTTTCCCATAAAACAAAATGGAATCGGCCGGAATAAGTTCGTTGTGTCGAATAACCAATCGATCACCAACTTTAAGTTTTGACACCGGAATACTTTCTTCTTTATCTCCGTTTTTAACTGCAACGGCTATAGGAAAATAGGATTTATAATCTCTGTCGAAAGCAATTGAACTTTGCACTCTGTCTTGAAAAATGCGACCAGCCAACATAAAAAATACAATGCCCGACATGGAATCGAGGTAACCACTTCCGGTACCGTTGATAATTTCAACTACGCTTCTTACGAAGGTGATAACAATGGCAAGTACAATTGGTGTATCGATGTTTAAAAATCGGTGTTTTAGCCCTTTCCAAGCACTGATGTAGAATTCGGAAGCACTGTAAAAAAACACAGGGAGGGAGAGTCCAAGAATGAGGTAGGAAAATAAATCACGAAAGCCTCTTTCATCATAAATTCCCGATGAAAAATATTCGGGAAAACTCAACATCATAATATTCCCAAAGCAAAAGCCTGCAATACCTAATTTAAAAATTCGGGATCGGTTAGTATATTTAACTTCTTTCTCATTTAAATCGCTTAAGTTGATGTGAGGCTCATATCCAATCGCCGTAAGCAATTCAGCTACTTCTTTTAGAGTGCATTCTTTTGAATTAAAGTCAATGGTTATTTCTCGCTTTGGAAAATCAACAATAGAGCTTTTAATGCCCGCATTAATTTTGTGTAAATTTTCGAGTAGCCAAATGCAGGAACTGCAATGCATTTGGGGCAAGTAAAAAAGTACACGTGTGTTTGTGCCGTCGGTAAATTGAATTAATTTAGCTTGTACCTGAGCATCCTCAAGAAAAGAAAATTTATTCTTTCGTACTTCATCTTTTTGAGTAATACCGGGGTTTTCGGAAATAGCATAATAGGTGCATAGATTATTTTGATTTAAAATATCGTATACCATTTTGCATCCTGAACAACAAAAATATTTTTCGCTATCCCGAATTGTTGAATTGTTGCAGCTTTCGCCACAATGGTAACAAGTATGATCAACTTTATAGGTTACTTTTTCCATATAAAATAAAGGCACCCGTTTCAAGAGAACCTAACCACCCCATTCATCTTGAAACAAAGTGCCTTTTTACTTTTATTAGATTAATCTTCGTCCTTTGTCTTTTGAGGTTCTAATTCCAAAAAAGGCGTAAATAGGGCACCAATTAATAACTGCTGTGATTGGGAAAATAAATCCCAGTAATCCCCACCAACTTTCGTATTCAACGCCCATTAGCACAATTGCTAAACCAATAAAAATTCGAACTATTTTGTCGGTATTTCCTAGATTCTCGATCATTGTAATGAAGTTTAATTATTAATACAGCACAAAAGTACCTTCGATGGTTTGCAAAGAATATGATAGTGGTCAAGGATATTGCTGATAATAATCATATCTGTAAAAACTCCACGAACATCAACAAAAGACTAAGTAAAATCACCAATTGGTTGATTAGCGAGCTAGTGTCTAGTATTTGGATTATTAATACCTTCGCAAAAAAAAAATTAGGAGCTATGATGAGTAATAACGATATTCTAAAAAAGCTAAGGATTGCTTTGCAGTTGCGGGATGACGATATTATTGAAATATTAAGGCATGCTGATTTTAAAGTCACAAAAACCGAACTCAGTGCATTTTTTAGGAATGAAGATCATCCGAATTACAAACCATTAGGAGATCAAATACTGCGTAAATTTTTGAATGGATTGATAATCTTCAAAAGAGGTCCCAAATTACCACCCATTAGCAAAAGCTAATCCTCCATAACGCAGCTAATTTTGTGTTTTAAAGTTGAATTTGCAAGCCATCATAGGCCTGAAAAACGCCGCTAGGTAATTCCTTTTCGATATTACTGTGCTTTCCTAATTGATGGCTAATGTGGGTAAGATAGGCTTTTTCAGGTTTCAATTCAGCAATTAAATCAAGTGCTTCTTGAAGTGTAAAGTGCGAAACATGTGCTTGTCGTCGGAGTGCATTAATTACTAAAATCTTGCAGCCCATTATTTTTTTCTTTTCTTGCTGTGAGATGGCGTTTGCGTCAGTAATGTAAACAAAATCTCCAAATCGAAATGCAAACACACTTAGTTTGTAATGTAACACTTCAATTGGAATTACCGGTATACCTTGTATTTCAAAGGGTTTGTTTTGAATGGTATGCAATTCAATTTCGGGTATTCCGGGATATTTAGTATCCGAAAATATGTAAGCAAACTCGCGTCGAATAGCATCCTGCACACGATCGCTGGCATAAACATCAATTTTTCGTTTTAAAATAAAATTAAATGCCCGAATGTCGTCTAAGCCGGCAATGTGGTCTTTGTGTTCGTGCGTAAATAATACAGCATCCAGCCGTTTTACTTTTTCACGTAACATTTGTTGCCGGAAATCAGGGCCTGTGTCTACAACAATCGCAATGTCATTAAATTCTAGCAAAATGGAAGTACGCAAGCGCTTATCACGGCTATCTTCCGAAGTGCAAACTTCGCAAGTACAAGCAATTAGCGGCACACCTTGAGAGGTTCCGGTTCCTAAAAATGTTATTTTCACAGGTTGTAGGATTTCAAAGCAAAGAAAGCAAAATATTTATACATGGACATTGCCTCATTGCTATCCATGATAATTCAACAATATCAGCACATGCAAGGCATCGTGCATGGGCATTTTAGCAAGCTTAGAACTGAAAAAAAATTGAACCGAACAAATGAAGGATTTATTTGTTAAAAAGGTTGAAAAGCCTTAGTTTTGCACCCTTTTGATAAAAGCTAAAAGAAAGATAATAGATTCTATAGAAAATAGGAACAACTGTACTGAATGATACAACTAGGGGAAAAAGATTTAACCATTAATGAAGTGATTGAAATTTTGCATGGAAATGAACCCATCGCTATTTCAAAAGTTGCACTTAACAAGGTAAAAGAGAGTTTTAAATTTTTGAAGGATTTTTCCAAAGGGAAAGTAATTTACGGTATTAATACGGGCTTTGGTCCAATGGTACAATACAAAGTAAGTGAAAAAGACCAACAGGAATTACAGTATAATTTAATTCGAAGTCACAGTGCCGGAGCAGGGAAACCGCTCTCAAACATGCAGGTGAAAGCAACTATGCTTGCACGATTAAATACATTATCGAAAGGCTTTTCAGGAATTCATGAAGAAGTGATTATATTACTAAAGGAGTTGATTAATCGAAACATTTATCCTTTAATTTTTGAACATGGAGGAGTTGGAGCAAGTGGAGATTTGGTGCAATTAGCGCATTTGGCCTTAGTCTTAATTGGTGAAGGGGAAGTTCATTACAAAGGTAAATGGGTAGCGACCTCGGCGGCATTTAAAGCCGAGAAATTAAAACCAATTACTATTCATACCCGTGAAGGTTTAGCACTCATAAATGGTACGTCTGCAATGACCGGCATAGGAATGATAAATGCGATTGATGCTCAAAATTTACTGCGTTGGTCCATTATGGCATCGAGCATGATTAGCGAAATAGTTGAAACATTTGACGATCATTTTTCTCACGAATTAAATCATGTAAAATTGCACAATGGTCAAAATTCAATAGCAGCTGCCATGCGTGCAATTTTAACCGATAGTAAGCTCATCAAAAAGCGTCCGGAGCATTTGTATCATAAAAAAATTGAAGCAGAATATTTACACGAAAAGGTGCAGGAATATTACAGCTTAAGATGTGTTCCGCAAATTTTAGGTCCGGTACTCGATACTATTCAGCGTACAAAGCAAATACTAGCTTCCGAAATTAATTCAGTTAACGATAATCCAATTATTGACAAGGAAAACAACAATGTTTTTCACGGTGGAAATTTCCATGGAGATTATGTTTCACTGGAAATGGATAAATTAAAAATTGTGGTTACCAAGTTGTCGATGTTGTGTGAGCGACAGTTGAATTTTTTATTGAATGATAAATTAAATCAAAAGCTGCCTCCTTTTGTAAATTTAGGTAAACTGGGATTAAACCTGGGCATGCAAGGAGCACAATTTACTGCTACCAGTACTGTTGCCGAAAATCAAACCTTATCGTTTCCGATGTATGTGCACAGTATTCCAAACAATAACGACAATCAGGACATTGTAAGTATGGGAACCAATTCAGCCTTGCTTACACAGCGTGTTATTGAGAATGCTTTTCAAGTTATTGCCATCGAATACATCACCATTTTGCAAGCAATTGATTACTTAAAATTTGAATCTAAATTAAGTTCAAAATCGCGCAAACTTTATAAATCGTTGCGAACACTGGTTCCAAAGTTTACAAAAGATGCAATTAAGTATAAAGAAATTGAATTGGTTAAAAACTATTTGCAATTGAATACCTTACCATTATTAAACTAACTAAACGATGAAATACGCACTGGTTACCGGAGGTTCAAGAGGCATCGGAAGGGCAATATGTCTTTCGCTGGCTGAAAGTGGGTATACCCTTCTTATAAATTACAAATCGAACATAGCAGAAGCTGAGAAAACATTGGCCCTTGTGCGTGAAAAAGGAAGTGATGGAGAAATCTTAAAATTTGATGTTGGGAACGGTGCCGAAATTGAAAAAGTATTGGGCGACTGGATTGAAGCCAATGCAGATAAACCAATTGAAGTATTAGTAAATAATGCAGGTATACGTCAGGATGTTCTGTTAATGTGGATGAAAGCCGAAGAATGGCACAATGTATTGAATCCTACTTTGGATGGCTTTTTTTACGTAACACGCTTAATAATAAAAAGCATGTTGATGAAAAAATATGGTCGCATCATTAATGTTGTATCCTTGTCGGGAATAAAAGGAATGCCGGGTCAAACGAATTACTCGGCAGCAAAAGCTGGTTTGATAGGAGCAACAAAAGCTTTGGCTCAGGAAGTTGGTCGCCGAAACATTACAGTAAATGCGGTTGCTCCGGGTTTTATTAAAACCGACATGACTACCGACTTAAATGAAAAAGATTTTAAGGCATTGATTCCTATGAATCGTTTTGGAGAGGTTGAAGAGGTTGCAGAAGTAGTTAATTTCTTAGCTTCATCAAAGGCATCCTACATCACAGGAGAGGTAATTTCAATAAACGGAGGTTTGTATACCTAAAAGATTTTGTTTTATTTTAACTTTCGAAAGCACATTGCATAAATGATAAACAGAGTAGTAATAACCGGATTGGGAGTGTATTCCACCATAGGTAAAAATCTGGAAGAAGTAAGAAACTCGTTGTATACCGGAAAATCGGGTATTGGCTTTGACCAGGAACGTAAAGAATTTGGGTTTCGTTCGGGCCTTACCGGTGTAATTGAAAAACCCATTTTGAAAGGGCAGCTCGATCGCAGATTACGTGTGGGCTTGCCGGAGCAGGGCGAATATGCTTTTTTAGCAACCCAAGAAGCATTGGCCAATGCCCGTATTGACATGGACTTTTTGGAAGCCAATGATGTAGGGATTTTATATGGAAACGATAGTTCAGCAAAGCCGGTAATTGAAGCAACGGATACGTTACGTGCAAAACGCGATACCATGTTATTGGGTTCTGGTTCGGTATTTCAAAGTATGAATTCAACGGTTACGATGAATTTATCGACTATTTTTAAATTGAAAGGAATTAATTTTACCATAAGTGGTGCTTGTGCAAGTGGTTCACACTCGATTGGAATGGGCTATTTTTTAATTAAGCACGGTTTACAACAGCAGGTAATATGTGGAGGTGCGCAAGAGTTAAATATGTATTCGATGGGAAGTTTTGATGCGCTGAGTGCATTTTCAACCAAAGAGAGCAATCCAATCACAGCTTCAAAGCCTTTTGATAAAAACCGCGATGGACTTGTTCCCAGTGGTGGTGCAGCTACCGTTATTTTAGAAAGTTACGAATCCGCTATAAAACGAGGAGCCCCTATTTTAGCTGAATTGGTGGGGTATGGATTCTCATCGAATGGTAGTCATATTTCACAGCCTAGTGTGGATGGCTTAGTAAAATCAATGGAAATGGCTATGCGTGATGCCGGATTGACAAATGCTGAAATCGATTATATTAATGCTCATGCCACCAGTACACCTGTTGGAGATGGATTTGAAGCACGTGCGATTGATAAATTATTTAGCGATGTAAAAACTCCTGTAAGCAGCACTAAATCAATGACCGGACATGAATGTTGGATGGCCGGAGCCAGTGAAATTGTATATTCGATGCTGATGTTGCAAAATTCGTTTATCGCACCAAATATTAATTTTGAATCACCAGATGATGATTCAGCAAAGCTAAATTTAGCCACAAAAACAGTAGATAAAAATATTGATGTATTTTTGTCGAATTCTTTTGGGTTTGGAGGTACCAACTCATCACTTATAGTAAAAAAAATTAAAAAATAAATACCACAAAAATGACTGAGGCAGAATTAATTGAAAAAGTAAATGACCTGTTAGTAGAAGAGTTTGAAGTAGACCGTGCTGCAATATCGCCGGATGCAGTTTTGAAAGACACACTTGGCTTAGACAGTTTAGACTATGTAGATTTAGTGGTAGTTATTGAAAGCAATTTTGGATTTAAAGTAAAACCCGAAGATTTCATGGGTATAGTAACCTTTCAAGACTTTTATTCATACGCTTTAAAACGAGTTACCGAGAAGGTATAACTTGTATTCCTGGTAAGATGCAGCTACAGAATTGTAACTGTTTTTACCGTAACCCTTTCAACAACTCAGTGAATTCTGATGAAAAAATTGTGGAGTGGAAAAACGCGCGGCGGGGTACTGGGGCATAAAATTTTCGTATTCATCATTAAGCGTTTTCGGTTAAGGGTTGCCTTTTTTGTGCTGCACTTCGTGGCTGCCTATTTCGTGTTTTTTTCTCCTACATCAACCCGTTCAATCTATCAGTTTTTTAGAAAAGTTCTCCATTATTCCCGCATCAAAGCATTTTTTAAAATCTTTAAAAATTACTACTTGTTTGGTCAAACTTTGATTGATAAAGTGGCAATGATGGCCGGTATTGTAAAACAATATACATTTGATTTTGATGGAGAAGAGCATTTGCGGGCTATGGTTGAAAATAAAACAGGAGGCATGCTAATAAGCGCCCACATTGGAAATTGGGAAATTGCGGGCCACATGCTTCAACGTTTGAATTGCAAAGTAAACGTAGTAATGTATGAAGCGGAACACGAAAATCTTAAAAAATACATGAGTAGTGTAACCGGCAAAAAGTATGTAAATGTAATAGTAATGCGTTCTGACATGTCGCATATTTTTGAAATAAGTGAAGCGCTTAAAAACAAGGAACTAATTTGCATACACGGGGATCGCTTTGTTCCCGGAGCTAAGGTGATTCCTACAGATTTTTTTGGAAGAAAAGCATTTTTCCCTTCAGGCCCATTTTACATGGCTTCGAAATTTGATGTTCCTTATGCTTTTGTATATGCAATGAAAGAACGAAGTACACATTATCATTTGTATTCGACACCTCAAAAAAAATGCGAAAATGGGGTTAATACTATGGTGGCGGAATATGCTGCCGAACTCGAAAAAATGGTATTAAAATATCCTGAACAATGGTTCAATTATTATGATTTTTGGACTCCTGTTGAAAAAAAGTAAATTTACTCTTAAGACTCACACAAGATGCTGGTAAGTAAAGAAAAATTAACAGAGTATATTCCTCAACGAGCCCCCATGATAATGGTGGACAATTTACTTAGCAGCAACGAAGAAACATTAAGCGCTAGAAGTAGTTTTTATATTGATGAATCCAATATATTTTGTGAAGATGGAGTATTTAAGGAACCGGGTCTGGTTGAAAACATTGCTCAATCGTGTGCTCTTAGAGCGGGCTATACTTTTCACTCTAAAAATGAAAAAGTACCTCTAGGTTTTATTGGTGCAGTAAAGAATTTACAGATTCATTTTTTTCCAAAAGCCGGCACTCAACTAGAAACAGAAATACAAGTTGTAAATGAAATATTTGATGTAACACTGGTTGTTGGAAAAGTGTATTCAGAAGGGAAAATTGCAGCAGAATGTGAGATGAAAATATTTTTGAAAAAAGAAGCATAATGTTGGAAAAAGCACTGGTTGCGGAAATAGAAATAGCTATTCGGTTTAATGAAGTAGATGCTTTAGGAATTGTGTGGCATGGCAATTACATCAAGTATTTTGAAGACGGACGTGAAGCTTTTGGAGAAAAATTCAATTTAAATTTTCAAAAGATTTACATTAATGATGGCTTCGTTACACCCATTGTGAATGTGGATTGCAGTTACAAGCAATCTCTGAAGTATGGCGATAGAGCAATTATTCAAACACGCTTAATTCCTACACGTGCCAGTAAAATAGTTTTTGAATACAGTATTTTCAGAGCGTTGGACCGACAGCTTATGTGCACCGGAAAAACCACTCAGGTATTTGTTTCTCGTGAAGGAGAATTATTTTACACGGTACCTGAATTTTACGCTTCTTGGAAACAAAAAATGGGATTATAATTTGAGCATGAAAAAAAAGTTTGTTGCAGCTCATTCAATTGTTTCACCACTTGGATTTACAAGCCTCGATAATTTTAATCAGCTAAAAGCAGGAACTTCCGGAATTCGCTACATTGCGAATAGTGATTACTCTCCCCTTCCCTACTGGGCTTCCCAATTAAATAAGCAAGAAGTAGCCTCACAAATTGGAGCTGAATCTGAAGCATATACCTATTTTGAACAATTGTGTATACTGTCGATTTTAAAAGCTACACAACAAACCCAAATTGATTTACACAGTGATAAAACTTTGCTTATTTTATCAACTACCAAGGGGAATATAGAACTTTTAAAGCAAAATAAATTTGACCCATCGCGCGTTTATTTGCATCAAAGCGCGAAGGCATTGCAACAATTTTTTAACACAAAAAATACTCCAATTGTTATTTCTAATGCTTGTGTTTCGGGTGTATTGGCGCTGAATGTGGCTGCAAGCTTACTTGATTCAAATAGGTTCTCAACTATTATTGTTTGTGGTGCAGATACCGTATGTGAATTTACTATTTCTGGCTTTGAGGCTTTTAAAGCATTGAGTGATGGGCCCTGCTTGCCATTCGATAAAAACAGAAATGGAACCAGTTTAGGGGAAGGTGCAGCTTGTATTATTTTGAACAACGAAAAAGAATCTGAATTTGAATTGTTGCCCGGAGCGAGCAGTAATGATGCAAACCATATTTCAGGACCTTCACGCGATGGAGAAGGTCTTTTTATAGCGATTGAAAAAAGCTTACGTGCAAACAATACTGCGGACATTGATTTTATTTCGGCACATGGCACGGGTACTATTTTTAATGATGAAATGGAATCAAAAGCTTTTAACCGCGCCGCATTACAACATGTTGCCACCAATAGCTTAAAAGGATATTATGGCCATACATTTGGAGCTGCCGGAATTATAGAGTCGGTAATTACCCTCGAAAGCATGCGACATAATTTTCTAATTGCATCAAAAGGTTTTGCTGAAAAAAGCGAAAATATTCAGCTCTCTATAATTAAAGAGTCTCGTTCTCATAAAATTAATACAGCCTTAAAAACTGCTTCCGGTTTTGGTGGATGCAATGCTGCTTTGCTATTTCAAAAAACGGCATAAAAAAACGGGACAACTTTCATTTAGTTATCCCGTTTTTCTTGGATTCGTGGTTTACAAACTCCAGTAAGGTATATTCTTAATTTTATTTCGATATATACCTTTAATATCCACTAGTACTCCTCCGTCAGATAAAATCGTTTTGAAATAATTTTCATCAAAACCGAGGTAATCTTTATGATTCACTGCAACAACAACAGCATCGTATCCCTTTCCGATTTTTTCTTCCAAACCAAAACCATACTCATGTTGCAAATCTTTAGAAGCTGCATAAGGATCAACCACCTCAACGGTTACACCAAATGATTTAAATTCTTTGATTACATCGGCAACTTTCGAATTACGGATATCGCTTACATTTTCTTTAAACGTAGCACCCATTACCAATACAACCGATTTAGTCAAATCCTTGCGTGCAGCAATAATTTTCTTTACAGTTGATTTAGCGATGTATGCTCCCATCGAATCGTTTACATATCTACCGCTATTAATAATACGGGCATGGTATCCAAGAGCTTCTGCTTTGTGTGTTAAATAATATGGATCTACACCAATGCAATGTCCACCAACCAATCCAGGAGAGAATTTCAAGAAATTCCATTTAGTACCTGCAGCTTCCAACACTTCATAGGTATTAATTCCCATTCGGCTAAAAATAATTGATAATTCATTCATGAATGCAATGTTTAAATCGCGTTGTGAATTTTCAATAATTTTTGCTGCCTCGGCAACTTTCATGCTTGAAGCACGATGTACACCCGGTTCAATAATACTTTCGTATACTTTTGCAACTTGATCAAGCGCTTCATCATCGCAGCCCGAAACTACTTTTAAAATTTTAGTAATAGTATGTTCTTTATCGCCCGGATTAATTCGCTCAGGTGAATATCCTACTTTGAAATCAGATTTAAATTTTAAGCCTGAAAGTTGTTCCAATACAGGAATACAATCTTCTTCGGTACACCCAGGATAAACAGTTGACTCATATACTACATAATCGCCTTTTTTAAGCACCTTACCTACAGTAGTAGATGCGCCAATTAATGGTTTTAAGTCGGGTAAATTCGCATCATCAATTGGAGTTGGAACGGCAACAATAAAAAAGTTTGCTTCTCTTAAAACGTCCAATGACGCAGTGAATTGAATATCGCAGCCATCAAATGCTTCGCTGGGTAATTCTTCACTAGGGTCAATTTTATTTTGCATCATTTTTACTCTTTCTTCATTGATGTCGAAACCAATTACTTTGAATTTTTTGGCGAATGCTAAAGCTATAGGTAATCCTACATAGCCTAATCCAATAAGAGCAAGTTTTGCTTCCTTTTTAACTAATTTTTCGTGTATCATACTGTGTTTTAGAATTGAGATATTATTGTGTTTAATCTTTTTAACCGAGGTACTTAAACTGAATTTTTCTGAAGAGGTTTCAAATTTATCAAAATTAATTTCGCAGCGCGTAAATTCGTTCTATAATATCCACCACTTTCAAGCCTTCTAAAGCATTGGTTGTAATGGTGGTACGACCTTTCAATGTATCTACAACGTTTTCTATAATAAAATGATGGTTGGCTGCAGAACCTTTGTAAGTACCATAATCATTGGCCGGACTTGCCGGAGGAAGTTCGGGCATGGTATAATCTTTTATATGGCAATATTCCACTTCGTTCATATACTGTCCGCCAATCTTCACACTTCCATTTTTTCCAATTATGGTCATGCTGCTTTCAAGGTTGGTGTCCCAAATGGCTGTGCTGTAATTGATGCATCCCATTCCTCCATTCACAAAATTAAAATTCACCAAACCTGAATCTTCAAACTCAGTTGAATGCTTGTGGGTAAAATCGTTGAATTTGGCTTGTATATCTTTAATATCTCCAAACAACCAATACATTATATCAATAAAGTGAGAAAACTGCGTAAATAAGGTCCCTCCATCGAGCTCGTTGTTTCCTTTCCAGTTTCCGGGTTTATAATAACGATCGTCGCGATTCCAGTAGCAATTTAGCTGCACCAAAAAGACATCTCCAATAATTTTATTTTCAATCACGTCTTTAATCCAGACTGATGGAGGAGAATAGCGATTTTGCATCACACAAAACAAATTTTTGTGCATTTGAAGCGCTTTGTAAATGAGTGCTTCACAATCGGCTTTGTGCAATGCCATTGGCTTTTCGCACACAACATGCATTTTATTTTCGAGTGCCAACAACGAATGTTTTGCATGTAGTCCGTTTGGAGTACAAACGCTAACAACATCTATTTCGTGTCCTGCAGCCAAGAGATCTTCAATGGAGCTATAAAATGGAACTTCCAAATTGGTTAATCCCAAATTCTCTTTGGGTGCAGTATCGCAAACAGCGATTAATTGTGCCTCGCTGTTTCGGCGCACCATTTCGGCATGACGCTTTCCAATGTGTCCTTGTCCGATTATTGCAAATTTTATTTTCTTTTCCACGAGTCTAGTTTAAACTTTACTTACTTTTCCTTCATTGAGTTGATACTTCTCCTTACTTTCGGGACAAACGGCAGTGTTGTAAGCATCAAATTTTAAGCGATGACCGTATTCACTAATCCAACCCAATTGTTTGGCAGGATTACCAACCCATAATGAATAAGCAGGGACATTTTTTGTAACCACAGCTCCGGCACCAATAAACGCAAATTCGCCAATGTTATGCCCGCAAACAATAGTTGCATTGGCTCCGATAGAAGCCCCTTTTCCAACATGTGTTTTGGCATATTCGTTTTTACGATTGATGGCACTTCTTGGGTTAATAACGTTGGTAAAAACCATGGATGGCCCTAGAAATACATCGTCGTCGCAGGTTACGCCGGTATAAATTGAAACATTATTTTGCACTTTAACATTGCTCCCTAACACTACGCCAGGTGATATCACTACGTTTTGGCCAATGTTGCAATTTTCGCCCAATACACAATTCGACATGATGTGCGAAAAATGCCAAATTTTAGTCCCTTTTCCAATCTTACATCCTTCGTCAATAAAGGCAGACGCATGTGCTGAATATTCCATAGTAGTTAATTAAATGTGCGGTGTTCGGTTTTAAACAATTCCTCCTTTGACAAGGATTTAAAGTATTCGTAGGTAATTTTAAGTCCTTCTTCTCTGCTCACTTTTGGCTCCCATCCAAGTAATTCTTTTGCTTTTGTAATGTCTGGTCTACGCTGCTTTGGATCGTCTTGAGGTAATGGTTTTGAAATTAATTTTTGTGATGTTCCGGTGAGTTTAATAATTTCTTCGCCAAATTGTTTGATAGTAATTTCGGCAGGATTGCCAATATTCACTGGATAGGCATAATCACTTAACAACAGACGATAAATACCTTCCACCAAATCATCCACATAACAAAACGAACGTGTTTGAGAACCATCACCAAACATGGTTAAATCTTCACCACGCAATGCTTGTCCAATAAAAGCAGGCAATACACGACCATCGTTTAGTCGCATTCTTGGACCATAGGTATTGAAAATACGCACAATACGTGTTTCTACTTTGTGGTAAGTATGATAGGCCATTGTAATGGCTTCTTGAAAACGTTTGGCTTCGTCGTATACGCCTCGGGGTCCAACGGGGTTTACGTGTCCCCAATAGGTTTCGCGCTGTGGGTGTTCTTCGGGGTCGCCGTACACCTCGGAGGTAGAAGCCACCAAGATACGTGCTTTTTTAGCTAGTGCCAATCCTAATAAATTATGTGTGCCCAACGAGCCTACTTTTAGTGTTTGAATGGGCATTTTTAGGTAGTCAATGGGGCTTGCTGGCGATGCGAAGTGTAAGATATAATCGAGGTTGCCGGGTATGTGTACAAAACGGCTTACATCGTGGTGATAAAAGGTAAATTGTGGCAGCGGAAAAAGGTGTTCGATGTTGGATAAACTACCGGTTAGTAGGTTGTCCATGCCAATTACTTGGTAACCTTCGGCAATAAATTTATCGCAAAGATGCGAGCCTAAAAAGCCTGCTGCACCTGTTATTAGTACGCTTTTCATGTATATGTATTGTTTTTATTAGATGGGTATTTGCCAGTTTTGGGTTGTATGGGTTACTTTTATGGTTGTACTTTTGCAAAACCGATGG
>Ga0075163_10000323_pt1 | contig 60098 bp, 136 predicted proteins | sample JI1023141ADNA_FD_71478 | JGI IMG/M metagenome (GOLD analysis project Ga0075163, IMG submission 71478) | Wastewater effluent complex algal communities from Wisconsin, to seasonally profile nutrient transformation and Carbon sequestration -... | ecosystem: Engineered > WWTP > Effluent > Algae... | reverse complement strand
TTCATGCAACAATCCCCTGATGATATCCCGGATGCCTTGCTCGTTCATCCTGAATAAATAGGCCTCACATCAGCGCTTCGAAATTCTTTGTCTCCATCGCCTTGATGAGCACGCCCATTTCGGGTCCCGGCGCCACGTCCGGCAGTGAAGCGCCCGTTACTGTCAGACGAAATTCCATGAACGCCCTGAGCATGTTGTTGGGCAACCCTATGAGTTGGCCGAAGCGTTCTATCTGCTCGGGAGAAACGGCCGCATTGGCCTCCGCCTTTTTGAGAACGAATGCATTCTGGACCGATAACTTTCTGAGGCCTATCAGGAACTTGACGGCCTTCGTTTCATTGAGGGTGTACTTCTGGGATTGCAACGTGGCGCCCGCTTTGTCCACGCCGTTCTCCAACAAAAGCCAAGCGATGAGCACCGCCGGGTCGCGTTCCTCGATGGGGGAGTTGATCGATGCGCTGGGAAAGACATCCTTGAACAAGTCATATTTCCCGAGCATTTCGAGGAAGTGGACAACGCTTTTGGCGGAACTTATCCCTTTGAGGAATTCGTCCCGTACCCTTTCGGCCGACACGCCTTTCATGGAGCTATCGGCGCGAAGAGTTGCGTCGATGTCCGCATCCACGTCGTGTCCCATACGCGCGGCAAACCTCATGCTACGCATGATGCGAAGACGATCTTCTTGGAATCTATCTGCCGCCTTGCCTACGGTGCGTATCACTCCGTTGCGAATGTCCTCCAATCCGCCAACCATGTCGACCAGCTCTTTAGAGGAGATGTCGTAGTACAAAGCATTCACGGTGAGATCCCTTCTTTGGGAATCGGTTCTCATATCAGCGAACTCAACGGAGTCTGGCCTTCTCCCGTCGCTGCCGCCGATATCTGCGCGAAAAGTTGCGAGTTCGTACGTATCGCTATCGGTGATCACGTTGATGATGCCGAACGCCTTACCCGTGGGCAACGTACGATAACCATGGTCCTTCAGCAATTGTTCCACCCGGTCCGGCAGCGCATCAGTGGCGAGATCGAAATCCTTCGGCTTCTTTCCCATGACGGCGTCGCGCACGCAGCCGCCCACGAGATACAATTCATGGCCGCCCTCCCGGAAGATGTCATTGATGGCGAGAATGTCCAGCGGAACGAACATCGAGAATGGTTCGCGCGTGCCGCCCGTGGCGTCCAAGGACTCCATAACGATGCTCCGCACTTCGCTGCGGACCTCACGACGATCAAGCTCCTTCTTCCAACTACGGAAGAGATCGCCTATCTGGTCTCGGGTTTGTATATTCCACGAGTGGACCTTGAAGTCCACACCTCGGACATCGAGTTCCATCTCGTTGATCATCCACTTCGCCACATCATACCCCGACTTGAGGACCTCTCCCTTCTTGTTGGAGCCAAGATCGTGATCGAATGAAATGAAGGTCGGAAGACCTCTCTCGTAGATCACCTCCTTGAATTGCTCCAGATCGCGCACCGTTACGAAATCCGATGGGTCCTTGTAGACATCATCCACGTTGCGCTCGTCGTCCAAGAAGATTCTGTACTCCTTGAGGGACTTAGGAATATCATGATGTGTTGGCAACAGACTGATGCCATATGGCTTCATGGCCCGTTCAATGGCCACCAAGATGATGCTCGACATGGGGATGGCGTTCGCGCCGATGAGCCCTAAGATCTTGAGTAGGTCCATCGATTGGCTCTTGAGGAAATGCAATTCCTCCTTGGTGGGTTTGTTGCCGCGCAGGATGTCCATAAGGACCTTTCCGGCCGCCACGGTCTGGTCGTATTCGTCGCGCGTGCCATGGCGCAACCTGTCGAATTGCTGCTTCAAACGCCCTAATATGTTCATCATTCCTGTCATTCCATTGCAAATATCCGGATTTTTGTGCGAATGACCCCAAATCGCTACATTTGCAAAACAAAATAGAAATCCATGGGCAAGATCAAAGTGGCGGAAATGTTCGCCGGAGTAGGAGGTTTCAGGCTCGGGTTCGAGGGATACAACGGCATGTCGGCATCTTCCGGATACAGCGAACCGATTGCCGGGAACTACGAGACCGTATGGGCGAACCAGTACGAGCCCGCAACCAAGAAGCAATATGCGGCCGACGTGTACAAGGCGCGGTTCGGCGAGACGAACTTCAATGGCTCCGATATCGACGACGTAGACCCTACTCAAATACCTGATCACGACCTACTTGTAGGCGGATTTCCATGCCAGTCGTACTCCGTGGCCAACACGTTGAAAAACGCCAAAGGCCTTCTCGGCGACAAAGGAGTTCTCTGGTGGTCCATCCATCGCATTCTTTCGGAAAGGACCAAGCGCCCGAACTATCTTTTCTTCGAGAACGTTGACCGTTTGATCAATTCTCCGTCCAAGCAGCGCGGCCGTGATTTCGCCATCATCCTGCGCAGCCTGTCGGACCTCGGATATGCCGTGGAATGGCGCGTGGTCAATGCGGCCGACTATGGCATGCCGCAACGCCGCCGCCGCACGTTCATTCTTGGGTATCAACGCGGCTCCACGCTCTACAATGAGATCAAGAGCAGTTCGCCCGAGGAGTGGATGCTCCGTAAAGGCGTATTCCAACAGGCCTTCCCGGTACAGCAGGAGCCGACCAAACAACGCGAGATAGAACTCAGCGACGTGGTCTCCATCTCGATCAACTTCAACAACAGCAACGACCGTGTTTTCGATAACTCTGGCGTCATGATCGGCGGACGTGTGACCACGATGAAGACCATCGCGTTGTACGATGGACCACGAGCGACCCTCGGCGACGTTCTCTTGAAGGATGCGGGAGAGAGCTTTTTCGTTCCCGAGAAGGATCTCAACAAGTGGAAGGAGCTCAAGGGCGCCAAAAACCTCCTGCGCAAGACCAGCGATGGATTCGAGTACGCTTACAGCGAGGGTGGCATGTCCTTTCCGGATGACATCAACAAGCCGTCGCGCACCATCATTACCGGAGAGGGCGGAGCGTCCCCGTCGCGCTTCAAGCATGTGGTGGAGGTGGATGGGAAGTTGCGCCGTCTCGCCCCTGTGGAGTTGGAGCGGCTCAACATGTTCCCCGATGGACATACCGAACTCGGCGGAATTCTCGATACAAAACGCGCCTTCTTCATGGGCAACGCCATGGTGGTTGGCGTTGTGGAGCGGGTGGGCGCGGCGCTTGCTGCGAGGGTGAATGTTCCGGTGCCGGAGACGGTTTGAAACAAATGGGGTAGCTTTGTCGTAGAAGAGAACAAATCGGATATATCCATGCGCTTCCCGCAAATCATTAAGTCTCTGATAGACAGTGACTTATACAAAATCACGCAACAAGCCGCTGTGGCCCATCTCTTCCCCAATGCCAAGGTAAAATATCAATTCTTCAATCGAGGGAAGACGCCATTTCCTGATGGGTTCGCGGCCGAATTGCGTGAACAGATCGCGGCCATGGCATCAATCGCATTGACGCAACAGGAAAGAGAGTTCCTTCAGAAACGCTGCTGGTACTTGCCGCCGACCTATTTGGACCTCCTCTCTTCCTATCGATACTCACCTTCGGAGGTCGGCATCACCCAGAACGGCGGAGAACTCACCATTACCATCGAGGGTTATTGGTACCGCACCATTCTCTGGGAGGTACCATTGATGGCGCTCATTTCGGAGCTATACTTCCTGATGACGGACGAGGAGGGCATCAAGAACAAGCGCGTACAACTGGAAAAGAAGAACCTCGAAAAAGCGAAGCAATTCTCGATGAACGCCGTTAAAGTGGCGGACTTCGGTACACGTCGCCGCTACTCATTCGACAACCAACTACAAGTGTGCAAGGATTTCCATTCCTTCCACAACAGCAAGAATTTCTTCGTGGGAACATCGAATCCGCTCATCGCGATGATGCTCGACATCCCTGTACTCGGTACACACGCCCACGAATGGGTGAGCGGTATCGCCGCCAAGAAGGGGTACAGCCATGCAAACAAGGAAATGATGGAAGCTTGGATGTCCGTTTACGATGGAGATCTCGGTACGGCCCTTACGGATACCTTCGGCGTGGACGCCTTCCTCAAGGATTTCACCACGCTCTACGCCAAACTCTTCGACAGCGTGCGCCACGACAGCGGCGACCCGTTCATCTTCGTGGACAAAATGGTGGACCACTATCGGAAGCTGCGCATCGACCCTATGAGCAAGACCATCATCTTCTCCGATGGGCTTACCACGGACCTCTGCATGCAGTTGGCTGAATACTGTCGCGGCAAGATCCTATGTTCCTTCGGCGTGGGAACTCACCTGACGAACGATGTGGGCGTGAAACCTCTGAACATGGTCATCAAGCTCATCATGATCGACGGCGAACACGTCATCAAGCTGAGCGAGGACGCCGGGAAGGCAACAGGGGACGCGAAGACCATAGAGCACGTTAAGTGGATGCTCAACATCAAGAATGAAGCTCCTGAACCGGCCCATGCGTGAAGGAGCAGTCCGCGACGCTTTCTTGGGTCTCGCCATCGGCGACGCCTTGGGCGTGCCATACGAGCTTGGTGCGAGAGATGTTCTGGAGGCGGACCCGGTGACGGACATGGTGGGCCATCTCGCCCACGACAAGCCTCCCGGGACATGGAGCGACGACGGCTCTCTCACGTTCTGCGTTGCGGATTCCCTCATTGAGGGGTTTGATGTGGAACGCATGGGCAAAAGCTTTCTCGCGTGGTTCGACGAAGGTCATTGGAGCGCCGATGGAAAGGCGTTCGGAAGCGGAGGAACAACGCGCGCCGCTCTCAAGAAGATCCGCGAAGGAGGTCCATGCGAGAACGCCGGGATGACGACGATGGAATCCAACGGGAACGGCTCATTGATGCGTACCCTGCCGCTGGCGTTCTACCTGCGTGACAGGGATACCTACGAGAAATGGGCCATCATTCGCTCCGCGTCATCAATCACGCACGCTCACCCCATCGCATGCATGTGTTGCCACTACTACGTGGACTTCGCCATTCTCTTGCTACGCGGGGCCACCAAGGAAACGGTATATTCCTCTTTGAAGGAGCATCTACGCCTTGCATTCAATGTGTTGTCGATCGAGAATGGCTTCGAGAAAGAAGACCTGCGTGCTTTCGATCGACTACTTGTGGGGAACATCCATACATTGCCATCGTCCGAGATACGCAGCGGAAGCTACGTTGTGGATTCTCTTGAAGCCGCCATTTGGTGTCTGATGACGTCCCGCTCATACAAGGAAACCGTACTCAAGGCCGTCAACCTTGGCGGGGACTCCGATAGTACGGCCGCCATCGCCGGAGGCCTCGCGGGCATCCTGTACGGGTTGGATGATGTCCCGAAGCATTGGCTGAATTGGCTCGCCCGGAAGGAGGACATTGAGAGATTGGCGGATGAATTCGAGCACTCTGTAAACAAGGAAGTAATTGAAGAAAATGCGTGACATCAGCCGCGTGATATACACTCACGTTAACCAACTCGCACAACCCAATGCATCTTCGTGTGTCGCATACTGCATATGGGCTCATGTCCAAGATAAAACATGGCTTTCATTAAGAGGTAGTTTGGAATTTGACGTAGTAGGAAACATCAACGCTTCCATCCAACAACAAATGCAAGATGCACAAAAGAAGATCAATGACAAAGCTGGAATGGCACCATAGCGTCGACCGTTGGATGGAGGAACGTCTGTGGAGCCGTGTACCCAAGCACATTGCATCGCCGCACTTCTTCTGGTTCTTCGGATTCATCTGCGGTACGATCTTTTGGTTCATCCTAATATCGATCATCAAATGAGCGGATTCAGAGGAACGATAGGAAGTCCGAAGGACGATAAGGTCGTCGCATGGATATACAACCACGTGGAGAGTATGGAACCCAAAGTGGTCAAATCCATCTTCAAGTTCATCCATTACATGTGCGCTGACAGAAATCACCTATTGCGCTTGGAGGATAAACGCTTCCGAGAGCGCATGGCAAAACTCGTTCGGGCGGAATACTTCTCCGAGATAGATGGACGCCTATCCACGTTGAGTCCCGGCATGAAAACGCGCCTGCGCAACATGGTCGCTCGCAATTATCGTCAGGCCATCGGGGCTGGTAGGAATGCGCCCACTTGTGGTTGGTGCGAAAAACCCATCACCATGGAGCAGCCGTTCAAGTTACGCAACGGCGGGAAGATGCACTACAAGTGCGCCACCGCATTCGACAAAGCATGATCATGTGGTTCATTATTCTGGCGCTCACCCTCGTTGTGTTCCGGCCGATATGGGAGTTCTATTGTGATCGCGACCTTGGCTCCATCATCGACCTGCATCAATATCAAAAGGGAAGTGTTTTCGTGGGGCGCACCGCCGGGGAAGCCATCAGGAAGTCCAGTCGTTTGGACAAAATGGACAAGAAATTCAAGATGATATCCATTATCATCCCCAACAATATCCATTCCATCAACCCTTCTTTCTTCGTGGGGCTGTTCGAGGACGCCATCAGAAAGAACGGCAGGCAGAAATTCCACGACAAATTCAAATTCATCTCCACTGGTACCTATGACTACAGAAGGTCGCTTGGAGAGGCCATTAACAGAACATTGAGATCATGAGCGCCATTTGGACCGTCACATCCGATTACTTCGCCACGGGAGAAGGAATAACGTACTCCGCGATTATCTCGTACGCGGAGAACGAGGCTGATGCGATACGATTGTTCACCGAGAAATTCGGCGAGTACTTCGCCATTGGCTGCAAAGCATCCGTGGGTATTGTGCGGAACCACGTCACAGAGTTCTTGTTCTCGCCCGCCTTGCTGAACAATTTGGACAAACATAAAGCTGACGGCATGATCAACGTCTACGGAGAATATCACCTGAACCTATCATGAACCTATTTCGATACAAAATCGCTTGGTGGCCCGAGAACACGCTGGCATCGGTCATGCGCAACCACGGCATCGATTTCGATTTCCGCCACGAGGAGGCCGCCGAGGAATATTTCCGGACAAGAAAAGTTCTGGAATACAACGAAGAGAAAAAGAAAGGCAACTTGCTGTGGCGCCTCACTATTCCGCTGTGGGCGATCTACTGGCTGCTCCTGCTGATTGTCGCGGCGCCGATCAATTGGATGTTGACGGGCCACTTCAAGCTTCAGAGCAACACCAAGCTGTTCAATTTCACCATGGCGTGGCACAACAAAGTGTTCGAATGACGCAACAATTAGACATAAGAATTCGTATATTCGCATATGGAGACTACGACAAAGACAATTGACATCGACAAGCCCATGCGTTTGGTGGGCAAGGATGAATCCGCTCTTTACGTTCTGGACGTGCTTTTTCATAACGATCAAGTAGTCCTCGCGGAGCTGGATGACTTCGAGGGTCCATCGCCGTACTTCCTGTTCAACCGCAAGACTGGAGAGGGTACCTACGGCAATCACGAATTCGTAGTGGTCAACCATGAGGAGGACTTGAAGTCGAACGTCTCCCTGTCGGACCGCGCCCGGGAATATGCGCGCCGAGCCCACCGCTTCGTCAATCAAGTGTACGACGGAAAACCGTACATGGTCCATGTCGATGAAGCCGCAGCAGCGGGCATCCGGTTCAAGCATTTGATCCCAACAGATAAATGGGAGACCGTATTGGCGGGCATCTACCTGCATGATTGTTTGGAGGACGTGCATTTCGTAACGTTCAATCCTCTCAAAGAGGAGTTCGGCGAAGAGGTCGCCAACCTCTCGTATGCATGCGCCAATGAGAAAGGCAAGACCCGGGATGAGCGCGCCAATCCCAAGTATTATCGTGAAATGCGCGAGACGCCTTATGCGGTATTCGTGAAGCTCTGCGACCGCATCGCCAACATCACCAACGGCATCAACACCGGAGGTTCCATGCTCAAGCGCTACCGCAAGGAACACGCGAAGTTCGTCTCTGAGACGTACGACCCACGGTATCAAGAGATGTTCGATCACCTCGATAAGTTGTTGGTTCAATGAGCTCGAATACTATCAAGGCGATCGCCATCCTGTTCGGAGCCGTTGTCTCTTGTGTCGTAGTTTATCTGTTTCTGTCGGTGGAACACGATGCCCATGGACATGAACACGATTGGTTCACCAACATCATGCTGGCGGCCATGGCGGCCATATTCATCTGGTTCACCGTGGAAGTAATAAGAGCCAAATCGAACTTGAAATGAGCCGAATCGGATTATTCTTCGGGAGCTTCAATCCGCTCACCAACGCCCATGTGGCCTTGGCGAAGAGCGCCGTTTCGATGGATCTGGTCGATGAATCGTGGTTCGTTCTGAGTCCCGCCAATCCCGCCAAGATCCGCAAGAACATTCTTGCGGACGAAGAACATCGTCGCGAGATGATGCGGGCATTCATTGCGGATGAAGGAAATGATTCGTTGCGTCTATGCGACGTGGAGTACGACCTCCCGCGCCCGTCATACACCCATCGGACGCTGTCGGTGCTGAAGGGGAAGCACCCGGACCTTGAATTCTTCATCCTTTGCGGCAGCGACACACTATCGAAGATCCTCTCGTGGAAGACCGGGAGTATGATCGCCGCAGAGAACAACTTCATCTGTTCCATTCGGGATGGGCATCAATCCGAATGGTCAGAGGTCGTCAAGGAAAAAACGCAGTTCGTGGAACTCGACATTCCCGTATTGTCGTCCACCATGGTACGCTGCAACATTTCAGAAGGAGCTCCGTATAAGGATATGATTCCGCCGTCCATTGCGGAGTACATCGAGAAACACGGATTATATCAATAGGTGTTGAACTTCCAGCGGAAGCCACGATAAATTCTCCCTTCTTCTCTACAGCATTGAAGGATTGAATCTGGATTCATTTTTTCATGAGATGCCGCTGCGGCATTGGCATGCTGATATATCTCAATGATATTCCCATCTAAATCCATTTTTGAGACTGTTTTATATTTGTATGTTATTGTTGGTTCAATAACATTGTTGTATACATCCAAAAATCGCCAAATGTATCCCTTGGCTGACCTTGTTTTACCTTTACATACATTCCATATTGCAGCAGGGTCTTCGTTGGTTGATTCAGTGTCTGTATAAACGTGCAATAGCCTTAGTTGAAAATCGTATTTTCCTATCTTATGCTTGTGAGACGCTCTTATCTTTTTTGGATGAATGAGCTCTCCATTATCTCCTACATATCGCCACAAAAACCCTCTGATAAGGAATTTTCTTCCAGAACATGCATCAATTATGCGTGTATAATTCATTCCCTCTGCATCCCCAGCTTCATGAATGGAATCATATATGTTTAGCACTTCCAATGTTAGGTAGTCCAATTTAGCCACTTTTCTTTTGTTACAGCCATCATTGCCACCTAAACCACCCTTTGTCTTATTGGTCAACTTAAAGTCTTTGGCATGCAATGATATTTGATTGATCTCTTCTTGTTCCCATTGCGACTCTTCCACTTCATTGATAAGTTCAATTTTTGGTTTACCACCTTTTTTCAGCACCTGCTTTATCCAACTTTCTTTGTGTGCCCTCTTATTGGTGCAGTATTTCGATTGGTTAATATGTTCCCATAAACGTTTCACCAAACTTCTCTTTGTCTTACCTACATATCGTATCTCGGTTGTGAATGGGTCGATCAATTTGTATATCTTCACTGTCATTTGTCGGATTTTTCTCTATCAGTAAATAGAGCTAAAACCGATTTTTCTTATATTCGTGCAACATTTACCTTCGTTTGTTCGTAAGAAGGACCACAAACAAAACCGAACATGAAACCGCTCAACGTCAACAATTACATCACCGAGGCTACCGCATGGCTTTTAGAGTACACCCAGAAAGCTGGACAGACTGGATATGTCATTGGCGTATCTGGTGGCGTGGACTCGGCTGTAGCATCCACCCTATGCGCAAGGACCGGACTTCCTCTCCTTGTCATTGAAATGCCAGTCCACCAAGGCTCCGACCAAGTCGCGAGGGCTCGCAACCATATTGCTTGGTTGAAGAGGCAGTTTCCGAGTGTCACCTCGATAGAGGTTGATCTTTCTTCGACCTTTGATACCACTCTGAGGGCTTTCGAGTCCGGAGAAGCGCAATTCCCGGCTGCTCTCCAGCAAGAACAAATCAAATTGGGTCACGCAAATACGCGTGCTCGCCTTCGAATGATCACCCTATATCAATTCGCAACTGCTTTGCGTCGACTGGTATGCGGCACTGGAAACAAAGTGGAGGACTTCGGAATTGGATATTACAGCAAATATGGTGACGGCGGAGTCGATCTATCTCCTCTCGGCAACATCACCAAGACCGAAGTATGGGCGGTTGCTGTTGCTTTGGGCATCAATCAAGAGATCATCGATGCGAAGCCTACGGATGGCCTTTGGGCAAATTCCCCATCCGACGAAGACCAGATCGGTGCCTCCTACTCCGAATTGGAATGGGCCATGGAGTTCTGCTTCGATCATTACATCGGCTTCGATAACTGCACCATCGATAGCGGTGTTGCTGCCGTTGCGAAATTCGAAACGGAGAACATCGAACGCAAAGAACAGGTCATGCGCATCTACATGACACGCAACCGCGCCAACCATCACAAGATGGTGCCCGCCCCCATCTTCGATTCATCCGACTGCCGCGAGAGCGTCCTTTCCACCACCGCCTAATGGAAAAGCAATCACCAGTAAAAGAGTTCTTTTCTTTTCTCGGTCGCAAGGGAGATGAGTTGAAAGAATATGATGAAATGATGGAATATCTTGCGAGCGAACACAAAGGGTTCATGGTTTCCAGTTCAGGACCGTCCCGCGCCGCCATTTCATCGAAACATCTTGTACAAAAAGCCAAGAAGGTGATCCGCATCTTCACGTCGGAGGAGAATTTCCAAGAAGACGGCATGTACGCCGACATGGCGGAATGGCTGAATGATGGAGTGAGCGTGATGATCTATTGCGAAAATGGTATCGGCGTAGGGATGATGAACCCGCCCGAGAATATCCTCGTTAAGACTGCTACGTCACATTTCAAGGACGCTGTTACAAAGAGATATAAAGGGCTTTGTCATTTCATTACGATCGACGATGTTGCATATCGTCGCGAATATGACACAAATCATCACATTGGCGTCCTTGATTTCAATGACCCGGAAAAGACCGGAAAGCTCATTGCGTTGTTCGACGGGCACTTCAACGGATCATTCCGGCCCAAGCGCACCTTCTGGGAACGACTTCAAGGTAACTGAGCCGCGCGAACATTCGTCGGAACCACGCCCCCTATGGTCATGAGCACCCGGTCCCGATCGTTATTGGACCCTGTGTACATGGCCACACCGTCCAAGTTGACGTCCTCGCCCCAATAGCCCGGAACGACATTGGTGGGCACAATGCCTCCGATGCGTGCAAGGACCTTGTCCCGATCGTTCGCGGCCCCGGAATACTTCACGGCCCTATCGCCATTGCAATCGCCCGTCCACATGGCCCTGAAAGTCCCAACGGTCGCCTGAGCCTCTACGCCCCACGTGGCGGTCGCGGACGCCGTAAAATCAATCACAGCACCGCTCGGGATGCCTAGCGCATTAGCGGTCATCACCCCGAGGTGGTTCCGATGATGGATCGACACATAATAGGATCCGGAGCCCACCATGCATTGCACGGGCGACACCCCATCCACATCGACGATATCACCGTCGCGTTGGATCAGAGCACTTCTGGAGTAAGCCACAACAGAAGGAGTCGCCTGCTTACGCAGCTCCAGCACCACCCAATCCACGATGGCATTGGGTCCGGTGACCGACAACACGGCCAGAGTCGTCCCTTGCGTGGCACTTCCTACGTGAACATACCCCAAAGCGGGATATGGATCACTCAAGGGAACAAGGGAGGCGACGCGCAATGCATCCGACATCAAAGAGCCCGACAATGGACCTTGCAGGAAGGCGCGACATTGAACGGCCGCTCCCGCGCGCACAAGGACCTTGGAACCGAAGGCCGGAAGAGAAATGGAATTCACATATTGGTTCCCGTCCAAGTCGAACCATATTCCATCGATCGGCTTGGATTGTGAGGTCAGCGAATCGTTGTAGACGATGATGTTATCGAGCAGTCCATTGGGGTACGTCAATGCAGTGGTGTTCCCTGTAGCTCTAGTCTCTCCACCGTGCATGGTGGACCATTGAGCAAGAGTGTAATTTGTCCTGCTGTACGATGGGATGAACTTCTCCAAGGTAAAAGCGTTCGCCTTCCACGGGTTGTAGTATTTGTTGTTGTCGAAGGTCCCGAAATCCACTCCGTCGTACCATTGGTTCACGAACTGCACGATATACTGGGTGGGGCTCATGGCGTAGCACGTGTTGCCGGAGAAGATGTCATTGTAATTGGATACAGCGTACGGAGGAACGGCGGCCGTTCCATTGGTGTTGGAGTAATCCGCGAATCCGATCTGCATGTTGCGATTCCCGAACATCACGTTATCGGTGATCTGGTTGTCCGTTGATGCCATGGTATGGTCCACGATGATACCAACTTCGCAACGAATGGCGGTGTTCCTTCTGATCCTCGCCCCCGTGATGACGGAGTTGCCGAAATACATTCCCATGCAGATGGGGACGTGCGTCTGGTAATTCATGGCGACGCTCTCCATGTTCCCGATGGGGTCCATGGCGATGTTGTCCTGCACCACGACGCCCGAGCCGCTATCCCAATAGATGCCTCCGCCATCGTTGAGCGTGCTCAGGTGACCCTTCACGAAGTTGAGCTCCACTAGGGCATTGGAGTCGCAGAAGATGCCCGAATAGCCGATGTTGTTCAAGCGGTTCCCGCGAACGACGTTGTTGGCGCCGCCCACTTGTATTCCATAATATCCGAAGAAGGTCTCTCCGGACCCTGCGATCAAGGCGATGTCATCGAGCCTATTGTGGTTGACCGAGGTGTTGTTGTCGAGCGCATGCACGGCCGTGGCGTACGTGCGCCAAAACCTGTTGTTGTTGTATTGATTGAAGGTCCCAGTGTAGCTGTTGATGCCATGATAGAGCTCGGTGAACTCGCACGTCAATACGGAGATCCTTGCGCAGCCTCCCTCGGTCTTTACGCCCGCCTGTTTCTGTCCGGTGAACCGGATGTTGGAGATGGATATGTCATGAATGGGTGCGGACCAGCTTCCGACCTTTACGCCGTAGTCGGACACCGAGGCGTCCACCGACAGTGTATTGGGGTTCGCGCTGCCCGGAGCCCAGAAGTAAAGGATCCCAGCCGCTGCATCATGATACCATTCCCCCGGCGCATCAAGGGCTGCGAGTTTATTGCGCAGGAAGAAACCCCAAGCGTAGTTCCCGGGATTGTAGACCAGCGTGGAATAGGTGATACCATTTCCGGCGTTTGAGGTGATGGTGGCATTCTCATAACACCAGTTCGTGCTTCGGATAACCAACTCTCCTCCGGTCCAATAGTCGTTCCCTTGCGTGATGTTGGTGCTGGTGAGCTGGGTCTTCGAACTGGTTGCGACGCGTGACCATCCGGAATTCGGGGTCCTCGCCAATGTCTGGAATGCCCCTGCGCAATAGAGGTACTTCACCGCTTGCGGCATGGTGGCGCGATAGATGCTTCCGGAATGTTGCACCCAGCCCGTAACGGGGACGCTTCCGGAGATGATCGGAAGGGCTCCGGAACCATAGTCGGACACCTCGATGGGTTGTCCCTGTACGCCCGAACGGGTCAAGGAAAGCTGTCCGCTGTAACGCCCTCCTCTCTCAAAAAGTATACGGTCCCCCGCCACGAGACCCGGGACCGCCTGTTGCACTCTAGCGATGGTTTTCCACGGCGCCGTGGAAGTGGTCCCGGCGTTCGCGTCGTTCCCGCCGGGGGACACGTAATAAGTGGTGGCCATTGAGGAAAAATTCATCAACAGCAACAGCATGATGGTCAATTTTCTCAATATCCACGGCATGTTCCTAAATATGCCGATCCGGCACTCAGGACGGCGGTTTCAATTCGGAACGATGGCGGAAATGGACCTATTTATGGGTGTGACCATCGCCCAAGAACACAAGAGCATTTTGATCAAGGCCGTATCCATCGCCAAAGCGAACGGATTCGACATCGATGACTCGTTCTTCACCGATGTGGGGGTGGAGGATGCACTCTTCGATGGGATGAAGAACTACTACAACATTATTTTCGACCACGCCTTCGCTCGCGCCTTTTGGACCAACGAATTATGCATGGAACTCCTATTGGATGGTGACGAAGACCCGCAGGAAGTGGACCTTGTGGCGACCTTGGCTTCGGGCAATCACCCCATCGCTGGAATTGTCCTCGTACGCAAGAGCCTCAAGGTGCCCATGTGGCAATTCAACCTGTCGCAGATGGTGTTGAGCGAGGACCCCCTGATGTACATCAAGGCCACGCTGGACGAAATGGACGTCGCTTGAAACAAAGTTCCGCTCTTAACCGTACAACGTCATTATGGATGATCGCACATACAAGTCAATGGCCGATCTGCGTGGTAGACGCAAAAGCAAAGCCCACAAGAAGCAAGGAAAAAGGAAGGCTCGTCAATTCGACGCGGACATCAAGGAGCAACTTAAGGACGACCAACATAAATAATGTTATCTTCGCGTCTCCATGTGGTCGTTCCCTTTCCATACCGAAGACCCGTTCGCCCTTGACTGGGACGGGTTGAAAGCGCGGTTCCAATGGATCCGTGACATGGAACACGTGGAGCAGGATCCCATTTTCCACGCTGAGGGCAATGTGGAAATCCACACCCAAATGGTGATGCGAGAAATGTTGTCCTCTTCGGACTTCAAAGCCTTATCACCACAAGACCAGCGCATCCAATTTGCTGCGGTCTTGATGCACGATGTGGAGAAAAGGAGCACCACCAAACGCGAAATAGAGAACGGCCGGGAGACGGTCACCTCGAAGGGACACGCCAAGAAAGGGGAGTTCACAGCACGTAGTATTCTTTACCGGGACATCCCCGCTCCATTCTTGGTGCGGGAGATGATCTGCAAGCTCGTCAAACATCACGCGCTCCCCATTCGCATCTTCGACAAGGACGCACCGAAAAAAGAGGTGATGCGCACCAGTTTGGAGTGCAACAACCATATGCTCGCCACCATCGCACGGGCGGACATGCGCGGCAGGGCAAGCTTGTCCAATGACATTCCAGACCTGATGTACCAAATCGACACCTTTGTCGAATTCTGTCGCGAGAACGAATGCTACGACGTATCCGGACCATTCGCATCCGACCTGACCCGGTTCGACTTCTTCCAAAAAGATGAAGTATGGCCGCAGCAAGAGACTTTCGACGCTACCACCTGTAACGCATACATTATGTGCGGCTTGCCCGCAAGTGGAAAGAGCCATTACATCCGCCAGCATCTTTCCCACCTTCCCGTGGTGAGCATGGACGCCATTCGTATCGAACACGGAATGAAACGGTACGATCAGACCAACAATGGCCACGCCATCCAGATCGCCAAGGAAAGAGCGAAGGAACACTTGAGAAAGAAGCAGGATTTCGTGTGGGACGCCACCAGCGTGACGCGCACTAATCGGGAAGCTTTGATCAACTTGATCTCTCCTTATCGACCCAAGATCCACATCATTTACGTGGAGCGCCCATACAGCACCATCGTGGCCGAAAACTCCGAGAGGGAACACCCGGTACGTCGTGATGTGCTCGACAACTATCTCACAAAACTGGATGTGCCAAGCCTCGCTGAGGCGCACACCGTCACCTATCACGTCGCATGAACAAAATAGATCAATTCCTTAAGGAGGCACCATTGTGGCTCAAGCTCGTAGTGGTCATGACGGGGTTCATGCTCATCGTAGTGGGCAAGGTCGCCCTCACCAAGAGCTTCTCCGACGTGCCTACCTCAACCCACGCCACCAAATGAACAACATCGTCATCATGGGGCTCCCGGCGGCCGGGAAGGGTACGCTGTGCCAGAGGCTCTCTCAGCAGTACGGTTTCGAGCACATCAGCACCGGAGAGATCTTGCGGAGCGAACAGGCGAAGGGGACCAAGCTCGGCAACATGGCCACGCGCGTCATCGATTCAGGCGGATACATGCCCGACGACATCATGATACCGATGTTGAAGGAGCGCGTCATTGCATCAGATAATGCCGTTGGTTTTCTCTTCGATGGATTTCCGCGCACCAAGGAGCAGGCCAAGCATCTTCATGCTTTCCTGTTCATGCGGAAGCAACCCATCGCATCGGTCATCTTCCTCGATGTGAAAAAGAATGTCGCCGTGGAACGTCTCCTGAAGCGCGCTACGATCGAGAACAGACCCGATGATACGGAGTCCGCCATCGTGAACCGATGGAACGAATATGAACAAAAGACACTCCCGCTCATCGATTATTTCTCCAAGCTCGGATTGATCGAGACGGTGGATGCCAACGGGACGACCGATCATTCCCATGCTCAAGCAAGCGTCATCATCGATAGAATTTTGAAACCATGAACATCAACGCCATAGTCGCCACAGCTCAAGAAGGGGCCATCGGACTTCGAGGAGCCATTCCTTGGGATGGACAAATGCAACGCGACATGAAACACTTCATGTCCACCACGCGCAAAGCCATTCTCATCATGGGTCGTAGAACGGCTGATTCCATCAAGCTGCCATTAGCGGGGAGGAAGTCCATCATCATCACCACCAAGGTGAACGAGGTGCTGGAGAGGTACGGTGAACATTCCAGCGTGGTGGATTCGCTGGACGGGGCGTTGTCGCTCGCTCAGAGCATGGTCACCAAGGGCGATGTTCCCGCCGATACCAACATCTTCATCGTCGGGGGCGCGACGATCTACCGCGAGGCCATGGAGCGTGGATTGATCGATACGATGTATCTCACCACCATCCATGCGGCGTTCGATGCCGACACCCACTTTCAATTCAATCGCAACGGCTTTGCGGTGACGTCATGCGAGACGTTCCGGCCTGAGCCGGATGATGAAAAGAACAAGTACACTTGCACGTTCGAAACACTTCAAAAGAGTTGCGAAATAGATACCTAGGCATCCCTTCCGTTCAAGGCGGCCTTGACGGCGACCTTTGGGCGAACTCCAACGCCCTCTAGCCCGTCGGCATTCGCGGCGCGGAGCGCATCGAAAGCGTTCGGGATTGCTTTTCTCAGGATGTTGAGCGAGCCGTTCACGTCGGCGTTGTAGTTTCAACACAAAAATCCTTATCTTCACCTCAAACATTTTCAATCCCATGGCCACCCTCAACATCAACGGAAAGATCTTCAAGGGCAACAACGTTTCGATCTGTAACGGTCGTGTGGAGATCGACGGCGTGGACGTAACGCCCGAACAGAAGCAGATCACGATATCTGTTGAAGGGAACGTGGACCGCCTCGAAATTGACACCTGCAACAAACTCAACATCGCCGGTTCATGCGGTACGGTCAAGTCCGGATCGGGCGACGTGAAATGCGGCGATGTGACGGGAGGCGTACAAACGGGGTCCGGCGATGTTCAATGTCAAGATGTACACGGCAACGTCACCACGAGTTCCGGTGACGTTTCGGCGGGCATGGTGTCGGGAAATGTTCGCACCTCATCGGGCGACATCCAGCATTATTAGCCCCACTTCTGCCAGTCGGCGTTCACCTTTTCGATGAACGCATCATAATCCGACATGGTCGGGGTTTTGTACTGCATTTCCACGGTCATCGCCTCCATGCTTTGCGCGGCCCGTCCAAAGGTGAATTTCCACGCTATTGCACCATTCACCATGCCATGATAGACCGTGACGATGTTGAGATAACCATCGGCCGTATCGACCTCAAATGACCACTTCTCGGCATCCTGTCCGATGGGCATGTATTCACTGAAGCCGTAATGCTCCAATTCCGGAATTGCCTTCACCAGTTCTTGGGCAAACCCCTTTCCGATGATCGTTTCCTCTTGGCCAATGCGCCCCAGAATATCCTGTGCAAAGGCATCCTCGCGCAATTCCAAGAAACTCTCCCTGATCAAGGTGCGGATGAAGTCCATCATCGGTTTTTGTTTCTCATAAGTAGAAGGAAGAAATCGGCCGTTCAACCCTTCAATTCCTCCAATAGAGATTCGAAGGTCTTGATGTCCTCGTTACAGATCACCCGCTGGTCATCCATGTCCTTCTTCATCAGGTCCTTACGTTCTCCGTCCTCCATCCTCAAGAATACTTCCTGTAGGATGAGGAACTCCTTGATCGACTTGAACAATTCAGGGAAACGCTCCAGCGGATTGAACGAGAATCCCTGCTGGTAATAGCGCTTGATGTCCTCCACGAACCCCGGGGACCACCTCTCGCCCGTTTCCGGGTCCGCAAAGCCGCGTTGCAATTCCTTTGTCAGTAGGGTCATGGTCCCCTCCAACTCCTCCATGTCGCGACACGCATCGATGCGCTTGGACATGGACATTTTCTCTTGGGTATTCAGGTTGTAACCCATCAGGACCTCCACGGCCTTGGCGAGCTTTGCATTGGTCAATAACGATGAGGCCAAAGCCGCCTTCATCTCCGCTGTTTGTTCCATTGCACAAAAATAAGATATTCTTAGTCGAAATCGACATAGCGGTCCACGATGATCAGGCCGCCCACCACACCCGCGCCAATGCCGAGCCACCAACTCAATTTCTTTCTTCTGATGTATGCAGCCTGATCGTCGACGTTCTTTTGCAGGTTCTCGCTCTTCTTGACCTCCAAACGATAGACTTGTTCCCACTCCGCAATGGTCTTCACGTTCTTGTCTATCGTGCGCCCTTGGTCCTGTATTCTGCCCTTGAGAAGACGAATGTCGCGTTCGTTGTCCTTCTGCAACGTCTCGTAACGCGACAGCAAGGAATCCCTGTACAATCCGATCTGCAATTCCATCAGCACGGCCTTATCCTGACGCGTGGACATCACGAAGTATTTGCGCCCCTTGAGGTCCAATCCGATTTGCGGAAGCGGACGCTTGGAGGAGATAGTGACGTTCAACGTCGTATCCGCCTGCCCCATCGCGAAGGATGACAGGAGAAGCAAGATGCACGCTATTGTGGTTCTCAACCTCATTGCTTGATCCCTTTTCGTTCGAAGTATTCCCGCCAGAAGTCGAGCCTCTTTTCGTCCGTCGCATCCTCGATGGGTTTGACGGCCGTGCGCATTCTTCCGCGTAACGCCTCGATGTCCTTTTTCTGCTGGTCCATTGACGCTTCCAGCTCCACGATGAGAGCGGCTTTTTTCTTGTCCTGCTCCATGTAATAATGGGCAGAGTCCTGTAGATCCTTGATCGTCGACAATCGAGCATCGATCTGCTTCTGCAATTCCTTGTTCTGTTGGACGCGTTCATCAAGCAACTTCTTGAGTTCAACCGAACCTCCGCCCGATCCGAATAGCGCCAAGAGCAGCACGATGGCCGACAGGATAACGATGATCCACGTCCGTATGTCCCATCCTTTGCCCATCCCCCATAAATAGTGATGGCAACATTCTTTCCTTTCTCTTCAAAACCGTTATCTTTGTGGGAGCATGGAAAACAAAGCATTAGAGGCCGCGAAAGCCGCCTTTCTCGAAATCAAAGGACCAGACCGATGGCACTTCGTGGAATGGTGCCGCGCCGAGAACGAAAAAACAGTGTTCGGAGAAGCTCGGGCATCCGCCGACGCCCTGAAGGACGACCTGAAAAAGGACTTCGGTGTCGCCTTTGAAAAGGCCAAGGAAGAAATGGAAAAGGCAAAGAATGAGCTTATTGATGCCGGGAAGAATAGCCTGAAGATCATGCAGGATAGCGGAAACAAGCTCGATGGCATCATGCGCGAATTCTTCCGCGACAAAAAGTGACTCCGATGGAACACAGGGATAACTCGGACATGCTACGCGCCATCGATGATGTCATCGGCGACCCAAAGTCGATCGAACGGGACCCCAATAGCATCCGCTTGGAGTTGCACGAAAAGCTTATAGCGAATGCCATCGCCCTTTCCGGACAAGGGGTCCTGTTCGCGTTTTTCATGAGCATGCAGGCGGTGTTCCTGACGCTCCAGATAACCGGGGACGTCGATTGGAACTGGCTTGCCATTCCCGTTCCCACCGTGCTGCTGGCTGTGACATGGAGGCTGGTGAAGTGGTTCCATCGCCAACAAGCCCGGGAGATGATCAACGACCTCAAGAAAAGCATCCACGACATCAAACGTCATCTGGAGGAAAATTCGCCATCATGAACAAGTACAGAGATGCCCTTTTGGGCGTAGCCATAGGAGACGCATTGGGCGTTCCCGTTGAATTCATGTCAAGGGAGGCCATTGCCGCAGAGCCCGTAACGGGCATGCGCGAATACGGCACTCATAAGCAGCCGATGGGTACGTGGAGCGATGACTCTGCCTTGACCTTCTGTCTGGCCGAATCGCTTACGGCAGGCTTCAACATTGAGCGGATCGGAAAAAGCTTCGAACGTTGGCTGTACGATCGCTGGTGGACGCCGCACGGCAAGGTATTCGACATCGGCAATGCCACGCGCGCTGCTATTGACCGCATCGCACAAGGGGTTGCGGCCGAGAGTGCAGGGCCCACCGATGAGAATGCACAAGGGAACGGGTCGCTCATGCGCATCCTTCCGCTCGTGTTCTACACCCACGACAAGCCCATCAACGAACGTTGGGACATCGCGCGGCGCGTCTCGAACGTCACGCACGGCCATATCCATTGCGCTATTTCGTGCTTCATCTACTTGGAGATCGCGCGCAAGTACTTCCTCTCACAAGAAGCAGTTCCATTTGCTGATGTCTATGCTTCGATGTGCAAAGAGGTCTCGCAGTGGACATCCCTCCCGAGCACCGTCAATGCCAGCGGAAAATTCGCCCGCATCCTGAGCGGCGAACTCCTGAAGGTCGATCGAAATTCCATTCGCAGCAGCGGATACGTCATAGACACATTGGAGGCCAGCATCTGGTGTATGGGCAACTCTTCTTCGTACGAGGAAGCCGTTCTGAAGGCTGTGAACCTCGGCGATGACACCGACACCACAGGCGCCGTCGTTGGAGGATTGGCGGGATTGCAATATGGCATCGAACAAGCTCCGTCAGAATGGCTGTCGTGCCTTGTCCGTCGGTGGGACATTGAAGATCTCGCTGAACGATTGAAGGCGGCGATGGAAGCTCGTCAATTTGCGTGACATGGGCCGATTCCGCACATATGACATCAGCGAGATCCAGAAGGTCTATCGACGACATGCACACCATCATGGCACTGTGCTGTATTCCTCCGACAAAGGGTCCACATGGCAAATCGTTGGCGCGGACTCCGGCAAATGGAAGATCTATGAATGGTTGTTCGCGTTCGTTGAAGAAACCCCATCTCGTCAGATAACGGAATTGGAACGAAGCAAGGGAAGAAGTGAGGATTATCACTCCCTTCCAACCGAGCAACAATGGACGCAAGACAAACATCTCGGAATCCTTGATTGGGACGGACAATGAAAAAGATGGTAGTCCATTTCAAGAAGCAGCCCTATGACGTGTACGTAGGCCGCCCTTAACATCAAAGTATTCGCTTTGGAAAAGAATGTCTGTGGAACGCAGACTAAAACTCGGAAAGAGCTGCCCTCGCTAGTGGGAGTGTTGACGTCCGAAGCCCATTGGTCTTCAGCCAATGGGTAGTTCACGCGAGCATCAAGAAACATTCCGGAACCACCGACGTACAAGGCGCTCAATGAAACCCAAAATGACGATTATCAAGTCTCCTCGCTTGGACGAGGAGGAAAGGGTCAATAACGGCAGTGCTCCTCTTGAGCCGTTGACGTTGGATGAAATGCTCGCGCTGTTGAAATCCAAGCCCGATCAAGGACGCGGCAGAATGAAAATCGATAACTTGCGCCGCAAAGATCTCCTCTAATGGAATTCGAATTCAAAGCCACCGCCGTCATTCGACTTCGTCACAACGGAGAGAAAAGAGGTTCAGAACTGCTCCACAGTAAGTTCTACTTCGAGCCATCGGACAACCTTCCGAACGAAGTATACGTGGACGCCGAGGGCATCCCTACGCATGAAGCCATCAAACCATTGACCCAGTGCTTCATCCAAGGGTTGCTGGGCAACATCCATACGGCCCATCTTTCCGGACGTTGGGATAGCGCCGAACATCTGCGGTATATCATCTCGGAGTTGGAGCGCGGCTTCATTGAGAATCCGAGCATCAAAAAGGTGCCTCGAAATTCCGAGAACGAATGAACCCCGTCAATCCATTCTCCATCGGCGACAAGGTCATCTGCCATCGCGACTTGACGGGCACGAAGTGTTCCACTGTGGTGCGCGAACAGCTTTCCATCAAAGTAAAGGTTGCCCCAGAGCGCGGTGAGGAATTGGTTGTGGACGGATTGTTCCGTGACATGATCCAATTCCGTCGCTACAACACGCCGACCGCCATCCTCTGGTGGCCCCACAAAGCATTCGTGGCGGCCGCATCCATCAACGCCGAGATCGATAGCCTTCTATGAGCGAACGTCGTCACATACAATTGCCTTCGGACAAGGAAGCGCTTCGCGTCATTCTCCATGATGCTTTGATCAACAGCTATCGCTTTTGGAACGACGAGCTCACCAGTGCTTCTCCATTGCGCAGGAGCACGGACAGGTCGTTCAACGAAGTTCTGGAGCATTGTCTCACCAGCATGGCGCATTGGACGTGCATCCTACGCACCGAAAGCGCAATGGAGAAGGAACATTGGGAATTCGGCGCTTCGTCCTTCGGCGATCCAGCATACTACATATGGATCCAAGTTCGCCCCGATAAGGCACAAGAAATTTTCAACCGTCATGGCTTGAAAGAAAAAATTTCACCAACCCCTTGACAAGAGATAAAAATGCATATCTTAGCGGTCACAAATCAAACAAACCAATTCACGAACACATGAAGAAGCACATTCAGGGAGACGTCATGCTGCGCGCGGTGAAGAAGCCAGCAGAATTCAAAACCGCACCAGAAGGTGCCGAGATCCTCGCGCTGGGGGAACATTCCGGACACGGTCACGTGTTGGAGGGATGTGACATCATGATCGGGGCGGACGAGAAGAAGTACGTCATCCCAAAAGGTGGAGTGCAGGCGCGCTTGCTCCACAAGCATCTCACCAGCAACAAGCCCGCCGACCACGATCCCATCGTGCTCGATCCGATCGAACTCGGTGAGGACGAGTGCTACGAAGTGGTCATCCAACAACGGTACGACCCGTTCGAGAAGACCCTCAAGCAGGTCATCGACTAAGCGCGCATCTTCCAAACAAAAAACCCAGAAAGCAGAGAACCCATGCTGAATGAATTGACCCCCGAACAGGAAGCGATGATCGTCACCGTTCGGGAAAAGTGGACCCACAAGTGTCTCCACGATCCATCCTTCGATGAAGATGAATGCCGTAAAGGCGTCAATTGGATCTACAAGCTTTCGGGCTTTGAAGAGCCGCAGTTCATCGTGGTGGACTCTCCGGAGGCCGCTCAGGAAAAGGCGAATGAGCTCATGGGCAACAAACCCGGAGAGCACGTCTACATTCCCTTCGCGTCCGAGGGGGCCATCTCCAGCGCTGGCTGGGTATCGTTCTACGACTATTTCCAGACCATTGGTGTGGACCTCGGGGAACGCGCAGACAACCTGAACAAGCTCAAGGCGTTACTTTGGTCGGGGGTATACGACATGATCCAGCTTGATCGCGCGTGCATCTGCATCAAGAAGCACATCCAGATCTCCCTGCTCAATGGGCGTCTGCACAATCTGGATGGTCCCGCCATCACGTGGCGTGACGGACGCGCGAAGTATGCGGTGAACGGCCGTATCCTTCCTGCCGAGATCTGGACCAACAAGGACAACCACACGCTGGAGACCTTCATGGCGCTGGAGAACGAAGAGCATCGCGCCGCTATGATCGCGGTGTTGGGAGGGGAGCGCGCCGTGCGCCTGTTCGGAGCGAACATCGTTTCCACCGAAGAGAAGAACGGAGAGACCATCCGCCTGTGGAAGACCGACAAGCCGTTCGCGGCCGCCGACAACAACATCCTCGCATGGGTCGAGGTGGTATGTCCGAGCACATCGACGCACTATTACATCGATGTGAACCCCGCGTGCAAGACGGCTTTGGAGGCCGTGACTTCCACGTGGCCCGGAGAGACGCCCGAGTCCTACGTCGTAGGCCAGCACACTTGATGCCGGAAACCAATTGAAGAGAATGGTGCGGGGTTTGCTCGCACCATTCTTGTTTCAAGCAATGGAGCAAATAGAAACGCGATACAAGTGCAAGAGTTGTCCTGATGGTTCGTTCATCGTGCGCATCAAGATGACCAAGAAAAGCACCACCATGACGGTATTGCGATGCGTAGCCTGCAAAGCCTATCATGGCCTGATGCAGATCTCCAAAGGAGGATTCGAAAATGTCGAAGATGGGACAGAGCGAACTTAACGGATATCGTGTAGAGGCGCGCGTTGCACTTCCGAACCGCATTGATGAAGTGGCGGGACAAACATTCGCCGGGGAATGGAAAGAGGTACAGTTCCACCCGGGCGTTGGTGTGCCATCGAACATGTGGGGGCCATACCTTCAATTGAGCAAATGCTTGGGTTACGAACAAGCGAACGCGCTGGCGTGGTGGTTCTACGCTCAGGCGGAGGCAACGGGAAAGCATGGCATGGAGGTGCGCTTGGTGAAATACAAAGTATTCACGTCATGGAGGCATGAACATCTTGAGAACATGCCGCCGCTCAAGTCGGAAATGGACATCGAAATGGATAAGCCATGAGCAAAGAATTGGCCGCCTCATTGACATTTACCCTTGCGACCATGATCGTTTTCGGGTTGGGGATATCCTATTCCATGAATGAGCTCGATTACTTGTTCGAGCCCAAGCCCGAGGTGGGACAGATATGGTTTCCGGATTACAGAACAGTACAGCCGTACTGGCATGATGATTTCGAAGCAGAAGTAATCGAAATAAGGGGAGATTTTATGCGCGCAAAGTGGCTTAGCACCATCTCTGTCTACAATATCCAAGAGTTCCATGAAATGTTCAACTTCGCCCGAAAGGATACCTCATTGACGAAATAGATGGAGAACGTCATCAAGGTCTTGGAACAAGCGAAAGTAACGGCGCGTTTGGCCATCGCCTTTGCGGCCGAACAGGGATATACCAAGAATGTCGAGTCGATGCGCGAAGAACTCAAGGAATTGGATGATGCCATTGTCGAAGCGCGCTCCTTCATGGTCGATCACGGACTCTCGAACGACAAGTTCATGGCGGCCTGCAAGCGGTCGATGGATGAGATGGTGGGCCGTCACGGCATTTCCCTTGAATATCGTGCATCCGATCGACGCTATTACGCCTATCGAAACGGCGAATTCCTATGGAGCGGAGATACTTGGTTCAATGTGGCACAAATAGCATTGGCGCTCGCGAACGGAAGCGGCCACGTTGCCCAGAACATACCCCGGTAATGGAACGTCCGATCACATTCAAAGCGCCTGATATCCTCGCCATCCTTGATGGGCGCAAGACGCAGGAGCGTAGGGTCATAACCCGAGAGCCCGCCCATTCGTGCCACTACGAAGTGAACGGCGCAAAAACAGCGGCGCTCCATCTGGCAACGGAAGCATATCGGAACCAGCAATTCGATCGTTGCTTTGTTCCGGTTCGTCCAGATAGCGCGTCGCACCTACTGCTATGTCCATTTGGCGGCCAAGGCGACACATTGTGGGTCCGAGAAACGTGGATGCTATCGCATTGTTATGAAGACACTTACACTGGAGGATGCGAAGCCGAACGATATGATGGAAAGGTGTCGCGTGAGAAGCCATCATGGGGATATTGTTTGGATTACAGAGCCACAGACCACGACCCCACGACGGAAAAGTGGCGCCCCTCCATCCACATGCCGAGGTGGGCATCACGCATCACATTGGAGATAACAGACCTCAACGTCGAGCGACTGCATTCGATCAGCGCCGTTGATGCCGAGAAGCAAGGTCATCTTTGTCCGCTCCTGCATCCGCCCGATCGATGTAATTGCGTTTGCAGCGCATTCGAAAAGACATGGCAAAAGGACCATGGGCTCGATAGTTGGAATGCAAATCCATACGTCTGGGTCATCGACTTCAAAGCAAACATTCGAAAATGAAGCACTATTTTCGATTCGTGGATTCACTGGAACGCGTGTTCAAGCCGCTAGTGTCGATTACTGTCTGCGCCGCACTTGCATGCATCGTATCGGGGCTCGCGAACACTGCCATGCTTGAAGGGAAAATTTCACAAGCAACTTGCTATGCGTGGCATAACGTTTTGTACATATTCCTGTTCGTATCGATCGTAGTTTCATTCATTGTCTTCCGTCCCAAATGAACAAGATCGAACAAGCATTTGACATCGTTATTTCGCAGGCCGACCACATCAATGGAACGCCCATGGTGGCATTGTCGGACTTTGCCCATGCAAAAGACCTTGCAGTGGAGATGAAGCGGCATATGTTGGAATTGATGTTGTTCGCGACGCATCCCAAAACCTGTGCGGCCTATGCAGCATACGTGGACCACCCCGATTTTCCCGATTACCCCGGAATGAAGGTGTTGGGAGCTGGACCATGCAACTGCGGGCTCGATGATAAGTTCAAATTCTTGAACGAACTGTTCGGCACCGACCTCAAAGCCAATATTCCGGAACCATGAGCAAAGGATATGCATATTACGACGACCTGAAGGTCTACGGAGATACCGAAGAGGACCGCCAGCGCGTCCTTGAGACATTAGGGCGTGAGGGTCGCCCATCGGAACGCATGTTCGCTCAGCGTCTGCTGGAGGACGCCCGAACAAAATCAGGCCCTCAAAACATTCATTCCTTCCCGCGCGGCACGTTCAAGGTGATGCGTGATGAAGTCGTCAGACAACGCGAGCAGAGCAAGGCGTGGTGGCGTCGCTTGCTTCGGTCGGTAGGGTTCCGCCTTCTTGAGATGGAGCGTCGCTCCTATTGAACATTTCCAGCCGCCGTTCGTACAACGCACCGTCACAATAAGGTATAACGAATTTTTCGCTTAACTTTGCCATCATGAATCGGGAACAAAACCAAGAGGAATTCCACATTCCCACCTTGACCGACGAGGAGCTTCGTGCAAAAGCAAATGAGGAAGCCGACATTCACGAAGATGCACGATCCCTATACGACGCCCTGAAAGAGGAGAAATTCCTTCGCCTGAAGGAGGCCCGGGAAAGTTGGACGCTGCTTACGCAAGCTCGCGGCCACGTGTTTTCCACGGCAATGAAGCGCAAAGGATACAACTCCACGCCCGACCGCTTGTGTCGTCAAATCGATGAACATATGAACGTTCTTCGTAAATTGCTGGAACCATGAGCGACCTGTCCGATCTGATACGCGAACATTCACCTCATGCCAAGGCGGACCGCGCCGCATACGAAAGAGAATTGATGCGCATCGTAAACGACCCTGAGCTGATGCGTCTGCATCAAGAGCGTGTAGAATCGGAAATGAAACGATTCCGGGAAAATCCGGAATACACCCGCGAATGGCGGCACTTGAGGGATATCGTTTTCACATAAGCAAGTTCATGAAAAAGCTCACTCCGGAACAGATCGACACCCTTCGCGAGAAAGCCAAGAAGTGGGACGCTCTCGCCAAGAGGGTCGACGCATTCTATGTCGTTGACCAAGAGGGAGAACTCATCGACAAAGAGGCGGGAGTTTTGTTGGACATCGGCGAAGTTGCCGCAAAAGCATTCGGATATCGATGAGCAAAGAAACTGCAAACGTTCTAAAAAAGGCCGCTTCTCTCTTGGTGGAGGTCGGTTGGATACAAGGGAGATACGGCGACAGCAGCACAGGATATTGTTCCTATGGCGCCATCGACGAAGTGACCCAACATCCCGATCAACAATCAAATTGCCGACAAGCCCTATTGCGGGCCGCCGGAATGACCGGAATCGAATTCAATGACGCCAAGGGTCGCACAAAAGAACAAGTGCTGAAGATGTTCGCCAAGGCCATCAACTCCGAACGCCAACTCAAATAGCCATGCCAAAGGTCGAACTCAAGAACATCGTTCTCTATTATTCCGCGCTTTCACAAAGCATCTACGCTGGAATTCCCGACAAGCGCAGCGCCGGAAAGGCATACAGCGTGGCGCTCCACAAACAGAACGTGACCAACGACTTCTGGAGATGTCTCGTTCAACGCTGCGAGGAAGGCAAGGACGTGGCGGAACTTCGTTCGGAAGATGGAGAGCTCATGTTCGAAGTGCGTGTGAAGGATATGCGAAAATCGCGCAAGACCCGCTCGTCAAAAACCAGCAAAGCGTCATGAAGAAGCCCACCGAGAAACAAATGAAGGAGTGGAAGGAGAAGGCGGAAAAATGGGATCGTCTCGAAAAGGAGATTGCCAAGTTCTATTGCGACTCTGATGGTAATGAACTGTCCGATAGCGACGGGGGCGACCTTTGTGACATCGGCGAGGCCGCCGCGCAAGCATTCGGATATCTATGATGTACGAAGGGCCTTTAGCTAAGATCCATTTCATCGGATGGATCTTTTGGTTCATTGTATCGATCGCCATGACCATCAAGATGGAAGATTGGCGGTTCACTTGGTCAACGGGACAAGTCCAGCACTTCGCCATGATTATGTTCTTCTGGCCCATTGTGATGCCGGTGGTCATATTTTCGATGGTGGAAGGATATCTGGAATATCGAAAAAACTATCGGGAGCCATGAGTACCTATTCTGCTCCCTTCGCCATCATCGATGGAACGAACATCATTTTCCGCGATGAACGCCCGTCCATCGGTCAACACTACATCGAGAACGTCACGGTGGAGTGCGGCGTCAACGGAGCCGTTGTCACGGGGACCCAGCCCACCAGCGGAGCGGTCCTGTCTCGCGCCTTCTTGGAGGACATGTCAGAGGATGATCTGCCAGTGAAATCCATCATGAAGCCAAGGACGCTGTGGGACATGCTTACGGGCAAGAAACGCCCATGCGTGGAGTCGGGATACTATCGAAAGCGAAAGACCTTGCCTTACAAGGCCATCATGAACCATTATCGGCTCGTGTTACAACCCTCCAAAGCCATATGAGCCATCAACATGAATGCCGCTGCAAGTGGTGTCTCTCCAATGTCCGCTGCGGTCCGGGCGACGACAATTATGGTCGCGACAAGCTGAAAAACATAGATGAGCCAACGGGCACGCTCTCCACCAAGCGCGTACCCGAAGGCATCGAGTTCACAAACACGCTTCCTGACGGGTCCAAACATAGCGCCATCCTTTACACATTCTCCAAAGAAACGATCGATGAGCTGCGCGCTTGTCTTCCGGCTGCTTATGAGAAACTACGCACGCAAGAATTGAAACGTTCGTGGTGGGGCCGCATGAAACTTTGGTTCAAAGAAAAATTCAAGCCGTTATGAGCAAGAAACGCAAGGAAACTCCACTGGTCATTGCGATGGCGATGTCGGAGGTGATCAAGATGACAAAAGAGATCCATGACTATCTGGCGAAGCAATGGGACTCCGAGGCCGCTTATGGCGTTAAGAAGATCGCCGCGAAATACAAAGTGAAGATCTAATGTGGCACATCGATCAAAAAGCCGTATGCGTGGATGATGCGTCGGGCGGAGGATTTGGCGCTACAAACCTTGAACAAGGCAATGTATACACCATATTTGGCATTCGAAAAGGATGTTGCGAAATAGAATTAGATGTGGGAATACCAAATATTGACGGACGTTTAGGGTGTATGTGTTGTGGAGCCACAGAGAGTACTTCCATTGGTTGGAAAAGAGCATCCCGCTTCCGTCCGCTGGACCCGCTTGAAGACCAAATGGAACGCCTCGAAAAAGAAGGAGAACCCATCGAAGAACATCAGCCGGAAATAGCATGAAGAACGCGACCGAACCAGACCGCTTGAAAGAAGCCAGAACACTCCTGACGCGCATCCTCAAGACGATGAAGAGCGACCAGAAGGACGATGACCGCTACGTGTACGAGGAAGAAAAAGCGATTAAGGAATTCCTTGACGCCACCAAGCCGCAACATTCATGACCCCACCCTCGTATAAGGATGCATGAATGCTCAAACCACCATGTCCGAACGGACGCGTAACAATGCGCGCAAGACCGCCGATCTCATCATTGAGGGCGGTTGGTGCCAAGGCAGGCGAAGTCTCGGAACCGCCATGTGCGCCAAAGAAGCCATGGAACGCGTATGCGTCCGGGAACATCCCACGCTTGGCCGGATGACCGAAGGGTTGGAGGAATTGGTTGTTGCTTTTAGCGATCGCACCAACGGAGGTTATGTCATCGAATTCAACGACACTCCCGGTCGCACAAAAGAGGAAGTACTCGCGGTTTTCGAGGACATCGCCAAAGCCTATTGACAATGCCGCTCATCCAAGGATATGTGGCCCGCAAGCGACGGGACGACACCAGCAGGATCGACTTCCTGACGGATATCGAGCATTGCGAATGGCTGATCGATCGACACAAGAGAAAACTGGCTCCGGCCGTCTTGGCGATCGACGAAAAGTTCATGCCGATCTCCGAGGTGGAGAAGATGCTCTTGGAGATCGACGCGGCCATCATGAGCGACCGAGCACAAATGGCCATCAAGCACGTCGCCGCCAAATACAACATCATCCTACCGCCATGAGCGTACAAACAACAGCCGATGAACGTCTTGATTCCGCCAAGAAACATTTAGACGCGGCCCACGCCGATCTTCTGGTGGTGTTGAGCAAGGACACTTATGGTCATGATGAGTTCAAGTCGGACTACATCAACAAGATCTACGCGGCGCTCAAGGCCATACACGACATCAAATCATCGATATGAACGCCAAGACCCTCCCTCTTCCCCACGGCGTCTCCGAATCCAACCTGTTGGACTGCGCCGTCCTGTGGGAACAGGGCAATAAGTTGGACGCCGTCAGGTTATGGCGCAATCTCACCAATCTGCCCATCAACTTGGCCAAGACTTCCTTGGAAAGATATCTCGAACAATTCTTCTCGGAAAAGAACAAATCGAACGACGTGCAACTATTGGACCCCGGTCAAATGACGGCGCAACTGAAAGAGGCTCGTCGCATCATGGAACTTCTTCCTCTTGATGCTTTCAAGGAGAATGCGGAAGGCGCGGACGCCGCAGATTTCGTTGACAACGCGCGCCACTTTATCGCCGCCATGGATGCGGCCCGTGAATTCCTGAAACAGATCGATTGAACCATGGACCGCAAAGCACTCAGCATCCAGATCGCTCTGGACATCATCAATTCCACGGCGAACCCTGCGCATCCCACGGCCACGCAGAACGTGAACGTCGACAATCTAGCGTCCATCATCGAACGCGGTCTCGCTCGACCCGGAGAAGAACGCAAGGCAAGAGAGCTTCGTCCGGTGGAGGAGTATTTCGAAGAAGGCCGGGATTGGACTTCATTCGAAACAGATGTGTACCGCCATGCGTTCAAACTCTTCCAAGACAAACATCACGACGACATCACGCTTCTTCGCAAGGAGTTCAGCGATGTTATTCTACAAATCACCGCGCATGCCATCTCGGGGCTCGCGGACCAAGCTATTGTGGGCGAAGGACCATTCAACGAAACGCATACGCTGACGATCGTCAAGATGCTTGCGGAGGAACACCGTCGTCTTCGGGTCGAGAACGCTCAATTGCGGGAGAAGGGGCAGAAGTTCCGGAATATCATACACAACGCATCGCCCGACAAAGGGTTCGGACAACGATTTGCGGATGCATGCACCGAATGGGATGCTGTTGTTGAACCAGAAACGAAAACGGCATGAGCTATCGCGTAATCGTCCTGACGGAAAAGGAATATGACGCTCTTGAATCCATCATCCGCAACGGATGGGGAGATGGCGACTTCAAGGGATGGGGCAACCAGAATCCGCGCACGCAACTTTCCGCCATGCGTCATTTCGATGCTGCCGCCGCTTTGGATGCCAATGAGGATTTCTCCGATCCGGAGAGTCCGGTGGAGAACATCGGAGATCTCCGTAAGGACCAACAGACCCAAGTGAACTATCGATATCATCGCCATGAAAAAGAGGTCTGAACGCAAGACGGAAACCCAATTGGTCGTTCGGTGGTCACCCAATACCGAAAGTAGCGGCACGGAACGGTTCGACTGGGATGAACTCAATTGCGAAAGCGAAGAAGAGTTCAATGAACTGAGCGATCCGGACCAACAGCAACGCGTAGCTGAGGCGCTCAGCGCCCGCGACAATCAATGCGGATTGTGCTTTGCCGTTGCTGATTCATTCATGAGCGAACAGAAACCATGAGCGATTCCAAACACAAGTTTATCCACGCCAAGGGCGTATCGTTCAACGCGGATGCCGGATTCTACACCGAGTACGACCAATGGGGTCGTACGGTGTTCCATCGTGACTCTCACGGCTATTGGAGTATGCGTTTCTACGACAAGCCCGATGTAGGCGCCGATGGTAAGCCCATCGTCAATGTCCGCCCCTACGAAGTGATCCATCGTTGGTGGAACCTCTACGAACACGCAAAACAGAATCCATGAACAAGGTGGACCAAGCAATATCGGCGCTGGATAATCTGGCGAACAATGATGACTGGACGGCCGATGGCATGCGACTTTATGCCAAGGATGCCCTTGATTTACTTCGCTCATCTCCAGCGGATGATTTGACATCCAAACTACTTGATGTGCGAAAAGAAATCGTAATCGGGAACAATGCAATAGCCATTGATCTGCTCGATGAATGCATCGCTATGTCATCTCCCGCAAAGGAAAAACCAAAACCTACGGAGGAACAATTGCAAGCGCAATTGGACAGGCTTCGTGCGAACAATCCGATGTGGCGGGAGTACGAAGAGCTGGGAGCATTCTTGATGCGGCCGATCGACGATCTTACGGAAGCGGAGCAAGCACGATATGACGAACTTCTTATTATTTTGAAAGATGCTTGACAAACACACCGCCAAACTGGACTTTCAATTTTTGTTGTCCATGATCCCGCGTTGGGCGCATGGTGATGAAGAGCCGACAAAGATGGAGATAGAAGATGTGGGAGGACCCAAACAGGTGGAGGCCACGCGCAGGAGGGTCGATGAGATCAAAGAACGAATGAAACAATTGTCCCGATAATTCGTACAACACTCCCATGAACAAAGAGACAAAGAAAGCCATCACGGCATTGGGATTGGCCGTCCGGACCCTTCAAAAGGCCAAGCCGCACGTCCTGATGCATTCGTCCATCGACAAAGCCGAGGACATCAACTTTGCCGTAGCCTCCGCCGAAATCGCCTTGACGGAGCTCCACGCTTCGCAAACGGTCCCGATATTGACGGCGGCCGACGCGATGTCCCTTTATCTGTACCGCCTGAGCGAAGGGTGGTATGCGGATGGCGACAAGAAGGCGGCAAAGGAAGCCGCGAAGTTGTCGAGCGACTATGACGCCGAGCGCAACTCCGATCGAGCATTGTCGCAACAAGTGGAAGGCATCCTCAAACAAAAGGTGAACGACTTACAGCAGGAGCTGAAGAGCCTGAAGCAAGCGGCTAAGGAACAATCCAAGACCGACGCCTCCTTCGTGGCGGAGATCCGCAACTCCCTCATCCGCGAATACAATCTATCGTTGGACGACCCCAGCAGCAAGACGGCGACCATGCTTCGCGATTGGGAGGGAGAGTTGATGAAAAAGGCCGGGTTCAAGGACCGTAAGGCCTTGCGTGCATGGCACAGAAAATACGTGGGCGCTCAAAACTGGTGAACATGACGACGCAATTGGAAAAGGACATGGTTCGTTGCATGCGCGACCTACTGGGTTCGGGCTATATTGACGAATACTATCGGCAGATGGCCAGCGAATTCATTCAAGTGGCTCAACGATATCTTGATGATGCTTTGGGAGCCGACAAGCGGGTCGAAGTTCCAACTCAAGAGAAGTTTCCGACCATGAACATCCATTCCCTACGCGGCACCAAGGTGACCCCTATCTACCAAGGCGGCAAACCCAAGAACGGATATGCCGGAGATCGAGATGTGGTGGCCAAGTATTTGAAGGAAGGCGGCGTCTACACGGTGGACCGTACGCAGGTACACAGCAGTTCCACCAACGTGTGGCTGATCGAAGTTCCGGGAGTATGCTTCAATTCCGTAAGCTTCTCGGAGGCCAACCATTCCGTGTTCGACGACAAGGAGATCGACAGGTTGGCGATGCTCCGCTTCCCCCTCAAGACCATCATCGATCCGGACCGTCCGGAACATCCATTCGACGTTAACTTCCGCGAGCGCATGGCCTTCAAACAAGGTCTGCGCCATGGCCAAATCAACAAGTCATGAGCCCTATCGCCTATTTCGTCATGATGGACCTCGTGAGCCATCGTTTCCACATCTACCACGGCGATGTCAACAACCCCGCTACGTGGACCTATCAAGGACATTCCTTTGACGTTGCTTCCGAAGCGGACGACAAAGCCATGGACCTCAACGAGCAATGACCACGAACGAGGAAGCCATCGCGGCGCTCAACATCATCTGGGCGGAACTTGACGCGCTCAGCGGACTCGCTTGTCATGCGCATCTCCTTCCTGAACGTACGCGTCGAATAGACAATGCGCGTAGCCAACTGATCGGGGCGACGGCATTTCTTCGCTCGCGAACTACGCCGGAACAAGCCGCATGTGCAGTTTGCGATAAACCTTTCGTCCGGAAATACGAAGGCGAATCATCCTGCGGCGATCCACAATGTGAGTGGAGGATACAAGTTACCAAGGACCACGCCGATGACCACCAAGGATAGCAAGATCTGGCTGGTCACCGGAACCCTCCATGGGTCGATCGTACACGCCGTCTCCGAAGGCGATGCACGCAGGGCATTCCACGTCCACTACGGAGGCGAGAGCATCATCCACATCCGTCGTGAGCCCCAATAGCGTCACCTGTCCGTTGTCGACCCATCAAGATCACTTGGGCGGGCGCAACATGTGCGACGTTCCGGGCTTCATAGGTTTCACCATCGGGCGAGGCAGGACAGAATATCATTATCTCGCGCCTCATCCTACAGGACATGCCACCGTTTATCGCGACACCCCGAAAGGTTTGATGAAACGATGGATCCACAAGGACAACACCATCACCATTTACTTCAAGATCCCATATGATGGCAAGTGAACACCCAACCGAAGGAGAACGCGCCGCTCTTGCGTGGATGCGCGCCCAAGCCAAGGCGATCGACCCGGCGGTCGACGACACCTTCAATACAGCCGACCTTGCGCGGATCATTTCCGGCGCACTTCGACATACGGCTCCCATTAACGAACCTTCCATCGGAGAACTATTGAGGTCCATTCGGAACGCCCCAATAACCCTTGCTCCCAAGGAGCTCGACATCGCGGTCCATGAATGGCATCATCAATGCGCTGAGGGCTGTTGCGACTCGTGGGGAACGGAAATAGCCGTGAATGGAGTGGAAGTTGGTACCGACCTTGGGAACGTTGATGATGCCCTAGAGGCCGTCCTGCAACATTTGGGCTACGTCGTCCGTATAACAAACCAATGGATCAAGTGAACACGAAAACGAATGACTTCTTCCACGAGCCGCGAGAATGCGCACGGCCATGCCCGAATTGCGGAACGATACATTGGGGGAGCGATCTCGTTCATTCCAGCTCCATTCGGACCCATTGGGGCGGGAGCACGCTCTATGGTGTTTGTCAGAAGTGCGCAGAACGACATGCCAAAGACGACATAAAACGACATGAGCACCACGAAAACCCCAGCGCGTAAAACCGACCCCATCGCAAAGATGATGGAGGAGGCCAAAACGTCGAACGCGACCTATCATCGCCTTGAGAAATGGCTCTTCCGCACCTTCGGCAAGGACCTCATTGGCCCCTACAAGAAGGTCGGTTCGGTGCGTTTCCGCGTGGTCGACCACAATGGACTGCACCGTCGTTTGGTGGGATATGAGGTGATGCAAAAGGTGGAGAAGTGGGTCGAACGTTATGCTCCGGAGATCAAGATCATCAGCGTGGACGATGACCACCACGCTTCGGCTATTCTGCTGATCATCCCACATCCGAACCACGGCATTACCACGTTGTTCATTCCGCAATGCACCGATCAACAGAATACACTCTTCCTGTACGAAGGAAGTCTCAAAGCGCTCACCAAAGCGTTCAATGAACTTCGTCCCATAGCATTCCCAAAGAAGAGAAAATGAAGAAACGAACACTCTATAAGATCACCAACGGTCTTGACAGTTGGTATGTTGTAGCCTCCGACCCAACAAAGGCCACCAATACGTTGAAGGAGATATTGGACAAGGATGACTATGGCGCAAGTTCCAAACGCGACGCCAAGACCATAGAGGTCATGGCTACAGAAGTGATAACCGATGATACGCCCTTCCATTTGACCAGCAATCGTTTGGTTGTTGTTCCATCCGAAGAGAGTTACACCCAAAAGGAAGTGGGCGAACTCCTTCAGACGTTCATGCGACTGGTCGACCTTGCCCAGACCGATCCGGAGGAAGCTCGTCGCCAGATCGAAACCGCTCAACGAAGAATAGAAAAGAAATGAAATACCTATTCCTCCTTCTTCTCGTATCGTGCTCCTTCGAGCATTCCTGCGACCACACCCGAAGCAACACCGTAAAGTGGAGCGTCACCCGCGAATGGGGAATTCCTCCGGAGGACACCGAGAAATGCGCCCGGTGCGTCCAAGACTACATGGGTTCCACCAAGACCACGTGGAGTACATCGATCCAAGAACTCTCCCGCAGCGCCGAACAAACATGTAACGGCATTTACACACGGGAATACATGGTGCTCCGCCATTATGGAGTCCCGGTCCCCATCGAAACCCATCAAGCCATCCTCGATAGCCTACTACAATGAGCCGACAGAACGAACTACTGCGAATGGCCGCCAACGCCTTCGCCGAAGGGAGAAATCCATTCGAGACCGCCAGCCTTGTGAAGCACAATGTGACGCTCGATGAATGCGGCCATCTCTCCGACTACATCTCTCAAGTCCTCATCGGCTTCCTAGCCGCTCCTAGACCCGTGCAGTTGCGCGTGTTGGCGTGCTACGCCATTGACGGAACCGGACTATCGGCGGAACACGTCGTGGCGGAAATGGACAAGGCGGATCTTTTGAAGAAGCTGGGCCAATGATCGACTTCAAGCAACTCTCCCGGGACTGGTGGCGTAAGCGTCATCAGGAATTCCAATATTCCGTCAAGCGTGAGCAGATCCTTCCGGCCAATGATTTCCAGATGGAAGAAGATCTTGCGGCATTCGCCGCTTCCCTTCCTCAGCAGCCGTCGTTGGAACTTCTCGTGAAGGCCGGAAATGCTTTGGCGGAATGGATGGACAAGGCCAGCTCTCCGGAAGACACCAGTGATGTCAAAAAGGAAGTCGCGCTGTACATGTGGAACGACGTCACCAAGAACGCCCGGTTCGCAGCAGGGCAAGAATTCTATCGATATCCTTCCTGCGGAGGCTACGGCACCTGCGTCATCTGGGGCTGCTCCAGAGCGTACGGACCAACGGACAAGGAATGTCCCGGATGCGGCGCCACGATAAAAGAGATCCCTGAATGATCAAGCGCATTAAACAGTTCTTCTGCCGTCATCGTTCCGTGCATATCGAACCGTGCCTTTACGACTTCGGCAACAGAAGTTATTTTTGGCTCCTGACGTGCAGCGATTGTGATCACTGCCGGACGTTCACGAACCCGAAATGACCTCGGCAACAAAACAAATCCTATCTTCGTACAACATCCCATGGAACCACTCACCTCCGAACAGATCGCCGACAACTGGATCAAATGGCTGGATGCCTTGGCCTCTGGCGAATACAAGAAGACCACTGACGTGCTGCACAAAACAGTTGACGGAGAAGAGCGTCACTGCTGTCTCGGGGTGGCTCAAATATGTCTTGGTCTCTCCAATGAAGAGTCAGGGGTCGATTATCGATTGATCCCCTTGCTTGGCTTTACCAGCGAAGTCGGACAGAGCACATCGCCGAAAAAGCGATACATCACCGAATTGAACGATCAAATATATCCGGCTGATCTCGACTTCACCAACATGCACCGCGAACTCTTGGCGGACATCGAGGGATTCACGAGCCTTCATCCCGAAGTCGCCCCTCTGGTGCGACAGAAACTCGCCGCACGATGAACCCCACCGTTGAACAACTGCAAGAGCGCATCCACCAATTGGAACAGGCCATCGCGCCTTTCATTAGGCACGTCTCCGACACCCAATGCGCGGACGATCAGCCCATGACCATCCAATACGGAGACACGACCTTCCGAACGAAGTTCGAACGCCTGCGCAAACTGGCGGCCGTCTACGATGCGCATCTCCCACTCCATCCCTTCAAGATCTCCTTCACCAAGGACCGACCGCAGGACGCCACCATGGCGCAGGCGCTCGGGGTCAATGAGCGCGGAGAAAAACTCATGGAGGCCATGTTGGAATATGCCGATGAAAGGGCGACCGACGTAGACCTTTCCGATGACCCCTACCAAGAGGCGAAGGAAAGGCTATATGAATGGATAACGGAGCAATGTCAGGCGCCCAATGAGCTTTTCCTGTTGGGTTATCTGATGGGTTCGGCCGACACCCAAGAGCAATTCGAAGAACGATGAGCGAAACAAGCCTCAAGCCGACCTATCACACCCTGATCGTCGACATCTCCACGCGGGGCGCTCCCCTCTCGGACATTATCAACGAGGAGAGGGACAAGCTTTCCGTGAAACATGGCGGCGCCATAGTCACTCTGCATTCCATCGCCATGTCCGACAACCGCATCCTCGTCGCGTACGAATTTTCCTCCTATCGTTGAACGATATCACCCCGGACCCAAATTTTTCGACCCCTTTCCATGCGTTCCCACTACAAAAAAGCCTCCCAAGGAGAACTCAAGGTGGATATTCTCCGGGTGGATATCCTCCGGAGCCTCGACGAAAATCACATGTGGATCAACGCATTCTCGTGCCTGAACCCTTCGGACGACATGAAAAGGCAGATCGGCGAATGGGTCCTTGACAAGCTCGCCTCGAAGGAAAAGACCCTTCCGGCGATGGACCTCGACGCCGCCGACTCCGACCCCATCGATACGATGCAGATCCTCACGGGACATGTCTACCTCCGATTCAACAAGTCATGAGCCGACATCTTGCAGCCGCCCGCCTGTGTTGGGCCCAACAGGAGTCCTTTTTCGTCCGGCCCATCCTCTTGGCGCCCTTCCGTAGCGGAGAATGGAACATCGCCTCCGATGCTCACGTGGTCTTCGCGTGGAAAGGAGAAGCGGTCCCCGATAACCAAGAGCCATCGCCCGTGCGCGCCTCCGCTCTTGCCCTAATAGAGGACCCGGGCGTTCCCGTCCACTACGCCTTCCGCGTGGGCGACCTCGCCCGCATGCTCGACACCATCCCGAAGGTCCCCGAGCATTGCTGGGAGTGCGACGGTAAAGGCTCTGAGAGGTGCGACCTCGGACATGACCACGAATGCAGGCGCTGTGGAGGCTCGGGCTTCAACCCCAACGGGAAACCCATCTACTTCAACGAAAACGCTCTTGTGAAGCTCTTGGAGCTCGACAATACGTTCGTTCCATCGGGACGCCTGTTGCAGATCGTCCGCGTGGCCGACAACTTGGGCTTTTCCGTCATCGCCATTTCTTCCCATCTGAAGCATGGATATCGATGCGTGTTCCCCGACGGGACCGTTCTGTTCTTCATGACGGCCCTGACGGACGAGGATGAAAGACGGGCCGCCCATAGCTTCGACCCCAAGCGGACGCCCGACCGCTCTTGGCCGCTCACCCGGGAGGTATGGAGCAAGGACGACATCCGCTTCGTGGTGCGCCATGATGATGTCGTCGACATGACCGAGAACATCCAAGAATACCGCTTCGTGTGCGATCGTCCGCACGAAGATGGAAACCACTATTATCGGTGCGGCCTCGACGGTTGCCGCTGCGAGATCGAAGAACCATGAACAGAGAGCAACTCAACACCCTGAAGAAGGTGGTGGCGCAACTGGCGACCATGGAGGATAACGGCTACGCGCCCTTTCCCCATGACCCCGATGTTGTTCCCGCCGCTCAAGCCATCCTATTGCGGGCGGAACTCCTCCTGAAGCAAAGGGAACGGCGTCCGGGTCTCGCCCTCCAGATGCAGGATGTGCTTCTGGCGTGCGGAGAGCTCAACAAGAGGGAGCGGGTCGCGGTGCAATGGACGCTGGACCATGCTAATGACATCATCGACGGGCCCGTCGTCCCCCTTGGCGACGAACAACGAGCGCGCATCATCGCGGTTCTCGATGGGTTCCTGCACAAAGGCCAGAGCCTCGGAGCTTCTCATCCCCATTTTGCATCCTTTTTCGCCTTTTCCGAGCAGCAGTGGGAGGCCGCCAAGGAACTCCTAAAGGAACTCCAATGACGTTGTTCTGGACCATCTACCTCATCGGCGCCGCCATCTTCTTTGTGGGATGGTGCGGCTATTCCATATGGCTTTTGGGTTGGCGTCACGGTTTCGATGAAGATCTCATTGGAAGGACCATCACCGCCATCATTGTGGCGCTCATCTGGCCCTTTACGTCGGTCGCCCTCATTGCGTTGTGGTGGAGATTTCGTCCGCATTGAAACATTTTCTTCGACCCATCCGTACAAACGCTCATGGAACTCACATCCGAACAGATCGCGAAGAATTGGATAACGTGGCTCGATGCCCTTACGTCCAAAAAATACAAGAAAGGAACGATCAAGTTGCATCGAAAGGAGAATAACACCTATTGCTGCCTTGGGGTGGCCCGAGAATGTCTTGCCATCAAGCCCGGCATCAAAGATGAAAGTGATATCGTGTACAACGCCATCTATGCCGCTTTGGGTCTTGTGGAAAGAGGGGTACGCCCCTACGATCGTAATGTCCTATACAACCCGGACATATTTCATTTGAATGACACGATTTATGGCAAGAATCGCGTATTCACCAACATGCACCGGGAACTCTTGGCGGACGTGGAGGGATTCACGTCGGGACATCCGGAAGTCGCTCCGCTGGTGCGCAAGATGCTCGCAGAAAAAGCTTGAACGATGGAACCGCTCACCTCCGAACAGATCGCCCAGAACTGGGTCAAGTGGCTGGACGCCTTGGCGTCGGGCAAATACAAGAAGACCATCAAGACGCTGCATCGACGATCAAAGACAACGCCATGGATAACGGAACCACAATGAACAACATCCCCGCCGAAGAGCTCGACATGGCCCGCGCATGGATCGAGCAGGCCTATCCACCCTTCAAGGGAGCCGAGGGCATCGTTCGCCTTCTGGCGACGGAATACCATCGTCATCGTCGTGGGTCCTCACGGAACGGATTCAATAGGGCCGTTCAAGCCATTGAGAATTCCTTGGAGGGCATCCAACACAGCATCTATTGTTACGAACATAAAACGGAATATCCCATCGTCTCTCCGGATGCGCGCGAAAGAATGCTCCGAAATCTGCGCGAGGTCGAGGCAGAGATGGTTGCGGCTATCGAGATCCTGAGGGCTACACCAAGCGAAGCGCCCCGGGAGGAATAGCTTCGTGGGTCATCTGGATGGGAAGAAAAATCGGGGAGGGAATTTTTCTTCGGGGATACCCCAAATGGAATTGGGAATAATTTCCGGGGAGGAAAATTCGCGTTGGTGGGGAAGGGTGCAGATCGATAATCCATGTCCAGAGGTTCCTTCAATTCCATTTGGAGAAAAAACCGGAGGAAAAAATCTGCGTGCATCTGGGGCCCCTTTTGGCCTACCCCTACTTTTGGCGCTTATTATCGATACGCCTAATTAAGGCCCTAATTAGGCCCCTAAGGCCCTATCTAAGCCCTTAACCCCTATTTAAGCCCCTACTAGCCGTCCATTCTATTTAAGGCCTTAAATAGAACATAAGGCCCTATTGCCTTGTTCCTTCTCGGCTTCCGCCAATACAACGAGGTTTCCTCCCTCCAATAAAAGCGAATTCTCATTTATCCATGAAGTAGAACCTCGTTGTATTAGTAGGGAAGCTCAGCTTCCCCGAAACAAGTTTCCCGTCCCATCCACTGATCCTCTTTTATCCCAACAATAGAACCTCGTTGTATTGGGCATGATGAACGAAGTGCTCGCCACCGTATACGACGAAGACACCAACATGGCCTCCGCCATCATCTTCCATGGCGATCGGGTGTCCACCATCCTCTTCGACTGCGACGCCGAGCGGACCGTGAACGGCTCGATCACCTTCTTCCCGATCGACCTGCTGCACAAGGCGTGGGACAAAATGTTCTCCATCGCCGCTTGAACCGGCACTTTCTCTTTTATTTACACAAGAGAACATCGTTGTATTGGCAGGGAAGATTACTTCCCCACAAACCCCACAACGATCATGACCACGATGGACCACACCCGCCAGCAATGTGATGAGTTCATGACCCGCGAACTGCGCAAGCTGGGCCGTCGTGCCTTGACCGGGGTGATCGTGTTGTTCCTGTTGGTGGTCACCATCAACGTCCTCGAATGGGCCGGGGTGATTCTTTGAGGGATTTATCCCCATCCTCCAATCTCGTTGTATATGGTATGATGAGCAAACCCCAAGGATACGATGAAGCGTTGTCCCGCCTCAACAAAAGACAGCAAGAGCGCAACAAGTACACGAATATCGACCGCGCCGCCGTGTTGCGGGAGATACGGAGACACGCCAAAAAGCAGGCGAAGACCGCATAAGGATTTTATCTTCGCCCCACAACCTCGTTGTATGCGGTAAGAACCACAACCCCATGGACCCACGCTCAAAGGAGTACCGCGACGAGTTCTTCCTTCATTACATGATCGCCGCTCTTTGGAGCAGCACCGACGTGGTGAACGGAGAGGACGTAGAGTTGGATACCTTCGAGATAGAAGATATCCATCCTGACACAAAGGAAAAGATGCGGACCGACTGCGATCGGTTCATCGACGCGAACTTTGCCGATCTGGCAGAAGCAAATTCCCTCTACGTGAAGCGCGACGGTTACGGTCCCGCTGCATTGGCGGGGCATGACTTTTGGCTCACGCGTTGTGGGCACGGAACTGGATTTTGGGATCGCAACCTTGACGAAGTGGGCGACCGTCTCCACAAAGCCTGCGGGCATGGAACGGCCTTTCCTAATGTGGACCTCTACATCGGGGATGACGGCAAGATCCATCAATGATTTATCGCTGAGCGCAAACCTCGTTGTATTGGATGTCTAAGCGACATCTACCCAACCCCGCAACCAAAAACCTCTCCCCCATGAACCTCCACACCGCATCCACCGAAGAGGCTCTCGCCATCGTCCGCCTCTCGCTCAAGACCGCCCAGCTCAACAAGACCAGCACGGTGATCGCGGCCCTCAAAGGGAGAGAATGGTACGCCGTGGCCTACAAAGGGAGCGAAGGATGGTGTAAAGCCTCCCCCGCCCAACAAGTCTCTCCCCTCCCGTCCGCTTCGTTCCCCGCCATCCCTCCAACGGCCTTGGAGATCTATTGCGCCCTGCGCGGTTGGGCCGGTGGTACCATCCATGGAGCCGTGGCGGACCTGCGCCAACAAGGGGCATCCTTCCGGGACCGCCTGTTGGATGAACTTTGCACGGCCGACGACAAGGATCCCGGAGTGGAAATGCTGCTGGGAGCCTGAGCATTTATCGGAAGAGCGGAACCTCGTTGTATTGGACAAGAAACAACCCCATGAACTTCATCCTCAACTCCTACAAGTGGCCCAAACCCGTTAAAGCCATGGTGGTCGTCATGTTCACCGTTTTGATGGCCGTGGTCCACGTGGCTAGGGAAGGCGGTGATGTCCTTTCCTGTGACACGCTGAATGTGTTCGGCCGCTTCATCCTGCTCTTTTGTTTCATCAGGGCGGGCCGTGCCCTTCTTGCCTGAGCATTTATCGAAGAGCGGGAACCTCGTTGTATAGATCGAACGCAACCCCACAACCTCCCATGAGCGACACGCGCAACATCATCATCCAACACCGGAACGAACTGATCAAGCTCCGCGAGAACTACCGTAACGTCCTGCTGGGCGCGGGCTACCTCGTTCGTAACGAAGGTCCCGTACACTACCGGGTTTCCGTCAAGGACCGCAAGGTGGACCAAGTGGAGATCTGCAACTTGGAGAGCGCCACCTTGTTCACCAAGGAAGATGCCACGAAGGTCGCCACCGGTATCGTCAACGGGGCCGGGAAGCGGGGAGAGGCGATCCACATCAAGGACGCGATCGAAGACGCCATCAAGCGGACGGACGAATTGTTGGAGGTCATTTCGATCTGACGTTTATCGGCGAGGGATAACCTCGTTGTATGGAATAGAAACCAACCCCCATGGCAACCCGAAAAGTACGCGTAGGACAAAAGTTCATCTATCGCCCCAACCTGTTCGACGTATTGAAGGGGCCGGATACATTGAAAGATGGGGACCACGTTCAAGTGGTGAACCTCCACGGATGCCCTCCCGCCAATACCATGGGAATGTGCTACGTGAAGCGCGTGGACGTGGACGAAAAGTTCGCGGGCATGGTATGCACCAATTCGCTGGATGACAAATAGCATTTATCGGTAGAGCGGAACCTCGTTGTATGGGATAGAAACCCCAACAATGGCGCATCAAAAACCCGGACCTTGGCGCTACGAAAGCGACGGCGGAGGGAACAATCAAACCTTCTACGTGTGGCGGTACAATGACGCCGAAAGGGGCGGCATAGAGCGCAAGGACTTCACGAGCAAGCAGAACGCGCTCCGGTTCCTGAAGGACGCAAACCCGCAAGGGCACGCCGTAAGAGACAGAGAGGAAAGGGACATCGACAAATACAAACCCGTCCGTTTATCCTGAGGGCGGAACCTCGTTGTATAGGACATGGAAGAGACCAAACATCAAAGAGCCGCCCGCCTGAACCAGCAGGAGCAAGTTCTGAACGAACAAGTCCTGTTGTCGTGGGAAAGTAGACGGAACACCGACTCTTCCTTCCTATCAAAAGTGATCTGCGGATACGTCATCGACAGGGGTGGGCCGCATGGCTTGGACATTGAAAAGCCCATCTTTTCCTTTTCTTCCGTTCACGACGAGGGGACATTGCGCCGCCGTGGAAATACGACCCTTGTGCTGACTTTCTGTTTGGGATCGCTGCAATGGCTGCTTTATTCCAACCGGGACGTGGTGCTGGGAAAGGAAGCAAAGGAATACGCGCGGGAGAAGCTTTTATCTTGAGCGCCCAACCTCGTTGTATCGGGTATAAACCCCCAACCCCATGACCCGTCAACCCATCAAATCCGAACCCGGTTACACCATTGCCCTTGAATGGTGCGGCCATGCGACCAAGCGGCATGTGCTCCGGTTCTGCGGTGACTTCATTGATTCGTTCGTCTCCTATGGAGCGGCCGTGGTGCGCGCCGTGGGGCACAACAACATACGAAAGGGGCAAGAGCCCATCGTGGAGCAACCCGTGACGAAATAGAGGAAATTCCCTCTCTTTTATTGAGAGAGCGGAACCTCGTTGTATCGGGTAATCAAAGATTCCCATGCGCTACCAGCACAAGCACATTTCCACGATGACCATGACGCTCATCGAGGTCACCAGCAAGGGGTATAAGTGCCTCGTAGTGGACCCCAAAGGAAAAGGTAAGGTAAGAACGGGTAAGATCGAGTTCTTCGGTAAACAGGACGTGAAGGGAGAGAAGGCGATTTTTATTCCCATGAGATAACCTCGTTGTATTGGGAAAGCAACGCTTTCCATTCGATATAACAACCTCCCCATGAGCACCCTACAAAAGAACTTCGATCGCCTCTACGAGACGCTCCACACGGAACTCTCCTACAACGAAACGAACAAGGAAGCGTTCCGCAAGGCGGGACAGCAAGCTCTTCGCGCCTTGGCGAAGGAAATGGGATTCGTGGAGCATCGCGTTTCCTTCAACCCCGGAGGGATCGCCGTATCGGGGGACCATTCCCTCTATGGCATGTTTGCCGAAGGCGAGGGCGTGGTGTTGTACATTTCTCAGGGAGCGTTTGGCAACCAAGCGGGCTATTGCCGCCACATCAAGGGCCTGAAGGATTATAGCGGCGGGGCGAACGTGTGGATCGAGAAACGCGAACTGCTCTATCCGGGAACGTTGGCGGCGAAGCTGAAGAAGGTGGCCCAAGCGCGTCAACGGTTCATGGGAATGTGAAAGAGAAATTCCCTCTCTCTTTTATCGGGGAGAGGGAACCTCGTTGTATGGGGTATGGAAACTCCAACCCCCGCCCAACGTCTCGCTCAACTCCGACAGGACCTCGAAGGGTTCCGCGACGATAGCTATTCATCCGACTCCGACGATCGTGGCAAGGCCCGCAATCGGATGAGCTACACCCAAAAGGCGATCGACGCCCTCCTGTTGGATCATCCGGAACTGGCCCCCAAAACTCCGGAGCAGGTCCAAGCAAAGGCCGAAGCAATCTGGAACGCCATGAACCCCGGCCAACGCATGGCCGCTAAGTGCGGCATGTTCCCCCATGAATTGATGGAACCCATCGGGCGGGAAGGTTTCTCTACCGATCAACGCCATGCCATCGTGGTGCTGCTGATGAAAATGAAGTGAACCTCTCCCTCTCTTTTATCGAGAGAAGAGAACCTCGTTGTATCGGGTATAACAGCAACCCCCATGAGCCAAGAAACACAAGCCTACTGCAAGGAGATCCGCGCCCAACTGAGCTGGAAAGGCTGGAATGTCGTAGGAAGCTGGGGAGCGCACGGATGGACCGATATGGGTTCCACGCTCCACATCAACACCCCGATCGACGGCAAGCCGGACACGCGTTCGATCCCATGCCGCGCCTGCCTGCGATTCAAAGTACAGGGACGCGTTCATAAGGGATTCGTGTACGTTGTCCTAACGGGATCGGACGATTACACGATCATCCTGACCCAACAGAAGCGCCGCTGCGCCGGTAACAACTGGTGGGCGCATGAGATCGTGGTGAGCGAAACCCCAATGATCTACTGCGACGAACTGGCCGAAACGGTGGACCGCCTCGTGGAGACGCCCGCCAAGGTCCGGGAGGAAGCATGACCGTTTATCGGAAACAACCAACCTCGTTGTATAGCGCACAAAACAACCCGCATGGACCCAAGCAAGAAAATCGTCAAAGGAAAGAACGGAGTGGACCTATACGTCGGCCTGCGTGTGAAGGTGGGCGACCCGCTGGAGGACGAGATCCATACCCATGAGTTCGACGGCACCATTGACGACTTCCGCAATGGGAACGTCACCGTGGAGGACATGGATGGAAACTTCTTCGAGGTGTCCCCGGAGAATGTGTCGGAACGGGACGAAGACTAGCGTTTATCCCAACCCCGGAACCTCGTTGTATTGAGGGAACAAGTTCCCTTCACCAATAACCCAACAAACCCCATGTACCTGTCCTTCATCCAACGCATCGCACCCGTCCTGATGTCCCTCGCCATCGCCCCGGTGGAAACGCCCGAAGTGGTCTACGAGGGGCCGCCCCGTGCCATCCAAGGTCGCCCGATCACCCTTGTGCGCCGCTTCGCCAAGGTCGGCCGGAACGAACCCTGCCCGTGCGGCAGCGGCTCCAAGAGCAAGAACTGTTCGCATTAGATCGCTTTACTGCTCGATCCTCCGTAAGGAGAACGGCCCGCGAAAGCGGGCTTTTCTCGTTTATCGCCGGGCGGGAACCTCGTTGTATCGAGTGGAGGTGGATCCGGCAATTGACGCTTTTATCTTTGCATCGAAACCTCGTTGTATCGGGAAAGTCAACCCCCCATGAACAAGCAAGAGAAATTCGTGCGCGACGCGCAAAAGGCCGCAGGGACGGGCGACGCATGGGACTACGGCCTGCCGCACGTCCTGCAAGGTATGATCGACAACGGGACCGCGTGGAAGATGGAAGGATCGTGCGGACGCGCTGCCATGCAAGCCTTGGAATCGGGCGCGTGCTTCCTTCCGGAACAAGCCTTTTCGGACTATTGGGGAAACCGCGTTCCTTCGCGTAACGACCTGAAGGAAGGCAGCAAGGGCACCATGAGCAACGCCGTGAACTTTTGGGAGAACCAATAGGGACATTTATCCGGAAGCACGAACCTCGTTGTATAGGGCACAGAAACAACCCTGCACCATGCCGAACTTTCCCAAAGACCGCAAGACCGCCAACGGCCTAACGGTATCGGAGCACCTCGCTCACATCTTCAGTCACCTGAACGGCGAAAAGGACATCCATCTGTTGATGTTCTTGGACGACCTTTCCGCCAACTTGGACAACTACAATACCACCCATCGGACCGACGCGGCCATCGGCGGGCTATTCGCGGACGTTCTGAAGGCCCGGTCCATCGTCAACAGGGAATTGAACGCGGCGGGCTTGGGCGAACAGGGATAAGGCAACAAAATTCCTTCGCCGCACGTAAAAGCCAAGGCAAGCATTTATCCAACCGCCCGAACCTCGTTGTATAGAGCGTAAGAACGCCTCAACCCCCAACCCATGAACACTTCCCTCTCCGCCCTCCAAGCCTTCGGCGACATCACCAACTTCCACCTATCCCAAAACCCCGTACCGCAAAAGGGGTCACGCGTCCTGATCCTGAAGGGCAAGCACAAGGATCAAGAAGGCAGCGTCATGTGGGTGGGCGATACCTACGCGAGCCGGACGGCGTTCAAGCCGAAGACCTTGGGATCCGCCATGTTGGATGCGATGGGATACAATCTCCGCATCGGCATCCAACTGGACAACGGTAGCCGCGTGTTCATCGACTTCTACAAGAACGTGCAAACGTTGAAATGAAAAGGTAACCTTTTCGCGGATCGGGCATCAACGGTACAAACACGGAAAGCCGTCCGATGAACGCAACAAAATTCCTTCCCCGCACGTAAAAGGCTGGACACCTTTTATCGCAGAACACAAACCTCGTTGTATAAGGTGTAAGACGGAAACAACCCAACAAACCCCGATACCATGTCAACCCCAACGCCCAAGAAGATCTCCCGCGCTGAACTGGCCGCTCACTTCAAGAACGAAAAGAACGTGAACGGCAACACCATCATCGGTTTCTCCGCCCTGACGGAAATGAAACTGAACAAGACCTTGGGCGGCAAGATCCCCAACCCGCACTTCGACAAGATCTTCAAGGAATTGACAAGCCAAGTAGCAATGGTCTTTTCCAACAAGACCACCAACGCCTACGAGAACATGGTCAACCGCCGCTTGACCTTGGAAGGAAAGCCAGCCGAATTCAAAGTGAGCAAACGGTCATGGGGCACCCGGATCGAGAACACCCCGGTGATCGAGCACAAAGGGAACGAATACCTCAGCACGATCTACTGCGAAAGCCCCGTGACCCTCGCCGACTACGTTCGCAACACATTGGGGGTCGAAATGACCGAAAGTGACAACGCCTTGGTGGAAGCGGCAAAGGCGCAAGTGGTGGCGATGGAAAGCAAGACCGGAAAGACCCGGTACCTTCAACTGGTGACCAAGGAAGATGGATCGACCGAACTGGAGCCTATCGAATGGGATGCCATCCAAGGCAAGCCGCCCGCAAAGAACGAAGGAACCCAAGGCGGGCTGACCGAAGGGATGAAAGTGGTGCCCCGTGACTTCAAGATGGGCAGCTTCACACGGATCAGCACGGGCGGGGATATCTTCTACATCGAGGACTGAACAAGACAAAGGAACGGGGCGGGCCGAAAGGTTCCCGCCCTTTTCCTTTTGTGGTACATTTATCGAACGCCCCAAACCTCGTTGTATGTGCCATGGACCAACCCTTCACCAACCCCGATCGGACGCGCTATTATGGCCTACGCGAAGGCGACATCTGCAAGAACGCGTTCGGCCACTTCCCGGAACTTGTGGAGGTCGTCAGCATCGCCTCATCCGACAATAACCGCGTCTACGTTCGCAAGGTCGGCACCGATGAAGTATTCGACCACGTGGCCGAATGGCTCACGATCGTAAAGAAAGTGGACGAGTAGATTTATCCTCTCCCTTGAACCTCGTTGTATCCAGCATGAACGGCATACCTCTCCCCAAAGTCACCTCCATCTTCGATGAGAAAAGCGAAATGGATCGTCACGTCGATCTGGAGAACGAAGTGGGCATCCAGCGCGCATTCAAGATGGTGCGCATCCACGAAGCGGAGGCCCGCGTTGATACCGACCCCATCCGCAATCCATACGGCGACAAACGCCCTCTTCGCGTCCGCCTGACCGAACGCTTTGAGCGCGAAGGGTACAGCAAAAAAGCGATCGAACTTTACTTCGCTCTTTGACCTCTCCCTTTTATCCTCTCCCCTGAACCTCGTTGTATTGGTCGTAAGAACGACAACATGAGCACATCACAAGAACAGGGACACAAGGCTTTTTACGAAGCCATCGCCATGAAGTCCTCGGACGACACCAAGGCGCGCATCGTGGATCATGCCCGCAAAGTATATCCGGCTCTCCCTGACTTCGCTCTGACGGAATGGCTGCATGGGTCCAAGGTGCTTGGCACCGACAAGGACGGACGCCGCTGGGTCCTGTACGGCAAATGGATCTACGGCGGGGTCTACGACTTCACCACGATCATCCGGGAGACAAGGCGCAGGAAGCCGCTGGACTGGCTCATTAACGGGCAAGCCAACAAGAACTGCAAGAACGTATGGGGGTCCATGGACGAAGCAAAGACCCGCATCGTGTTCGAGGGGATTGAAGAGAAGCAGCGGGAATACCTTCGCCTTGTGCATTGACTTTTATCCTCTCCCCCGAACCTCGTTGTATGTCATATGACAGACAGGAAGAAACTTGAGGATGCGATCCACGCCGCCCGCAAGTTAGAACAGCGGGTATGGGGAAGCGGGTCGGAACACGAAAAAGCTCGCGCCGAGGTAGAGCGTCTTGAAGCCTTGCTGGCGGCTCTCCCCAACACCGACACCGTATAGTTTATCCTCTCCCCGGAACCTCGTTGTATCGGTTATGCGCTACAAGATCGTCCACTTCACCATTGAGCAGGTCAATTGGATGTCCGCCTTTGAAAAGAAGGGCATCGAATTAGCCAAGAACAAGGAGGAACTTGACATCTTTGTGAAGTGCGTATTGGATGACGCAACGATCTGTCGCGCCTTCTATGAGGACGTAGCGAACGGCAAGATCACGCACTTCAAGGCGAACTACAAAGCATCGTAATTTATCCTCTCCCCTGAACCTCGTTGTATCGGTCGTAAGAACGACAGCATGAAAACAGTACAGCCCCCTCCCGCCGTCATCGACATCCACGAGTACGCCATCCCGCAAGGCGCGCAATACTACGCCGTCACCAAGTCCGGCATCCCCTGCATGTTCTATCGGTGGAACACCACCAAATACAGCGACGGTACCTTGGGCACCCGGCTGGAGTATTTCAGCTTCGCTGGGATCTGGTGCGGGTCCGAAGAGAATGGAAAGGACCCGGAGGGGTTCGTTCAGCGCCTCAAGCGCATCCATGAAAAGCCCGGATACACCGTCTCCTATCATACGCTCAAAAAGGAATGGGGCGTGATGTCACGCTTTGATGAGTACGTCAAAACAAAGGAGGAACTGGACGTGATGGTGGAACGCATCAAAGGCGACCCCGCGATCAAGTTGGCATACTACCAACAGGAGCATTGTTCCTTGGGCGTCTTCATCAAAAAGGATTGACCTTTTATCATCGCGCCGCAACCTCGTTGTATAGGGCATGATCACCAGCAAGCTCATCATCGACCGCCTCGTTGCCCCAAGCCAAGTCCAACAAGCTTTGGAACGCGCGGGAGCCACCGACTGCGAATGGCACGAAGGAGGTCCGGCCAGTGAAGGGAAAATTCACATCGCTCATTACCTGCATTTCACCTTCCTTGGCGAAAGACGCCAACTGCAATACTTCTTCTCCGTTGTCAGCGAACCAGACAAAAAGGACGACGGCCTATCCCTTTCGATCAACTGGTGGGGCCACGACCAAGAGATCATGGCGGCGCTCAAAGGAGCCTTCGGGGGCCGTTGGTACCGGGACGAGAATCTGACCCCGCTGGAGGCCCGTGGCGGCATGGATGACATCCTGAAGACCGATGACATCGAAACCCATCTGATGCGGACGATCTTCGAGATGCTGCTGTTGACGGCCAAGCGGATGAAGTACGACGTGGCGTTCTTCCAACTCTACGACGGAAACAAACTGGATCCGGCGGTCAAGGAATTGATCTGACGTTTTATCTCGCTTGACAAACCTCGTTGTATAGGACATGCACACCTACGAAACCTTCCCCTCTCGCTCTCTCGCCGGATCCTCTATGACCGTCTTAGCGGGAGACTGCTCCGCCGCCATGGTCGCCTTGGAAGAGGCCCGGCTCAAAGTGATCGCGGCTACTCCGCATCCGCGCGACTACATCGGACATGAGGCCACCTACCAACTGGCCCGGATGGAACACGACAAGATCGTGAAGGCTCTCTCGGCAACGATCGACTTCTACGAAGCGAAGTCCATCCACTGTTACGGTCAGGTGAAAGAGGGATCCTCTTGGTGACGTTTATCGGCAGACCGGAACCTCGTTGTATAGATCAAACAGCACAACCATGAACCGAGTATCCATTGATCGCGTCAGCCTTGTTGCAGGAGAAGATAGCGGCTTCACCATCGCCGATGACTTCGCCAATGAAACGGAGTTCCACGAAGGAATGCCGGAAGATGACATCGAGTTGGTGGCGTTCGCCCGTAAGTTCGGCGGCCCGAACGTTCAGGACATGCTTGACTTCCTCGTGGAGAACGAGCGCGGCATCATCGTGAACAACGTGGCTTATTCCTACGAGAAGATCAAAGAGGCGTTGAACACCGAGTCGGAAGAGAACGGATCCGTTTATTGATGGACGGAAACCTCGTTGTATTGGTGGAGATCGAGACGATCTCTCGCAAGCTCATCTTCACATGGCAAAGAAAAAGAAGTCCGACAAAGATGTCCTCCGCGCCATCGAGAAAGGCATCGTGCGCGAAGAAATGAAGGACCAAGGCGCATTGGACGGACGGTTCCGTTCCAAGGTGGTCCCAAACAAAAAGAAGTACAAACGCAAACCCAAGAACGACCGGGACAAATGAACGAACTGAAGACCGAACCCGCCATCTTGAACCTCCCTTCGGAGCGTGAAATGATCTGGTTGTGGCAGGGTCTCCCTGATCTGTTCCACCAAGCCGCTTGGAGCATCCGTCTTGAACCCGGACGCCGCAAGTTGGTATTCACGGCGTATTGCCTGAACTGACCTCTCCCTTTTATCCTCCTGAACGAACCTCGTTGTATACACCATGACAACCAAAACGATCGTCAACTGGGGCGGGTATATTCACTGCATCGAAGTGAGCGATGGGACCACCGAAACCGCAGGCGTGCGAGTGTTCCGCTGCGACAAGGATGGTAATCGCAACGAGGACGATCACCGCGAAGTGTGGGTGGACCCTGATGAAATGACCAAGGGAAGGGAATTTACTCCCGAGGACATCCTGTTGGTCCATGTGTATCGCAACGCAAAAGCATACGCTGACAAGGACGACCCGAACGAGGAATACGCCCCTGTGACCTTGAAATTGGAATACAACGAGATCTGCCTGACCAACGATGGGAACAAAACCTTGTCCGTAAGCCAATACGTTGACATCAACAAATTGACCCTCCTGTGATCGCGCCTGACATTTATCCCGCCGCCCGAACCTCGTTGTATAGGACATGAAAGCACACATTCAATCCATCTATGGAGAAGAGGGTACAACTCACGGGCCTTCTGTAATTCCTAAGCCCGGAGACGCCAACTACAACCCTCCAGCTCATTTTGATGGAGCGGTCTATTACACGGCTGTCGTGTGCGGTGGAGGCCAAGGCGAAGTATTGGCCGCTGACATTGATGGGAACGAGTTCCCCGCCGAAGATGGCTATTACTTCCAGCAATGGGACAAACTTTCCGATCATGGCGGTAAAAGTATCGACGGATACTTCGGGCCATACGATTCCTACGAGGACATGCCCGACTATGTTCGCGCGAACTTCGCTGATGACTTCCTGAACGGGAAGTACGACCCCAACAACGATGAAAAAGGAGAAGCTAACTTCAAGAACATCGAATAACAGCTTTTACTCCTTCCCCTGAACCTCGTTGTATAAGGAAAGCAAGCTTTCCTCCCATGAGCATCCTCACCCTGAAGATCGAAGTCTGCGGCAATCCCGACCGGGGACAAGACCCGGACCTTCCGCCCTACGGCGTGGAGCGTCACCATACCATCCGGGCTGCGCGCATCGAGATCATCCGCATCCTGATGGAAGAGTTGCAAGCGGAGAACAACCTTGGCGGCGGCAACTGGAAGGAAGCCCTCCTGTACCGGGGCGACGAGAAGATCGGCCGGGTATCATGGAACGGACGCGTGTGGGACGAACAGGACAAGGAGGTTTTATTCTGACCCGCAAACCTCGTTGTATAGAACATAACACCAAAGCACACATGGACAACGTAAAATGGAAACCACTGGCCGACCCGGACGGCACACAGATCGTTTTGGCCGTTCGCGCTGAAGGTGGTGTTGACTGCGAAATAGAATTGATCGGACAGATCCATTCGGAAGACAAGGAGGAAGGCAAGAAGCGCGCCGCCTTGTTCGCGGGGTCCAAGAACATGTACTCCACCCTTCGCGCCATCCAAGCGCGCCTGCAAGGAGAATGGGACAACCCGCACCTCATCGCTAAGGGTCCGTTGGGAGACACCAACGATGACATCCTTTCCTTCGTGGAAGCAGCCCTGAAGGAAGTGCGCGACAACATCTAACGGTTTATCGCCGACCCCAAACCTCGTTGTATAGGGCATGAAACCAACCCTCCGCTCCTTCATCAAAGACTTCAAGGTCGTTGCGGTATCCATCAACACCAACAGCTTCGGCCTGCACAACGTCATCATGGTGGCAAGGGACGGCGAAGCGTGGCAATGCGGGGCCAATTACTTGAACGTCCCAAAGGACGGCGACATGCTCTCGCTGCGGTTCTCCGAAAAGGCTCCGGGCGTGATGGACAAATATCCTCAATTCCCGTTCTCCTGCGAGATCCCCGAACGGAAGCCGGATCCTCCCAAGGAATTGCTTGCGAAGTTCTTTGCCGAAAAGGTGAACTGAAGCATTTCGCTTTTCTCTCCCTATTTTCGTTCATGCACAAGATCGCGAGCGTCCGCAGAAGCAGAGAGGAAGGAAAGGAGGGGATCGTTCTTGCGGACCTCGTGGATGCCGACGGCAACGTCAAGTTGAGCGGCCCGCTGAAGGATGTGATCCGCATCTGCGAGGAACGCGGTTATGCGACGGCGAACATCGAACAAGCAAAGACGGCATTGGTGAAAATGGGTTGAAGCATTTATCGGCGACCGCAAACCTCGTTGTATAGGGTATGGGAAAATCGCCATTCAAGTTCGATTATATTGACAAGTGGAATAAGAGGTATTTCATGAACGGAGAATTTCATCCTCTTCCGCTGGATGAAAACGGATTCTACACGGTTGAATTTCTCAAGGAGAACGGTGTGGATATCATCAAATCGGAGATAACACAAGAAGTCCACACTGAACTAAGCCATGGGCGTCAATATGTCCAAAAAATGAGAAAGGATACATTCTCCGAAACGTCACCACAAGGGCCTATAACGTTCTTCTATAGATGGATCAGAGGAAATTGCGGTATGTTTCCGATCAATGACTGAAGCATTTATCGGCGACCGCAAACCTCGTTGTATAGGGCATGAACACAAAGCTGACCTCCGTAAAGCAGAACGCAAGCGACCCATCCGAAGAGCGCAACCTTATCCTAAAAGATGGAAAGACCATCGCTGAGGTCGTTCACAACGACATGGAATGGGAAGAGTTCGAGGAAAACACCAAAGAATTGGTCGATCGCTACAATGCACACGAAGAGTTATTGGATGGTATTGAGCAGGTGCTCACGGCTTCCGAAGATGGTGGCGATATGGATGACATCGACTGGGAGCAACTGCAAGGATTGTTCGCCAAGTATAGGCTGAAGAAGTAGCCTTTATCTCACGGTGCAAACCTCGTTGTATAGAGCATGAAACACCCCGAACCCATCGCTCTCTTCCTTGTCGGCGGCAATTATCCCGTCATCAAGAACGCAAAGGGACAAGTGATCTGCAACGTTCCTTGGCAGAAGGACCGCACCGAAACGATCGCTCTTGCCGAAAAGCTGTTCAGCGCATACGCCAAAACCGGCATCATCCCGCTTGGCCCCGGCCCCATCAAAGTGCTGATGCCTTACGCCGGATACAAGCTGGTGGACGGCTTGGGCGACGGCGAGATCATCTTGGAGAACCCCGACGGCGACCGCGAAGTATGGTTCAAGAACCAAAACCACGCCAACCCCGGCCTGACCTATCGCGGGGCGCATTACGAGTTCGCCCGTAGCGTATGATGTTTTATCCTGCGTAACAAACCTCGTTGTATTGGGAAATCAAAGATTTCCATAGAGCATGAAACACATCTTCATCAAGATCGACCTTCGCATTGGCGGAGACGAAGCAACCTCCAATACCGTCCTTCCCGTCGATGACGATCAAGACATCGAACTGTACGCTCAGGAGTACGTGAAGAACTTTTGGGGCGACGGGGAAGAGGAATACGGAAGCGAGTGGGTGACCTACCCCAACGAAAACATTGGTCGCCTGAACCGCGTGGAGCAGATCACCGAAGCGGAGTACGAAGTGCTGAAGCGTTTCATTTGAAGCGTTTATCGGAGCGCCGCAAACCTCGTTGTATAGGCCATAACCAACCGAACCAATGGCAAAGAAGCAACAATGGTGGACCGTCATCTTTGGCGTGATCACGAACACCGGCAACATCGACACGTTCACCGTGCGACAGAGCGGCACGCAAAAGCAAGCCGTGAAGAAGGCCCAAGAAGCCTACTTCGATGAGTATGATCTGGAGAGAGGCGAAACGCTTCAACTGATCGGGTTGATCGAAGGAAAGCATTACAACGATGTCTTCGACTACAAGTTCGCCAAAAAGAAGGGGTAGCTTTTATCTCACGCCGTGAACCCCGTTGTATCGGGGGAACAAGTTCCCCTAGAAAGCAAACTTCCCTCCATGAGCACAGAGATCATCACCATCCAAGGACAGCACGAGGTCGATATCGACGCGCAGGAAAAGCTCGTCGGGTATGAACCAGCCGAACTCACCGTGGAAACCTTCGCGGGCGGCGTGCGCGGCAAGATGTTCCGCATCAACACCCACCAGCGCGGTGATGGCACCTTCACGTCCATCCAACTCACTCGTGACCAAGTGGAGGAATTGTTCAAGGCGCTTTGGTACGAACTGACGCATTCCTTCACGCCCCCGGGCGAATAAGGATTTATTGGAACCCTCCAACCTCGTTGTATCGGTCATAATCAACAAACCCCCGACAATGATCTACTACGAAGATATGATCTCAAAGTACGGCTTCGAGGATGGAGAAGCAGAAGTAGATGACAGCGTAACACGCCGTTCGCTCTACGTGACCGCCATCAACCATCTTGCGGAAAAGCGCAAATCACAATTTCGCGTGGTGGCGTGGAACCGTCCGGGAATGCACAACCGTTGCATGATCGTGCGTGTGACGCTGGAAGAGTTCAGTGAATTGGGCGGCAACCCATCGGTATCCAACCCCAACACCAACGGCGTTTCATTCACCGACGCGGATGATGAAGGTTTCAATGAAGCGGTGGAAATCGCCAACGGCCTTGGGTTGGACGCCTACATCACCAGCAAGGGCGACATCCGCAAGGGCGCACAAGTAAAGCTGAAGGCGCTGATGCAGTTGGAACTTGCAAAGTTCGAGTGATCCGTTTATCGCCAACCGCAAACCTCGTTGTATTGGTCGTAAGAACGACAACATGAGCAACAAGATCCAACTCGTGGTGTTCAATGAGCACACGCTGGGCTATCGCGACGAAGGCGACAAGCACATCAACATCTTGCAGGCGTTGGTCCACAAGGGCGCCAACAGCTACCGATCGGACGGATGGATCTACCCCAACGCCACCGACACCGTGCGCCCGGCGAACGCGAAGGACTTCGAGGAGTTCCGCATATCCATGGACGGCTACCGGGACGATCCGCGTTACGAGTTCGATCGCGGCTGACGCTTTTATTGGAACCCACGAACCTCGTTGTATAACGCAGAAACCCAACAAACCCATGCCAAAGTTCCAAGTAGAAGTATGCCGCATCGGTTATGGTTTCGCCACCATCGAAGTGGAAGCGGACGATCAAGAGCAAGCCAATGCGAAGGCGCTCGATGAAGCCGGGAACCATGAGTTCTCCGAGAAAAGCTCTGACTACGCGCTGGAGGGCGAGCCGTCCCGTGAAAGCCGTTTGTTGGGCTTGCTCCGCGAATTGTGCGATGAAGTGGACCTGCAAGTAAGTTCGGAAGAGCAAGGCAACCCTATGGACCTAACATCTGGATCCACCACCGTATCGGACATGAACAATGCTGATTTCATGACGCGCATCCGCAAGGAGATCGGTCGCTGACGTTTATCTCAACCCTCAAACCTCGTTGTATTGACCATGGAAAAGAAAGCCGACCAGATCACCGTCACGTTCGTGCCACGCGAAGGCATCTACGTTTATGCCGTCAACACCCCAAGCGGCCAAAAGCCGAGTTGGAACAACGGCAAAGCCTCATTGGAGGCCACGCAGGAACGGCTTGAAAAGCGATATCCGAACGCCGTATTCACCCATCAAAATTGAACCTCATGCCCAAGTTCACCATCCCCGTAGTACGCATCAGCTACCAGCACCGTGACATCGAGGTGGAAGCTGAAACGCAAGAAGAGGCCGACAACAAAGCATTGGACGAAGCTGGCAACCATCTGTTCGATGAAAAGAACGCCGAATACCAATTGGAAAGTTCCATCCCGAACATGAACGTGGTGACTGGCGCTCTCCAAGGGGCCTACACGATGATCGGCGACATGGCAAGCGGCACTCCCGAAAGCGAACTACATCAAACGCCGGAAGAGCAACGGGCGGAACTGGAATCCGCCATGAAGGAACTTGGAAGCACTCCGCAGGATTAAAATTCCATATACAGGTCCTCGAAGTCCTCCGGCGTCATCAACTTGAAGCGCGTGAACTCCACGTTCACCAGCGGCTCCGGAACTCTCAGGATGAACTTTTGTATCACCCCGTGGTCGTTGCCGCTGAAGTGGACGTACTCCCCGTGAACGAACGTGCTATCGACCCAATAGGTCACACGGTAATCCCCTCCCTGCATCACCACGCGAGACACATCGGTGAAGGAAAATTCGTCCACCCGCTCGAAGTTATCCAAGTTGCGGATCAGGAGCAGGCAATGGTCGCCGGGTCTCCCTCCGATGAAGTGGCTCTCCAGCGTTCCCTGAGCCGCAGCAAAAGGAGAGAGGAGCAGCGCAAGGAGAAAAATAACGACCTTCATAGCCATAAATAGAACGGTCGGCACCCGCGACTGCCGGTTTCGATTTATTCCTCTCCCTGAACATCGTTGTATTGGGGGAACAAAGTTCCCCTCCCATAAATGCCCACCATGAAAACAATACTTTTCGATACCCTGAAGGCCAAGGCCATCTTGGAGATCGACCGACGCCTCTCGCGCAGTCATTCGTACATGGATACCACCGAAATGTTCAACGCCCTACTAGCGGCCAGCATGGAGCCGCGTGAAGATCCGCGCGCCGTCATAAAGGACTGGCACGAAAGGGCTGTTGCGCTGGTGAAGGCGTGGGACGTGCGCAAGGTCGGCACTCTGATGCAATTGTTCCCCGCCATCCTTCCACATCGGTGTGAAGCATACGGGTTCTCGATCGACCAGAACGAGAAAGCCGATTGGATAATCACTTGGAACTGATTTATCCGGAACCTGAAACCTCGTTGTATTGGGGGAACAAGTTTCCCCACAACCTCCAACCCCATGAGCAACTTCTTTTCTAAGTTCTTCCCCCAAAAGACCGTCAAGATCTCCGTCGAACGCCTGAAGGAATTGGAACATCGTTCCAATGTGCTCGACAACGTGCTCGACACCATGGGATGGCACGAGGATCCGGGCGAAATGCGATGC
>Ga0075163_10000322_pt1 | contig 60099 bp, 62 predicted proteins | sample JI1023141ADNA_FD_71478 | JGI IMG/M metagenome (GOLD analysis project Ga0075163, IMG submission 71478) | Wastewater effluent complex algal communities from Wisconsin, to seasonally profile nutrient transformation and Carbon sequestration -... | ecosystem: Engineered > WWTP > Effluent > Algae... | reverse complement strand
CCTCGGCGACACCTCCACCCTTGCGGATCCGGCGGTCGTTCAGGACCTGATCGACAACCGGGCCAAGGTCTAGCCCCGGAAGACAATCGTGACGCGTGAAACTGGCGAACTCGCCGACTGGAACGATGAGAGAGGCTTCGGCTTCATCAAGCGTCCCGGCGCGCTCGGCACAATCTATGTCCACATCAAAGCCATCGGCCGCAGCATCGATCGCCCGAAGGTCGGCGACCAGCTGTCATACGACATCGTCCCCGGCAAGGGCGGCCGCCCCTCCGCCGCGAATGTCGAAATCATCGGCGCGCCGCCGAAACCGAAGCCCGTCGCCGCCAGACCGCGCCGCAGCTGGCGTCGCAATACCGCGCTGCGCATCTCGGCGCGGATCTCCGCCGCCGCGATCATCCTCGTCCTGCTTGCAACCAACCTGATCCTGCAACGCCTGCCCGCCTGGGTTGGCCTGCTCTATCTGATCGCCGGCATCGGTTCGTTCTATTTCTATCGGCTGGACAAGAAGGCCGCCGGCAAGAAGCGCGTCTCGCGCACGCCCGAGCGCAAGCTCCACCTGATTGATATCACCTTCGGCATCGTCGGCGGGCTCCTCGCCCAGCACGTGCTGCGCCACAAGACCTACAAGCCCGGCTTCGTCACAACCACGGCGCTGATCACAGCGCTGCACGTGCTGACGCTCGGTCTCATCCTGTTTGGAGTCTATGCGCCGGGTTCAATCGGCGACTTCATCCGGCGGCTGCTGGGCGCGAACTAAACCGCGATATCCAGATCATCGAGATTGAAGTCATCGTCGCTGAAGTCATGCGCCGCTTGCTCGGCGGCTGATCGCGCATGACGCGCAATCGCCTCGAACAGGATTTCGCGCACGATCGGTTTGGCGACGTGATCGTCCGCGCCCGCTTCTTTGGCTTCCGCCACATGGTCGTCGGTCGCATTGGCTGACACGGCGAGGATCGGCGTGGGCGTACGGCCCTTCTCGCGCTCCCACGCGCGTATCGCGCGCGTGGCGGCCAGACCGCCCATGATCGGCATCTGCAGGTCCATCAGCACGAGATCGAACTTGGCTTCCGAGAATTTCGCCACGGCCTCGCGTCCGTTCTCCGCAAACGTGATCTGCATGCCGCTCTGCGCCAGCAAAAGCTCGACGACGCGCCGGTTCATCGGGTTGTCCTCGGCTACCAGCAGCCGCAAATTCTCGATCCGCGTCTCGGCGTCGAAATCCTCGATGTCTACAGCCGCCAGCTGCCCCAGCGCCGCGATCCGGTCTCGCGCGATCGGCAGCACGACGTCGAATGTGGAGCCTTCGCCCTCCTTGGAGCGCGCCGTGACCCGGCCATTCATCAGCTCGACCAGCCGCTTCACGATCGACAGGCCAAGCCCCAGCCCGCCAAACTTGCGCGAGTTGGAAAGGTCGGCCTGCTCGAAGCGCTCGAAAATCCGGCCGGCAATCTCGGGCGAGAAACCAATGCCCGTATCCGTGACGGAGAACACCAGCTGCGTCTTGCCGTCATCGGAATCGTCCACCGAGGCCGACACGCTGATCGTGCCATTCTCCGTGAACTTGACGGCGTTGTTGAGCAGGTTGCCGAGAACCTGCCCGATCCGCACCGGATCGCTGCGGAATACGCCATCGACGGTTGCGGAGATGAAACTCTCGAACTTCAGTCCCTTGGCCTCGGCCCGCGTCCGCGCCGCATCGCAAGTCGAGCGCAGCGTTTCTTCCAGCTCGAATGGTCGCGTATCGAATGCAATATCATCGCCCTCAAGCCGCGAGAACTCGACGAGATCGTCCATCACGCGCAGCAGCGTGCGTCCCGACGTGCCGATCAGGCGCACCATCTCCAGCTGCCGCTCGTCCAGTTGGGTCCGCGCCAGGACTTCCGATACCGCCAGCACGCCGTTCAGCGGCGTGCGGATTTCGTGGCTCATGTTGGACAGGAAATCGTCTTTCGCAGCGCCCGCCACCAGCGCCCGCTGTTCGGCTTCCATCGCCTTGGATTCGATCTGCTTGCGCGCCGTCACATCCTGGATAACGGCAAAGGCGCGCGCCGGGCTGCCCTTCACGGTCTTCAGGATGCGGATCGAGGCGCTGTGCCAGATCTCGCGGCCGTCGGCCAGCGTCACACGATACTCGGTCTGATAGGGCGCACCCCCCGCCAGGTGCGTGCGCCATTTATGGGCCAGCATCTCGCGGTCGCCCTGATGGATCCACGTCTCGGCGCCGGTCAGCGTGTCAAGCGTCGGTTTGCTGGGGAAGAACTGCTTCCAGTCGCCTTCGAGGAACAGCTGGCGCAGCTCGAAATCGACTTCCCAGATCATCATCTGGGTCATCGACATGCCGAACGCCATGCGCTCCTTGCTTGATTCAATCTCGTGCTGCGCCTCGACGATCGGCGAGACGTCCTCGTGCATGATGACCACGCCGCCGATCTGACCGTCGGCGTCGCGCCACGGCGCGCACGACCATTTCATCCAGCCGAAGCGTCCGTCCTGTCGTTCGAACTGATCGCGGTCGTGCCGCATCGGCTCGCCGCGCATCACCTGGCGATGCACCGTGCGCCATTTTTCCGGCATCCACGGGTTGATCTCGTAAAGCTCGCGGCCCAGCACGTCTTCTTCCGCCTGGCCCTGCTCTTCCAGCCAGCCCTTGCTGGCCATCAGAACGCGCATGTCGCGATCATACATCGCCATCGCCATGGGCGCGGCGGCGACGAACCGGCGCACAGTCGTGTCGGCGTTCATCGCCGCCTTCAGCGCGGCATGGGCTTCGGTCTTGTCGACCACCACGCCATGCATCGCCTCGATCTGACCGCGCGCATCGATCGACGGCGCGCCCGCAGCGCGGATGATGCGCATCGCGCCATCGGGGCGGCGCATCCGGAATGTCAGTTTCAGCGGCCGGCGTTTCTCGAACGCCTCACGTGCGGCGGCGACCGCTTCGTCGCGGTCTTCCGCCGCGATCATTTCGACGAAGTCGGTCAGCACCAGCGGCGGCGCCGACGGATCCAGCCCGAGGATGCGCGAGGCGCCAGACGAACACTGCAGCTTGAAGTCGCGCCCGGCCCGCCAGTGACCGATATCGCCCACCTGCTCGACGGCGTCACGCGCCGTCGCGGTTTCGGCGCGCTCACGCTCCAGCGTGTCCTGCCGCGTCACATCGCGACCGACGAAGGCGATCAGCCCCTCCGGTCCAAGCCAGGAGAGGTCAGCATCGATGAGCTTGATCTCATTGCCGATCCGGAAGCGCAGCTGCATCACGCGCGAGGGTGACTCTTCGCCGAGCAGCTTCAGCGCATCGCGGCACCCTTCGCGGCGCTCGGCTTCGAGATAGGAGAGAATGGAGGCGTCATGCGCCCCGCCCGCTGGCCCGGTCATCCGGCGATAGGCGATGTTGGCGCGCAGCACCCGGCCCGACGCGTCGATCAGCGCGAACGACTCGGCGACGGAATTGAGGAAGTGCTCGACGGCGCCGTTGAAGCACCGGTCGATAACTTCCGCACTCGGTCCGTTGCCGATGGGCTGCTGAACTGTCGTCATGGCCTACAAGACACGAGGGATTTCTGACGAATCCATCTCGCGTCAGAGTGGTTAACAAACCCGTAGGATTCGGACAGGTTTGGGGCGTCAGAAACGCCGCGCCCGCGCCCGGAAATGTCCGCTGGCGCGCGCGATTCCGGTTTCAGCGGACGGCCAGGTCCAGCCCCTGCCGCGCCTGCTCGACATGCGCCATGTGGGCCTCGAACGGGGCCCAGTCATCAGCCCCGGCGATGGCGGCCCAGATCGCTTCGACCTGCTCGATCAGCATGCTGGCGGGGGCTGCTGCGGCGAAATAGGGGTGCGCCAGCCGCTCGGGCCGCTCCGGCGTGTGGTTCAGCAGATGCTGCTTCACCCCTTCGAATGCCGGTTGCCGGTATAGTCCGCCCAGCGGCCCGGCCAGCGCCCGCGTCTCGCTGGCCGGCCCGCCAAACCAGTCGAAGAACACCTGCGGCCAGGCCGCTCGCGTCTCCCCCATCCAGGCAAAGAGCCCCTTCATCAGCTCAAGATCGTCCGCTTCAGGCTCCGGCTTCAGCCCCAGCGCGCCCATCGTCCGCCGCCGGAACGCCTCGCGGTAAGCCACCTCGAACGTCCCCAGCGCCGCTTCCAGCGGCCCGACCTCGCACACCAGCGTCAGGCATGACGCAAGCTGGCTCAGATTCCATAGCGCCGCGGCCGGCTGCCGGCCGAAGCGATAGAGACCGCTCTCGTCGAAATACGCTGCCACGAAGTTCGGGTCGGAGTACGGCAGGAAGCGCCACGGCCCGTAATCGAAGCTTTCGCCCGTCACCACCATGTTGTCGGTGTTGAGCACGCCGTGAACGAACCCCGCCGCCATCCAGCTCGCCGCCAGGTCCGCCGTCGCCGCGACGGTCTCGCGCAGCAACCCTGCCGCCGAAGCCGCCGTGTCCGCGCCCGCCGCCTGCGGATGGAAATGCCGGATGCAATAGCCGACCAGCTCGGCAATCGCGTCGGCGTCGCCGCCATACGCCTGCCGCTGGAACGTCCCGAACCTCACATGGCTGTGCGACAACCGCACCAGCACGGACGACCGCGTCGGCGACGGCTCGTCATGCCGCGCCAGGTTCTCGCCGGTCTCGATCAGCGAGAACGCCTTGGACGTATAGACGCCCAGCGCCTCCAGCATCCCGGCGGCCATGATCTCGCGCACGCCGCCCTTCAGCGTCAGCCGCCCATCGCCTGTGCGCGACCATGGCGTCTGCCCCGATCCCTTGGTGCCGAAATCCAGCAGCCGCCCCTGCCCGTCGCGCAGTTGGGCGAACAGAAATCCGCGCCCATCGCCGATCTGCGGATTGTAATTGCCGAACTGGTGCCCGTGATACGCCAGCGCCAGAGGCTGCGGCAGCGCCCCCTGCAGCGGCGCGAACTTCCCGAAATGCGCGACCCACGCCTGATCGCTCAAGGCCCCGAGCCCGACCTCATCCGCCCAGCGCTGATTGCGCCAGCGCAGCTTGTGCTCGGGAAAGGCCGCGGGCTCGACAGGCGAATGAAACCGCCCGTCGAGTTCAAGGATTGCTTGCTCTGGTCGGAAAGGCGCAGCCACGCTCACTTCGCGGGCGGAACCAGCACGACAGGGATCTTCACGGATCGCGCAGGACCGCGAATGTCGTTCGCTTCATCAATGTATTCCGGCATGTCCTCGCTGAGAACCAGCTCGGCGTTGGTCTCCGCGGTCACCTCGAACGTCAGTGTCGAGGTGAAACCAATCTGGCCAGGATCAGTCCACGCCTTGTCGCCGGCCTGCTGAGCCTGTGCGCGCGCAATGACCAGGCCGTTGGCCACCAGTTCGACCGGGAACACGCCCTCGAAGAAGAAGGTGTTGATCGCCGTCCCCTCGAGTGTGAACGGGCTGGTCAGACGCGCGCCCACCGTCGGCGAGGACACCAGCACCGATCCTGGCTCAGCCGCCTTCGTCAGGGACGGCAGCGAGGTCTCGACTGTTCCTGCAGGATCGACCACGGGCGCTGGCTCGGCCTCGACGACCGCCGCAGGCGGCGTCTCCACCTTCCTGGCCTCGGGTGCGCATGCACACAGGGCGAAACAGGCGGCGGCAGTCAGGACGCGGAACATGGAATCCTCCAGTGATGAGACCCGACGCTGGCCGCTTCCCAGCGCCAATGCAAGCTGGAGAGATCAGAACGACGCCTCCGATCTTTTTTTCGCGCCGCCGCAATCCCGCCGAAATCGCCGGGCAGACAGTTGCAGGTCGGGGGACACATCTCCCCCCAACACATGGAACGAGCCGATGAGGCGACTGGACCTATTCAGTTCGCCCCTCTGTCAGGGAGGGGCCGGTTGGCGCCTCCCGGTGATATCCGGCGGCGTCTGACCTCGCACAATTGACCTGACATCGCGCCGCGCAATTCCGCGCACGCATCGTCACGCCCACAGCGCCGTCATGGCGTCGCGGGCCTATGCCTGGAGGACGCGACCATGGTCGCGCAGATTTTCGGTCATGCGCCTCAACGGGCGCGCGCCGCCACGCCGCTTCTGACGTTCATCGCCGGCGAGTTCGCCGATGCGGTCGCCCATGTCTGGCGCGCCCCGCATGCGGAGTTCTTCGCCCTGCCCGCCGGCCGCCGCCACGCGGCGGCGATTGCGCTTGCCGGTCTCGCCCGACGCGAACTCTCCCCCGGCGACCTCCGCCGTCACGTCGAGTTCGCGCGCGATGCAGCCGTCGCCGACGTCCTCGCCGGAGAACTGGCGCCGGGTCTCATGCGCGCCCTCGCCAAAGCCGGCGAGACGCTGTGGACCCGTGCAGACTATGCCGCGTTCCTGGGCCTGCTGGCCGATCCGATGGCCAACGAGGTCCTGCGCCACATGGATGCGGTGCGACCGGATACCTTTGCGCCGATTGCGGCGCTGCCCGCTCCGCTGCGTGTGGCGCCGATCGTCCGCGTCGTCCGCACCGTCGCCGCAGCAAGCGATCTCGCGCTCGCTTTCCGTCTCGCTGCGCGGATGCGCACGCCCGACGCCGCCGCCCGCATCGCCCGCCGCTGGGGCGCCGGGGGCGAAGGCCCGGCCGTGTTCACCCGCGCGCAGGCAGACCTCACGCCCGACGCCTTCCGTCCTGTCGGCCCGGCGCCGGTTCTCTCTCCGCCCTTCACGCGGATCGTGACCCGGAAACAGCTGGAGCAGGTCGCACTCGAGTTCCGCAACTGCCTTGTGGATCACGCGGTGCGCATCGCCGAAGGCCGCATGGCTGTCTATGTCTGGCGCGGCCACTGCGCGGCGGCGATCGCCCTCAACTGGGATGTCGCCGGCTGGCGTCTGGCGGAAGCCAAAGCCGAATCCAACCTCGATCTCGAGCTGGCGGTCCTGCGCGAAATCGTTGGCGTGCTCGACGCCCACGGCGTCCGCACCGGTCCGTCCATCCAGACGCTCACCAACCGTATGGAGGACCACATCAACGGCACGAGCTACTGCTGCCAGCCGGGTTCGACCTTCATGGACCAGCTGGTTCTCGGCGATCTCTGGTCCTGACCGAGAGACCCTTCCATCCGCGCGGTTACACGCGCGTCTGGAGGGGTTTTGGCGCCCACCCGCGCGAAACCGGAACCAACCCGCTGCGACAAGGGTTCTCGTCGTGTGCAGGAGTAGCGTGTGTCCGACAACCAACAGCCCCGGTCGTTCAAGGACCGTCTTAAAGCGATACCAGAACGCGCGCGCCATCACATGCAGACCGCGCGCCATCTCGTGAAGACCTGGAAGCGCCCGGAATGGGCGCATCCGCGTCATTTCGCGCGCATTCCGAAACTGGCATGGATCATCCCGTCAGCCGTGCTCGGCACTCTGCTACTCGGCTGGGTTGTGCTGAATTTCGCGCTCGCCGATCCCAGACACGCCACGCCCGCCGTCAACTGGGCGCTGCGCACCTTCGGCGACAAGTCCGCCAGCATCAAAACCGCGAAGCTCGAAAAGCCCTTCTCCAGCAAATTCATCATGCGCGGCCTGGACTGGCCAGCGCTTGCGACAGCCAAAGAGCTGGACATTACACTCGATTATTTCGGCTGGCTGCCCAGCCATCCATGGGCCGGTCTGGTCCGCATGCACGATGGCGAGATCACGCTCAAGAGCAGCAAGGCCAATACGCAGAAGACGTTCAACATCCAGAAGACAGTAAACCGCATTGATGCGAAGAACATCATTGTCAATTTCACGATACGCAGCAAACCCAAGCAGATCACCATCATCTCCGCTGCAGGCTCCTTCGCCGAAGGAAACGTGAAGGCTGAAGCAACCTCGGGCCGCTCCCATCTCTCGTTCGATGGTCTCGCCCGCAACGGCTTCGGCGCGCTCACCGGCAATGTCACGGCAAAGGGTGAGAACCTTGCCGACCTTGCCGAGATCGTCGGCGCGTCCGCGCCTGATACGCCGCCCTTCAACGTCAAGGGCCGCCTCGCCATGCAGGACAAGACATGGGCTATCTCGGATATCACAGGTCGCATGGGCGACAGCGACATTGGCGGCCTCGTCTCCATCGACCTCAAGCCGGACAAGCCGTTCCTCGATGTGGACCTGCGTTCCGCCAAGCTTGATTTCGACGACCTGGGCGTCGTCTTCGGCATTCCCGTCGGCGCCGACAAGGGCGAGACCACCAACGAAGAGCAGCGCAAGGCAAAGCGCGCGTTTGACCGCAGCGCCCGCCTGATCCCTGATGCCCGCATCGACTTCTCGCGTCTCGGCGCCGTCAACGGCAACATGGCCTTCACCGCAGCGAGAGTGATCGACGCCCCGGCCGGCATCACCTCCCTCACCTTCAAGGGCGAACTGCGCGACCGCGTCCTCGATTTCGAGCGCGTGCTGGTCAAAACTTCGACCGGCGATCTTGACGCAAAAGTCCGCATCAACGCGCAGAAAGACCCCGCCACCACGCGCGTCAGCGGCACGCTGGAGAACGTCGCCATCACGCGCGTCATTCCCACCACCTACATCAAGGGCTCGTTCAACGGCACGTTCGCCCTCACGCTCACCGGCTCAGGCTTCCGCGAAGCCTTCGGCACGGCGACGGGCGAGGCCGGCGTCTGGTCCAACAACAGCCAGCTGGCGAAGATCGCCACCGAAGCCGCCGGCCTCGATGTGGGAGAAGTCATTCTGATCCTCGCCACTCAGGACAAGCGCGAATACCTGAAATCGACCTGCCTCGCCGCCAACGTCGCCTTCGCCAACGGCATGGCGACGCTGGCTCCCGCCGTGATCGACAATGCCGACAGCCTGATCGTCGCCACGGGCGGCGTCGATCTCAGGACGGAGAGGCTCGACATCCGGATCATGTCCGAACCAAAGGACGTCTCCCTTGGCAAGCTGTTCGGAGACATCAGGATCAGGGGCACGCTGCGCCACCCTGACATCAGCGCCCTCAACGCCAAGACGGTGATCCAGGCTGGTCTGTCGGCTTTGCTGGCGGCCATCGCCGGCCCGCTGACGGCGTTACCGTTCGTCGAAGCGGGCGGCGGCCTGGATGCGCCTTGCGCGACGCTCATCGCTGAATCGCGTGGCGCCGGTCAGGCGCAGGACCCCTCACTCAGGAAGCGCGTCCCCGCCGCCAATACCGGCAAGACCACGGACGCTGGACCGTCGAACAAGCCCACAGCAAAAGCCGGTAACAGATCCTGATCTAAAGTCTGCGTCCGCCCGCCATGATCGTGCGGAACATGTCGATGTCGACCGGCAGGTATGTCTGCGTGTCCGTATCGGCGACAAACAGCGGATCGCTGGTTTTCATCGGGTCAAAGCCCGCCGCCACCAGGTCCACCTTTCGGTATTTCAGCGTGCCGGTCGTCTCGACCTCGCCCTGCAATCTTATGAACACCGGCCGGGCATAGTGCGGCAGCATCCGCGCCATGTGCGCATACAGCGCCTTCATGTCGATGCTCTGCGGCGTCAGCGCCGCCATCCCGGCGCGTCCTTCCTGCCCCGGCACCGCCACGCCATAGACGATGGCGTGATCCACGCCGGGCGAGGATGACAGCGCCATCTCCACTTCGCTGGTCGACACGTTCTCCGATTTCCACCGGTAGGTGTCGCCGACGCGGTCGACGAAATAGATGTAGCCGTCCTTGTCCTTCCGCATCAGGTCGCCGGTGCGGAACCAGATGTCGCCCTTCACGAACACGTCGCGCAGGATCTTCTTCTTCGTCTGGCTCTCGTCGTTATAGCCATCGAAGCGCTGGCGCGGCTCTTCCGTGATCGGCCCGATCGCCTCGCCCGCTTCGTCCGGCGCGGCCTCGATGCACAAGCCGTCCGGCCCGCGAACCGGTTGTTCGCTCTCGATATCGAAGCGCACGATGCGCGCCTTCAGCTTGTTCTTCAGGATCGGCGGGATGCGTCCGACAGCCCCGATGTGGCCGTCAAGATTGAAGAAGCTGACATTGCCCTCGGTCGAGCCGTAGAATTCCACCATCTTCTTGATGCCGGTCCGCTTCACCATGTCGGCCCACACATCGGCGCGCAGGCCGTTGCCGAACGCCTTGGTGACGGAGTGGCTGTGCTCCAGCGTGCTCGGCGGCTGGTTCATCAGATAGCGGCCCAGTTCGCCGATATAGACGATGGTCGTCGCGCGATTGTCGATCGCTTCCTGCCAGAAGTGCGAAGCGGAGAATTTGCGCCGCAGGATCAGCGTCGCGCCAGCGTTGAACGCTGCGCCCACGCCGCACATGCCGCCGGTTGCATGATACAGCGGCAGCGTCTCCAGGATGCGGTCGGTCTGGTTGATCTGCACGGCATCCACGAACGCCTGCATCAGGCCCCGCGCGCGCACATTGGTGATCTTCGCCGCCTTGGGCAGGCCAGTCGTGCCGGAAGTGTAAATGTAGAGCGCAATCGCCGCCGCCTTGATGCCGGCGCGGATCGCCCTGTCGGGGCGCGTCTCCGGCAATCCCGCCACCTGCGGGCTCATGTCCCTGGCGTTTGGCGCCGCCCCGCCCAGCGACCACGCGCCAAGATCGAGCGGCGTATCCGCCCGCGCCGTCTCGAAGGCGCCAGCCAGTTCCGGGTTCATCACCAGCGCCCGCGCGTTCGCCACCTTCACGCAATGCGCAAGGCCCGGCCCCGCAAGATTGTAATTGATCAGCGCCGTCCGCACCGCGATCTTGGCCATGCCGGCCCAGAAGGCGATGTAGTCGGGCCGGTTCTCCATGAACAGCGCAACACAGTCGCCTGGCTTCAGACCCGCCAGCAGGCCCCATTGGGCAAACTGGTTCGCCCGCCGATCGAAGGCCGCATAGCTGGTCTCCTGCCCCTCGAACGAGATGAAGGTGGTGTCGCCATGGGCGTCTACCTGCCGCTCCATCGCGTCAGCCAGCAAATCCTCGCTCTCGGCCGTGATCCCCTTGGTCCCGGCGATGATGCGCAGGAAACCGGTGACGTAGGTCCAGTCGCTGACGAGGCGTTCGAACAGGTTCATCTGCGATCCTCAACAGGAGAAGCGATAAACTACACGCCTGCGATTAAGCCCGCGTTTAAGCGCCCTTTCGCGTCTCGCCGCATCGGCTAGGGTGCCGGACAACGGGGTGGAAATCATGGACGATCAGGAACGTAGCACAGCGGAAAGCCAGCTTGCCCCCGGCGAAAGGCTGATCTGGTGGGGCAAGCCGCTGGGTGCAATGGGCGGCGCCGGATCACGCGCCGGCGGGCTCGTCTTCATGATTCTCTGGACATTGTTCGCCGTCTTCTGGACCACAGCCGCCTATTTCATGTCCCGTCTCGATGGCGCAAAGGCGAACGGCGACGCGCTGTTCCAGTGGTTTCCCCTGTTCGGCGTTCCTTTCATCCTGATCGGCTGCGTCGGCCTGTTCTTCCAGATCAAGGGCATGGGCGGCGCCATGAAAACCACCTATGCCGTCACCGACCGCCGCGTCATCGTCGTCGAAGGCTCGAAAGTCACCAGCTACGGCCCGCCCGATCTCCAGTTCCTGCAGCGCACAGATGACAGCGCGGGCGGTCGCGGCACGCTGGAATTCGCTCACACGTCGGTCAGTTCAGGCGGCAAGCCCACCGCCCGGCTCTACAACATCCCGGAAGCCGCCAAAGTCGAAGCTGCGATCCGCGCCAACATCCTCGCCCCGAAAACCTGAGGCCCCGCCATGCTCAAGCCCGCCATGTTCGCCATCGCCACGCTCCTCCTCACCGCTTGCGCCACTGCGCAGACGCCGCCGCCAAACACCACTCCCGTCCAGATGAACCGCGACGCCCCCGCCACGCGCGGCCCGGTCCGCAACCTTGCCCCGCAGGCCGGTGAAGAGATCACCACCATCCGCTACTGGAAGATCAAGAAGGGCAGCTACCCGGAATTCCTGAAAGCCAGCCAGACCGGCATCTGGCCGTTCTTCGAAAAGATCGGCTCTCGCGTCGTCGGCATGTGGCTGGTCATTCCCGGCCCCGGCGAGAAGGAGGCCTCGCCCGACCATGACGAAGTCTACCTCACCACCCGCTACGCCAGCCTCGCCCACTGGGCCGCCACGCGCGATGCAGCCGCCATGGGCGGCGACGGCCCGGACTATGCCGCGCTGCAGGCCGCTCTCGCCATCCGCCAGTCGCTGACCATCGAAACGAAAGTCACCTTCCTGAAAGGCGTCACCGGCCCGCTGCCGCCCGTCTTCATGCCGGGCACCGGCGAGACATTCATCCCCGCGCCCTGACGCCTACTTCGCGCAAGCCTCGGGCTTCATCTCGATCCGCATGAAGCGCACCGGCACGGGCCCCACATTGGCGATGGCATGCGGCCCCTCCGGCGACTTCCACACCGTGTGCGACGTCGGTGACAGCATTTCGCCAAGCGGCGCCTCCACAGACATCCCATTGTTCATCCCGACCTGGATTTGGACGAATCTCACCTCCGCCGCCACCATTCGACACGGATTGCGCCTCGAAAACCAAGCTCAGGCAAGTTCGGCCCGATCCATCACACCGGCTTCAACCAGTATGCGCAGCGCCGAATCCATCGCGGGCCGGTACTTGCGCCATCTCCCGACCGAAGACGCGTAGATCGGTTGTCGCACCTGCGCTGCGCTCGCTGTCGCCACCGGCGCGGCGTTGTCCTGGAAGTTGACGCAGGCGGCCTCGAACTCCAGCCCGGAAAATTCCAGGAGTCTCCTCACCTCCCCGTCAAGGTTTGCAACAATGTCTTCGTACGCGACCTCGCAAAACCGGTGCGACGGCAGTGTCGCAGCAAACCGTTTCACCATTCTGTCCCAGAAAACATAATAGGTAGCCGTCGCTTCAAGATCGAAGACGTAATCAAGCAACACCGCGCCACGCGCGAAATTCTGCCGATAATTGCTCAGCACCGCATCGGCCGGGTGGCGCCGAAGACAGATTACCCGTGCATCCGGCAGCGCGCGCAGGATCAACGGCGCGAGAAACACGTTCAACGGCAGCTTGTCGACAAATCGCCCCTCGAAGCCCAGCGCGCCCTTCACCGCCGCCATGTAGTCCCGACCGACAACATCTGCCTCCACTGCTGCCGCCCTCACGATCAGCTCGTGCGAGATCAAACCCTCCGGCAGCACGCCTGTCGCGCGCTGCAATGCTTCAGAAAACGTGCTCAGCTCCCCTGCAGAATCCACGAGGCTGTGGCTGGTGAGTATGCGATCTACCAGTGTTGTCCCAGTGCGTGGCATGCCCACTACAAAAATCGGCGCCGCGCCGGCATAGCCTTGCACAGGCGTTAGCGACGCACTCTGTTCTGCTGCGGCAAACAGCGCAGAGTCCGCACGCGGGTCGTGCCGATGACGCATCGCTGCCTTGGCCCGCATCAGCCAGTCCATTGCTTCAGTTTCCTGCCCGAGATCTTCGTGCGCCTTTGCCAGTGCATGGCCGAGCGCCAGCATCGCTTGCGGGTCCGCGCCCGAGCGCTCCGCAATGCGCGTTAGCGGTGCAATCTCGTTAGCCTCGCGGGTCTGCCTGGTAATCTGCACGAGACTGGCCCACGCGGGGCCATGACGGGGATCGCCGTTCAGACACGCGCGAAAAGCTGCGCGTGCTTCATCGAACCTACCAACAAACTGTAGTGCTGACGCATAATTGTACCAGTATCCTGGAGCATTGGCGATCGCTGCCGCCCGGCCATAGAACTCAATCGATCGCTCGTGCAGGCCAGCACGCGTCATTACCACGCCGATCGTATCGAGCGTGTAGGCGTCCTGTGCTCCCGCTGCTATCTGCGCGACCTCAACAGCTTCCTCGCGCCGCCCCAAAGCATCCAGAACGCGCGCCTTCTGCGCCAATGCTTGAACAAACCCCGGCCGCGCTTCCAACGCTCGATCAAACGCCACCAGCGCCTCCGCTCGCGCGCCGCGTGAGGCGGCAATCGCGCCAAGAATGAAATGCGCTTCGGCGATTCCCGGCGCCGCAGCCAACACCTCCAGGCACAGCGCCTGCGCATGTCGCAAATCGCCCGACGCCAACGAACGACCAGCCATCGCGATACGCGCTGCAATTTCCTGCGGCGGCAAAGGTGCAATGCCAGCCATCTACTTCGCGCAACGTTCTGGTTTCATCTCGATCCGCATGAAGCGCACCGGCACGGGCCCCACATTGGCGATGGCATGCGGCCCCTCCGGCGGCGACCACACCGTCCGCTCGCCCGGCGAGGGCACGATTTCGCGGCGCGAAATCTCGACGAACTTCCCGTCTTCCATCCTGAACTCGATATAGACGAACCGTGCGCCGGCGCCGCCGCCCGAATCCCCGGTGATCACGCTGGGCAGCGCATGGATATGCACCGGCTCCACCGCCAGCGGCGGCAGCATGATCTCCAGCACACGCACGTGGCTGTCCTCGAACAACACCGTGTGCTGGTCTGGCGCCGCCGTCACGGCGTCATAAGGGTTGCTCTTCGGATCGCAAAACAGCGGATCAGCCGGCAGATGCTTCTGCGCTGACGCTGCGCCAGTCAGCAGGGCCATCACCATCACACTCGCTAACAGTCGCATGGCGTACTCCACTTTCCCGCCGATTAGGCCCCCGCAGCGACACGGATGCAAGCCTCCGCGCCGCCCCCTCGCTGCAACGTCTTGACCCCTGCGCCATCCCATGACTTTACCGCAAACGAGAGGGATCACGCATGACCACCCCCACCTTCCGCTTCGCCACGCCCGCCGACACCACCGCGCTGGTCGATCTGATCGAGCGCGCCTATCGCGGCCCGGAAACCGCCGGCCAGTGGGATTCCGAAAGCCATCTCCTCACCGGCCCACGCACCAGCCACGCAGAAGTCTCCGGCCTCATCGCCCGCGCCGACACCCGCTTCGTTCTCGCCGAAGATGCAGGCCGCCTCATCGGCTGCGCCCTCATCCAGCAGACCGGCTCCACCGCCTGTTCGCCCAGCGAGAGCCCCGCCGGTTCAGACAACGCCGCCTATTTCGGCATGTTCGCCACCGACCCCACACTCCGCGCCGCCGGTCTTGGCAAGCTGGTCCTTGCCGAAGCCGAGGCCCGCGCCCGCGCGCTGTGGAACGTTCCCGCCGTGGTGATGACGGTGATCAGCGTCCGCGAGGGCTTGATCGCCTGGTACGAACGCCGCGGTTACCGCCTCACTGGCGCCCGCATCCCGTTCCCGTTTGACACGGAAGGCGGCGCGCTGCGGCGCGACTTCGACCTCGTCGAGCTCCGCAGGGACTTCCCGCCACAAGCCTGATCGACGCCACGCCTTCCCCCTTGCCGTCCGCCCGGCTAGAATCGCGCGTTCAGGGGGGGCGGCCTCAAACCCTGGCGCGAAGCCGGCCTCGCAATCGAAAGCTGACACACCGCCGATGCACGCACACTCGCATACCCTCTCCATCCACCACCGCTTCAACGGGCCCGTTGCCTCCGGCAATGGCGGCTATTCGGCTGGCCTCGCCGCCCAGATGCTCCACGGCGCCAACGCTGTCGAAGCCACGCTTCGCGCCGCCATTCCGCTCGACCAGACGCTGCGCGCCTTCCATACGGAGACAGGTCTTAACGTCACCACGGATGACGCATCCGACCGCATCCTCATCATGTCGCTGAAGCCCGTCGTCCTCGAAACGCCCGCCATCCGCGCGCCCACGCTCGCCGCCGCCACACGCGCCGCCGAAAGCTATCGAGGGCTGGAAGATCACGTCCTCCCCACCTGCTTCGTCTGCGGCCCCGCGCGTGCGCCGGGCGATGGCCTCTGCATCTTCCCGGACTTTGTCGACGGCGCCGACAATCCCAACGCCCATCCCATCGTCGCCGCCCCCTGGACGCCGACTGACGACCTGCTCGATCCCACCGGCCACATCGCGCCTGAATTCATCTGGGCAGCGCTCGACTGCCCCGGCGCCTTCGCCGTCGACAAGGAGCCAATCCTGCTCGGCCGCATGTCAGCGCAGATCCTCAAACGCCCCCGCGCCAACGCCCCGCTGATCGTCATCGCGTGGGACAAGGGTTCAGACCGCCGCAAACACTTCGCCGGCACAGCCCTCTTCACGGCCGACGGCGACCTCCTCGCCTTCTCCGAACAGACCTGGATCCAGATCGACGCCCACGCGCACGCGAAAAGCTGATCGCGATGTCGAAGATCATAGGCGAATGGGGCAAGCCACACGGCAACGGCGAGCGACCGGGAAAACCCGTCCTGTCGCCCTCGGAGCGCTTCAGCCAGGCTTTGCGACCTGCAGAGACTTTGCTGAGGTCGTCTGGCGGCTCTGGCACGCGTTTCGATGAAGAGACCTGGCGGGCGTTCCTGTTCAGCGCACTATTGGCTATCCTGCTCGTCTCGTCTGTCTCTCGATTCGAAGACGTGTTTCTCAGTGTCGCCGCGTCAATTGTTGGCATCGGGCTCGTTGGCGTCGCTCTTGCCTGGCTAATTCACGGCCCGGAGCGTCAGGTCTACGCCATCACCAATCAGCGCATACTGATCTTCGATCCATGGTTTCCCTTCAGGCTCCAGACCATTCGCCAGGAGCAGATCAACTGCCTGCGCGCGAAAGGTTCCTCCGATTTCGGCGATGTCATTTTCCATACCAACACCAGCGTGGGCGCAAAGTGGCTCTCCGGTGAAACCATTGGCTTCTTCGGCGTGAAGAACCCGCTCGACTTCGCGGGCGAGATACGAAAGGCCTTTCATCTGGGCCTGCATATTGAAAACGATACGAAATAGGCCGTCGCTGGACTCACGCGCACCTACTGGAACCCAGCTCCATCTCGTGCACTGACTCAGCATTCGGCCGGAGTATGCCCAATGTTCGACACCCTCACCCTGCTCACCCTCACGCTGGCGCGCGGCTTCGGCGTGCTCATTCTCGCCGTATCGTTGCTGGCGCTTGCGACACCCGGCCGCCTCTCCGCCGCGCTGGCGGATTTCGAACGATCCCCCGGCCTCACCCTGCTCGGCGCCATCACCGCACTGATCATGGGCCTCGTGCTGATCACGCTCCACAATCTCTGGGCCGATCCCCTGGCCGTCCTCGTCTCGCTGCTGTGCTGGGCCTGCCTCGTCAAAGGCGTGCTGCTGCTGGCTGCGCCAACCGGCTATCTGAAATTCGGCGCCGCCCTCGCCGCCTCGCCCAGCCGCGTCCGCATCTATGGCGTCGTCGCCCTTGTCCTCGGCTCCATCCTGCTCGCCGCAGGCCTCCTCGGCCGCGCCAGCATCGGGCTCTAGCAGAATCCCGATTGCGCAATCGGGCCGCAGACCGCACACGGCGGCATGCTCGCCTTTTTTGTCTTTCTCATCCCGCTGTCGCTTTCCGTTGCCGCGCTGGTCGCGTTCGCCACTGCGATCCCCTTGTCCTACCGGCTGGAAGAGCTGAAAGCCCCCGGCGTACCCCGCATCCGCCGCCAGACTGACCTTGCCGCTTCCGCTTTCGGCCCCGCGCCCGAGGGAGAAGGCGTCGCTCTGCGCGCCCGCCTGCGCCAGCGCCTGTTCACGGCGCTTGCCCTGTTCGGCGCTTCTGGCGGCGGCGGCCTGATGCTGGCCGTGCTGTTTCCGGGCTGACCCGCCGACCCTTCCCGCCAGCCCCGCTCCGCGCTAGTGTCCGCCCACTATCCGAGGGGCGCGAACGGACGTTCGCTGAGATCGGGGCCAAGCCGCCCGAGCACCCTTAGAACCTGATCCGGATCATGCCGGCGAAGGGACGGGAGCACATGGAAGACACGGCCCTCTTCACCCCGCACCTCAAGCCCGGCGAACAAATCGTCTGGTGCGGCGCGGAATCGCGCGCCATGCTGAAGGCGAGCCACGCCAGCCAGCGCCTGCCGCGCCTTGGCCTTGCCATCGTCTCGGGCATCATCGCGATTGCGCTGGGTTATCGCTTCGCCGAGGCGGCCTTCGCCTGGTCGGGCCAGCCGGATCTGTCATCCGCCGTCGCCACGCCGATGTATTTCGTCTTTGCCCTCGCGCTGGCCGTGCTCGCCGTCTTCTCCGTCCTGCGCGTGGTGCGCGCCCAGCCAGAGCCTGCGCACTACGCCGCCACCAATCTTCGCCTGCTGACGCTCGACGCCACAGGCCGCCTCACTGCCGAGATTGCCGGCGCCGATATCGCCAGCGTCGAGCGCATGGAGCGGCGCGAGCGCACCCACCTGCTCGTCACCGCCCTCACCGGCGCCGAACCGTCCGCCTTCAGCCTCAACAACATCGACAACGCATCCGCCGTCGCCGCCATGATCCAGACGACTTTCCCGCACGACACCCTCGCAGAGGCCACGCCATGAACAAGCATACCGATCCCAAGTCGCTTGAGCCCTTCAAGGTCACCACCGGCCCACTGCCCGCCAGCAGCAAGCTCTACTCCCCCGCGCCCGGCTTCAGCGATGTGCACGTCCCCTATCGCGAGATCGCGCTGCACCCCACAGCGAACGAGCCGCCGATCCGCGTCTACGACACCACCGGACCGTTCACCGACCCTGCCGTCGCCATCGATGTGGACGCTGGCCTGCCCGCCATCCGCACGCCATGGCTCGCTGCGCGTGGCGACACCGCAACCTACGAAGGCCGCCGCGTGAAGCCGGAGGACAACGGCAATGTCTCCCTCGAAAAACTCGTCACCGAATTCCCCAACAAGCGCGCCCCGTTGATCGGACAGCCCGGCAAGCTCGTCACGCAATACGAATACGCCCGCGCGGGCATCATCACCGCCGAGATGGCCTATGTCGCCCATCGCGAAAACGCCTGCCGCGCCGAGATGGTGGAAGGCGCCGAGGCCCGTCGCGCCGATGGCCGCGATGTGCTGGCGCCCGAGGGCTGGAGCCAGGACCTCCCCGCCTTCATCACGCCCGAGTTCGTCCGTTCCGAAATCGCGCGCGGTCGCGCCATCATCCCAGCCAACATCAACCACCCGGAGCTGGAGCCGATGATCATCGGCCGCAACTTCCTGGTGAAGATCAACGCCAACATCGGCAACTCGGCTGTCACCTCCTCGGTCGAGGAAGAGGTCGAGAAGATGGTCTGGTCCATCCGCTGGGGCGCTGACACGGTCATGGATCTCTCCACCGGCCGCAACATCCACAACATCCGCGAATGGATCATCCGCAACTCGCCCGTCCCGATCGGCACCGTGCCGATCTACCAGGCGCTGGAAAAAGTCGGCGGCGACCCGGACAAGCTCGACTGGGAGGTCTACCGCGACACGCTGATAGAGCAGTGCGAACAGGGCGTCGACTACTTCACCATCCACGCCGGCGTGCGCCTGCGCTACATCCACCTCACGGCAAAACGCGTCACCGGCATCGTCTCCCGCGGCGGCTCCATCATGGCGCGCTGGATGCTCGCCCGCCACAAGGAGTCCTTCCTCTACGAACGCTTCGACGAGATCTGCGACATCATGCGGAAGTACGATGTCTCCTTCTCGCTGGGCGACGGCCTGCGCCCGGGCTCCATCGCCGACGCCAACGACGCCGCCCAGTTTGCCGAACTCGAAACCCTGGGCGAACTCACGAAAGTGGCATGGGCAAAGGGCTGCCAGGTGATGATCGAAGGCCCCGGCCACGTGCCGATGCACAAGATCAAGGTCAACATGACCAAGCAGCTCGAAGCCTGCGGCGAGGCGCCGTTCTACACGCTCGGGCCGCTGACCACCGACATCGCGCCGGGCTACGACCACATCACCTCCGGCATCGGCGCCGCGATGATCGGCTGGTTCGGCTGCGCCATGCTCTGCTACGTCACGCCCAAGGAACATCTCGGCCTGCCCGACCGCGACGACGTGAAGGTCGGCGTCATCACCTACAAGATTGCCGCCCACGCGGCCGACCTTGCCAAGGGCCACCCCGCCGCAAAGCTGCGCGACGATGCGCTCTCACGCGCCCGCTTCGAATTCCGCTGGGAGGACCAGTTCAATCTCTCGCTGGACCCCGAAACCGCCAAACTCTTCCACGACGCCACCCTGCCGAAGGACGCGCACAAGACCGCCCACTTCTGCTCCATGTGCGGCCCGAAATTCTGCTCGATGAAAATCACGCAGGACGTGCGCGACCACGCAGCGACGCTGAACGACCAGTCGCTCGGCTTCGCGGAGATGAACGAGAAATTCAAGGAAGTCGGCGGCGAGCTCTACGTCTCGCCAACCGGCGAGAAACGCGAGGCGATTGATTGAAGCTTTGCCTCCCCCAGTCATAATTGGGGGAGGTGGCTCGGCGCGCAGTGCGGATACGGAAGGGGCCGCAACGCTCACCGTTACGCCTCCCCTTGAGCCCCGGCCGACACGCGATACAGTCGCGGCATGGGGGATCTAAACTCACGCATAGACAAGGCATTCAAACGCGCGCGACGCGAAGCGTTTCTGGCTGAGTTTCGTGGATGGCGTCTGGTCTGGCTTGTCGTGATCTGCACGTTTCTCTTCGTGGGCCCGCCTTGGGCTGTCGCGCTGCAAAACGCGCCGCGGCATTACGAAAAACGATACAGGGGCGCACGCACGGCTCGTTCTCGCCCGCCAGCAAATATGGCGCACCGTCGCTCAGCGTCACCGTCATCCTGCTCGATGGCCGCGCGGTAAACCTCCGTTTCCCTAAGACCGAGCCCTACCGAAACAACGCCCTCGTTGACATCGACGTGTACGAAAAAAATGGCCCCAAGGCTCAGTCGAATACCGTTTCAAGAGCTATGCAGATGCCTCCAAAACTGGAGAATGATGACCAGAGTATCCAGAAGACTTCCGGATGAGGCCTCGGTCGCCAAACTGAGAAATCGCTGAGGAATGGCCCCCGCAATGAAGTCCGGTTCCGACCGCCGCACCATCGATGCAGCTCTGAAGGAAGCGGCGAAAACCGCGATATCAGGCTCGCGCGAGGAGCGTTCTGGCCATTTCCTCGGTGAACTCCAGCGCCAAGGCAAGAATGCGCCCTCCAGCGTTCTTTCGCAGAACAGGACAGATGCGGCGCGGCGTTAGGCTGTCATGTCCCTCCCCTCCATCACCGCCGCCCTCGCCCGCAACGATCGGGAAGAGCTTCTCCTTCTCCCCATCTCCCTCTCGATGGACCCTCCTGAGGAGACCGATCCCGGGCTGGCGGAGGCGGTGTGCCTGCAGCTGGCGTCCCATGCCGACCCCACTGTGCGCGGCAACGCCATTCTCGGCTTCGGGCATCTGGCGCGCACCGTCGGCGCGTTTCGTGATGCGCCTGCCGTGCGCGCAGCCGTCTCGGCGGCGCTGGCCGATCCCGACGCCTACATCTCCGGCCAGGCCCATGCAGCGGCCGATGATCTCGCGCACTTTTTGAAATGGCGCATCAAGCGAAAATCGTAAGGCGCGATATCTACTTCGGCGCCGGATCGTCCATCGATTGCGGCGGCGGGGCCAGCGGCTCGACGCTCATCCCCCTTTCCACCGTACCCGCCACCCAGATTTTTGTCCCGCAGGTTTCCGGCGCCGGCCCCGTCAGCTCACCGGGACGGAAGCGCGTCGCCTCGCCGCCCGACACCTTCACCACATCGCCCACCTTGATGATTGCGCCATTGCGCGCATCAGTGATCGTCACCGGCATCGCCGCCGCGTCGAGGCTGGCCGTCGCGGGCCACACGATCACCCAGTGGTCGGGCCCCACCGTCAGGCAGCCCTCATGCAGCTCCAGCTTGCCGCTGGTCATCGCGCCGGCGGATTCGGCGCTCGCCGCCGTCGCCTGCGGGAATTTCACGGGCGGGCGCACCGGCGCCGTCACCTTGTCCTGCTCCACCGCGCTGCGCTCCCCGCACGCCGCTGCGAGCAGGGCCGCAGCGCCCCACCCCGCCCGAACTGCCCGTCTGGAAAACCCGGCCGTCATGCGCATCTCCGCTCAACGGAGAGGAACGCCCCGCTGGTGCCGAGGTTGCCCCCATCATGCGATGCGGTCGCTCAGCGCCACATCTGCAGAACCTGCCACCCGCCCGCCGCGCACGCAGCCGACAGCGCCGTGCCCCAGACCAAGTCGACCGCCACCATCTTCACCGGCCAGCCCTTGAGCGTGGAGAGGTTGGTCAGGTCGTACGTTGCGTAAGCCACCAGCCCGAAGAAGCCGCCCAGCAGCGCTGCGTTGATCAGGCCCTTTCCAGATTCATGGCCCGGCAGCACCGCGAACACCACCAGCCCGGCGATGAACAGCAGATAGAACGCCACCGCCGGCGCAAACAGGATCCTGGCCCGCATCAGATCGCCCAGCTGGCTCTGGAAGAAACCCTTCGCCACCACGCCCAGCCACAGCGCATCCAGCACCGCGAACACGATGCCGGTCGCCAGATACGCTTTGAGGAATGTCATGGGGTTTGCCTTTCGGGGGGTCGCCCTTTTGCGTCCTGCCCCCTCATACGCACGAAATGTCGCACCCGTTCACTTGTCCGTTCGGCGAAATGTTCAGGGCGACGTTCATGAGGCGTTCAACACGCCAGGCGCAAACGTGAGTCTTCGGGGCAACACCCCACGGCCGATCCGGCTTCCTGACAGCACCGTAATGCCCACAGGCGCCGTTTTGGCCACATTCCACCCGTTCTTCGGGAGAGCCCCCACTCTTGGGGAGAGACCAAAAGCGGGAATCGTTCCACGGGAGCGCCGCCCCGGACGCGATGTAGGAGTTCACGGCCATGTCCCTTCAGGAATGCACCAACGCCCTGCGCGCCCACGGGTCGCTCCGCATGAACGCCGGCGAGTTCACGGTCAGTGATCTCGAAGCCGCCGCCCTGGCCGCGCGTGAATCGCAGGCCATGCTGGTGCTCTACAATCTCCGCGGCCGCTGCGCCGCAGACGTCGCCCGCATCGCCACCGCCGGCGGCCGCCAGATCATCTTCGACGATGTGCGCCTGATCTAGGCGCCTGATCTAGACCGTCGCAGGCCGTCATGCTGCTCTGCCGCACGCGCGGAGCAGAGCGATGGCCCAACTCCCCAAACTCGCCGCCCCCGCCCAGCGCGCCCTTGCCGCCGCGAAGATCGCAAAGCTGGAAGACCTCACCCGCCATACCGAGGCCGGCCTCGCCGCCCTCCACGGCATGGGGCCGAATGCGCTCGGCAAACTGAAAGCGGCGATGAAGGAAGCGGGCCTGCGGTTCAGGGCGTAGCGTGTTTGCCTGATCGGCCGCCCGCTGGCACACCTCGCCGGCCATGTTCACCACCCGCTTCGCCCCCAGCCCGACCGGCCGCCTGCATCTCGGCCATGCCTTCTCGGCGCTCACCGCCTGGACCGCTGCGAAACAATCCGGCGGCCGCTTCCTCCTGCGCATCGAGGACATCGACGCCACCCGCTGCCGCCCCGACTTCGAAGCCGGCATCCATGAAGACCTCGCCTGGCTCGGCCTCGGGTGGGAGCAACCCGTCCGCCGCCAGTCGGATCACTTCGCGGATTACGCGGCGGCAATAGAAAAGCTGCGCGCCCTTGGCGTGCTCTATCGCTGCTTTCTCACACGCACTGAAGTTGCAGCGGCGAGTCTTTCCGCGCCCCACGGTGATGGGCCGATCTATCTCGGGCCTGTGGATGAAATGAGCGAGGACGAGCAGGAGACACGCATCGCGAAGGGCGAAGCTTTCGCGTGGCGACTGTCGCTGAGATATTCACAGGACCTGCTGGGCGAACAATTCCCGCGTCTGGTTTTTCGCGAAGAAGATTCCGGACCGAACGGAGAACGCGGCCTCATCCACGCACAGCCCGCTCTCCTGGGCGACGTCATCCTCGCGCGGAAAGACTCGCCCGCCAGCTATCACCTCGCCGTCGTCCACGATGATGCGCTGCAGGACGTGACGCACGTGATTCGTGGCCAGGATCTCTTTGCCTCGACGCACATCCATGTCCTCATCCAGCGCCTGCTCGACCTGCCCACGCCAATCTATCGCCACCACAAGCTGCAGACGGGCCCGGACGGAAAGCGCTATGCCAAGCGCGACCGGTCGCTCACCCTTGCCGCCCTCCGGTCAGACGGCGTGACACCGGCGGAGATCCGCCGACGCACAGGTTTTGCCGATTGACCGTAGCGCCCGCCGCTCCCGTTGGTCCGCCCGCCGCGCCGCCCTCCGTTCGCGCCTGGGTCGGTCCCGCTCTGGTGCTCGGCGGCGCGATCGCAATCGGCTTTGCGCCCATCGGCCTGCGCCTCTCCGAATTCGGGCCGCAGGCGACCGCTTTCTGGCGCTTCGTCTTCGCTCTGCCGGTGATCGCTGGGGCGATCCTCGCCACCGGCGGTCGCATTGGTCGCCCGCCGCTGTTCGCGCTGCTTGCCGGTGTCTTCTTCGGCCTCGACATCGCCTTCTGGCACGCCTCGCTCAAGCTCACCTCGGTCGCCAACGCGACGTTCCTGGTCAATCTCGGCAACGCCTCTGTCGGCCTCATCGCCTGGCTTGTTCTCAAGGAGCGTCCGTCCCGAATCTGGGCCGTCGCCTACGCTGTCGCGCTGGCGGGCGCCTTCATGCTCTCGCGCGGGGCAGCCAATGCATCGGCGGGCGCGTTCCAGGGCGATCTGCTCGCGCTCCTCGCTGCCGCAATGGTCGCGCTCTACCTGTTCTTCACCAAGCTTGCCCGTCACAAAACCGATGCACTGAACGTCCTGTTCTGGACGACGGTGACCGATGTGGTGGTCTCCGCCGGGGCCATTGGCGTCACCGGCGAGCGGGTCCTGCCGCCCGAGGCGTCCTGGTTCATCGTTCCTGCCGCCCTCGCCGTCGTGGCCCATGTCGCCGGCCAGGGGCTGATCGTGGCGGGCGTCGGACGAACGCCAGCCTCTGTTGCGGGCCTGCTCCTGCTGGTCCAGCCGGTGGCCGCCGGGCTTGTCGCCTGGGCCCTGTTTTCCGAGATCCTGTCACCCGTCCAGATCGGCGGCGCGGCGCTCGTCCTCGTCGGCGTGTGGATCGCAGGGCGGCGTTGACGACCAGCAAGCGCCCCGATACTCATGGGTAGCACGCTTCTCAGGGGCGTTCGGACCAACCACATGGACACTCACGTCGCGATACTGGCTAGCCAGTCTCGCGCAAACTCTGCGGACGAACCGACTGTCATGGCTCCCACCTCACTGGACGCCTGCATCCTTCGCCACGTCGCGCGCACGTCGCGCGCTGTCGTCGCAGCATTTGATCCGGCGCTGGCGCCCTTCGGCCTCACCGGCCATCAGTTCAACCTGATGACCACGCTCGGCCAGATGGGTCCGATGACGGTCGGCGCCCTCGCTGAAACGCTGGGCATGGACGCCTCGGGCGTTCCCCGCGCTATCCGCCCATTGTCGGATGAAGACTACGTCCAGGTCGAACGCGGCCAGGATCGTCGCCAGCGCCTGCTCAGCCTCACCGCTGCAGGCCGCGCCGTTCTTGCCCGGGCAACGCCCGCCTGGACCGGCGTGCAGGGCGAACTCGTCGACGTCATCGGGGGCGACCGCTGGCTGAGCCTGATCGGCGAACTGCGCACCCTGCGCCGCGCCGCCACGAACTGCTCGACGCGCAAGCCCGCCGTGGAATCGTAGCAGCCAGAGTTCGCGGCTATTCGTAAACAGATCCCAATGAAACTTTAACCTCCGTGCGCCTAGAATTCGGGCGCCGGAGCACCGCCATGCGTCCGTTGTGAGGCTATGAAAAAGGCCAGGGAGAACCGGCGATGAGACCGGACGCATCGCTCGACATCGACTCCATCCTGGAGGCCCTCGAGGCGTTGAACGACGGCATCGCCATCTATGGCCCCGACGACAAGCCGCTCTACGCCAACGGCGTCACGATGAAACGCTTCGGCCGGATGTATGGCGACCTCACGGCTGGCATGACCTACCCGGACGCCACCGCAGCTGCGGTCCGCCGGAACCTGCCGGATGCTTCGGAAGAACAAGTCGCAGCGTTCGCGAACTACATCATCGACTCGCATCGCATGGGACGCACCCACACTGTCGCCTCCGAGGACAATCGCACCGTGCGCGTCACGGTGCGCGAAATGACCCACGGGCGCAAAGCCGCCATCTCCGTCGACATCACTGATCTGCGCGCTCGCGAATGCGAACTCGACAAGGCCCGCAAGGCGGCCGAAGCCGCCAGCGCGTCAAAATCGGCCTTCCTCGCCAACATGAGCCACGAAATCCGCACACCGCTGAACGGCGTTCTCGGAATGGCGCAGGTGCTGGATACAACGCGTCTCGATGACACCCAGCGCGACTATCTCGGCGCAATCATCAGCTCCGGCGGAACGCTGATGGCCTTGCTCAATGACGTTCTCGACCTGTCGAAGATCGAGGCAGGCCATCTGGCTATCTCTCCCGCCGACACCGATCTTGCACACCTCCTGCGCCGCATCGTGCGCATATGGGAGCCGCGCGCCCGCGAGAAGGGTCTCGATCTCGTCCTCTCGCTCGACGCCGACCTGCCGAACTGGGTGTCGTTCGACGCCGTGCGCGTGCAGCAGTGCGTCGTCAACCTCCTCTCCAACGCCATCAAGTTTACCGAGATGGGGCGCATCGAGATCATTGCATCGGCGAAGACGCTCCCCGACGGCGCCTCGATGGTCGAGATCCGCGTCGCCGACACCGGTCCGGGCATGGAAGACGAAATCCTCGCCCGCCTGTTCCAGCCTTTCGTCCAGGCCGACGAGACAATCTCGCGCGAACACGGCGGCACGGGCCTCGGCCTGTCGATCACCCGCCGCCTCGCCGAACTGATGGGCGGAACCGCCACTGCAACCAGCGATCCCGGCCACGGCTCCACCTTCACCGTCACCTTCCGCTGCAACCGCGCGACCAGGCAGCCGGACCAGCGTCTCGTTGCAGCCCACGATTCAGCTGAGCTTCGCGAAACGCTTCGCGCCAGCCATCTTCGCGTGTTGCTGGTCGATGATCACCCGATCAACCGCCAGGTCGCCCGCCTGTTTCTGCGGCCATTCAACATCTCCATCGTCGAAGCCGCCAATGGCGCCGAAGCCATCACCGCGCTGGAGACGCAGACCTTCGACATCGTCCTGCTCGACATGCACATGCCGGTCATGGACGGCCCTTCGACCATCGCCAGCATCCGCGCCAGCAAGGCGCCATGGTCGATGATCCCCGTGATCGCCCTCACCGCCGACGCGATGAGCGGCGACAAGGAGCGCTATCTGGGCATGGGCATGAACGGCTATCTGTCCAAGCCGCTGGCCGAGCGCGACCTGCTCTGCGAGATCGCGCGCATCCTTGGTCACGCCAGCGAAACGCCGCCGCTCGCCAAGGCCGGCTGATCAGAACATCCGGCCGCCGAACGGCGTTTCGAGATCAGGCCGGATCAGCACCACCTCGCCCGCCTCATCCGGCACGCCCAGCGTCAGCACCTCCGACATGAACTTGCCGATCTGGCGCGGCGGAAAGTTCACCACCGCCAGCACGCGCGTGCCGATCAGCTTTTCCGGCGCATAGTATTTCGTGATCTGCGCCGAGGATTTCTTTTCGCCGATCTCCGGCCCGAAATCGATGCGCAGCTTGATCGCCGGCTTGCGCGCCTCCGGAAAAGGCTCCGCAGCCACAACCACGCCGACGCGGATGTCCACCTTCAGGAAGTCGTCGAACGTGATCGTCATACCTCAGGCCCTGAAGACAGCATCGTGCGCACCAGCCACGCGGCGCCGGCCATAACGAAATAGACCAGCAGCGTACACACAGCGATGGTCAGCGCCATGTCCACATTCTTGCGATAGTCCGGCTTCATCCCCAGCGCATCGAGTGGCGCTGAAACTGGAAACGTCACGATCCATGTCGCCATGCCCGACAGGCTGATCCACCCGCCCGCCGACTGCGTGCGCTCGCTGAACACCACCCACACCGCGAAAACGAGATAGACCAGCGCCACGCCCACGCCGAACTTGGAAAGCGCCATGCCGGTCACGCCACGACCCCTAGTCGCAATTTCCGGGCGCGACGAAATACTGATAGCGAGACACCTGATACACACGATCACGCCGCGCCGCATCCGCCCTCATCCCCTCGGACACAAGCGCAAGCCCCTTGTCGATATCAGCAACCGCACATTGCGGCGTCGCGACCGTGTTGGACGCCACGAACACGCCTCGCTTTATGCGCCTCTGGAAATAAACGTCGGCGCGCTGATCTGGCCTCAGATCGGTACGGGCCAGCAGGGCTTTTGCGGGCGGCTCCCACTCCGCCATCTTGTCCGACTGGAACGCCGCCTTGAGCAGCGGCGCGAACGCCTCGTCCGACAGCGTCGCCGGCGCGACCGGCTTGAGTGGCGTGGCGGCGCATCCGGCAAGGCAGATAGCGGCAAGAAGAATGGACAGGCGCATGATGAATCCCCCGAACGAGCGCAGCAGGTCAGGCATGAACCTGTCGTGTTTCCCGCGCCCGCGCCAGCCTCCTGCAGCAAGTCGAACGCAATCAGTCAGGGGGCTGCAAACGCCGCAAGCCGCGCATCCAGCCCGTCGCGCACCGCCGGCCACTCCTCACGGATCACACTGAACCATGCCGTGTCGCGCAGTAGTCCGCCCGGCCGCACCATGTGCGAGCGATGGATGCCCTCGAATTTCGCGCCGAACCGCTCCATCGCCCTGCACGAGCGCTGGTTGCGGGCATCCGCCTTCAGCTCGATGCGATTGAGTCCCAGCACATCAAAGCCATGCGCAAACAGCATTCGCTTGCACGACGGGTTCACTGCGCCTGCCCATACGGATTTCGCATACCACGTCCAGCCGATCTCCAGCCGCCTGTGGGCCGGAACCACGGCGAGATAGCTGGTCGATCCCACGAACGCTCCCGACGCCTTGTCGAACACCGCCCACGTCACTTCGTCCGTCCTGGCGATCTCGCCCAGCCGGTGATCGATCCAGGCGTCGAAATCCGTTCCGTCGAGATTGACGTTGGCGAACCGCCAGAGATCAGGGTCTGCCCCCGCCACACGCAACGGCTCGCGATGTCTTTCCTCCAGCGGCTCGAGCCGGACGTGAGCGTTCTCAAGAACGACAGCCTCGATTGTCATTCGCGGGCCTTCACAAGTCGCTCGACAGTAGCCACATTTTCGAGACGAAGGTTGGGAACTAACATGGTTCAAACAGCAGATCGCTATGCCAAACTTATGGCGTTAGTCAAAGCTAGGCTCCTCAGAGCTAGAGAGCTTTTGGATGGCCCTCATAACCTCTTTACGCTCGAACAGGTCGCGCTCCATCTTCGCAAGATTGTGGAGGCGATCGCGCACGCCAGCCTGATTGCGTGTGAAATGCGGACCGGCCACGTCCCGCGACAGGTTCAAGATCATTACAGCGCTTCCGAGATTTTCGGTTTTCTCGAGAAGAGAGGAATGCTCAAACTACCGCGCCACGCGCGCGTTCAACGGGACACCGATGCGCTCAATCACACAGTCGATGTTCATACTGGCACCCCCCTGAGCTTCTGCCGTGGATTTTGGAAATCTATAAACAGTGCGACTCACATCTGCACGAACTCCGCCCGCATTTGCAGTGGGACTATTTTTCCGGCGCAGCAGAATCGAAGTTTGCGACTCACTGGGACGGAGCGCGAGAGCTCCACAAGGAACTTTGGAATTGGCTATGGATTCATGCGGTAGAGCTCGACGGTAAGCTTTACCTGACGCGCATGGGAACTGCCGACATGGCCCCGGTTACGGTGCTGGACATGGCTGCGCTGCCTATTGATGTTGTCAACGACGACGTTGCACCAAGTGGTTAGGTCCTACTCCGCCCCGGCGATCTCCGCCTCGACCAGCTTCACCACATCGCCGGTGATTTGCGTGATCTTGTAGTCCTTCGGCGTGTAGACGCGCTTGATGCCCATCTGCTTCAACGCCAGAGCATCGGCTTCGGGAATGATCCCGCCGACCACCAGCGGAATGGTGAGGCCCTTCTCGCGCATGATCCGCGCGGTATCGCGCACGAGATCGAGGTGCGAGCCCGACAGGATCGACAGGCCCACGACGTGCGCCTGTGAATCGATGGCCTGCTGCACGATCTCCTCGGGTGTGAAGCGGATGCCTTCGTAGACCACGTTCATGCCCGCCGCCCGCGCTCGCGCCGCAATCTGCTCGGACCCGTTGGAGTGTCCATCCAGCCCCGGCTTGCCGACAACGTAGGTCAGTGTCCGGCCCAGCTTCTTCGACACGCGCTCGACATCGGCCTTCACGGCTTCAAGATCTTCCTCGCCGCCGGTCTGGATCACCACTGCGACGCCGGTCGGTCCGCGATACTCGCCGAACACGCCGCGCAGCGTCGCACCCCACTCGCCCGTGGTGACGCCCGCCTTGGCTGCTGCAATCGAGCTCGACATGATGTTCTGCCCGCTAACCGCCGCCTCACGCAGTCCCGCGAGAGCCGCCGCAACCGCCTTGCCATCGCGCTGCGCGCGCCACGCTTTCAGCTTTTCCAGCTGCCGGTTCTCGGCAAACACATCGACCGCCATGATCGATCCGTCGCCCCCGGACAAAGGGCTGACTTCGGTGGTCTCATAGCGGTTGACGCCGACAACGATCTGCCGGCCTGCCTCGATCTCCTTCAGGCGCGCCCGCTGGCTGTCGACCAGCGCGGTCTTCATGAAGTCGACATTCTCGATGGCGCCGCCGCTCGCATCGAGCCCGGCCAGCATCGCCCGCGCGCCATCCTTCAGCGCCTCGGTCTTCGCCGTCACGACATGCGATCCGTCGAACAGGTCTTCGTACTCCAGCAGGTCGGTTTCATAGGCCAGAACCTGCTGCAGGCGCAGCGACCATTGCTGGTCCCACGGACGCGGCAGGCCAAGCGCCTCGTTCCACGCCGGCAGCTGCAGCGCACGGCAACGCGCCCGCTTCGACAGCGTCACGGCCAGCGCTTCGATCAGAATACGATAGACGTTGTTCTCCGGCTGCGGCTCGGTCAGCCCCAGCGAGTTCACCTGCACGCCATAGCGGAACATCAGCGCGCGTGCGTCGGTCACGCCATAGCGCTCGCGGCCGATCTCGTCCCACAGGTCCACGAATGCGCGCATCTTGCACATCTCGGTGACGAACCGCACACCGGCGTTCACGAAGAACGAGATACGGCTGAACACCGTGGTGAAGTCTTCCTCCGGCACCTGCCCGCCCGCCTTCACGGCGTCGAGCACGGCGCACGCCGTCGCCAGCGCGAAGGCCAGTTCCTGCTCCGGCGTCGCGCCTGCTTCCTGCAGGTGGTAGCTGCAGACGTTCAGCGGATTCCATTTCGGCGTCTCGACATAGCACCATGCCACCATGTCCGAGATCAGCCGCATCGACGGCTTGGGCGGGAACACGTATGTGCCGCGCGAGAGATATTCCTTGATGATGTCGTTCTGCGTCGTGCCCTGCAGCACCTTGCGCGAGGCGCCCTGCTCGTCCGCAAGCGCGACATAGAGCGACAGCATCCACGCCGCCGGCGCGTTGATGGTCATCGACGTGTTCATGTCAGCCAGCGGAATGGACTCGAACAGCTGGCGCATGTCGCCCAGATGGCCGACCGGCACGCCCACCTTGCCCACTTCGCCGCGCGCAAGAATGTGATCCGAATCGTAAGCCGTCTGCGTTGGCAGATCGAACGCGATGGAGAGGCCGGTCTGCCCCTTGGACAGGTTCTTCCGGTAGAGCTTGTTGCTCTCCTCGGCCGTCGAATGTCCCGCATAGGTGCGGAAGATCCACGGCTTGTCCGGATCGTGCTGAAAATTGCCCGCGGCGCTGTCCGCCATCTGATTGTCCCTGCTGCAGTTGCGAAGGCACAAAACTGCAAACCGGGGGGCGAGGCAAGCCGATGTTGGTAAATCCTGCCGCACCGGCAGCCAGTCCCTCAAAACTGTGTCCTTGCCGACGCTCCCCCCACTCGTCTCGATCAGCCCGCTGGCCTACATGATGCCTGACGCCACCGCGCCGCCAGGAGAGCCACCCATGACGATGACCTCGATCAACCCGGCGACTGGCGTGAAGATCAAGGACTACGCCACCCACACGGCAGCCGATGTCGACGCTGCGATCCACAAGGCGGCGTCGGTCCACCATGCCTTCGGCCGCCGTAACCATCTGGCCGACCGCACGCGGAAACTCGCCGCCGCCGCCGACATTCTCGTCCGCGACAAGACCAAGCTGGCCAGGCTGATGACCGAGGAAATGGGCAAGCCCATCGCCCAGTCCGAAGCCGAAGTCGAAAAATGCGCCGCGGGCTGCCGCTACTACGCCGAGAACGCCGAGGCGATGCTGACGAACTCGCACGACGAGACCGGGCGGGAGGGCGCCTTCGTGCGCTGGCTGCCCATTGGCCCCATCCTCGCCGTGATGCCGTGGAACTTCCCGCTCTGGCAGGTCTTCCGTTTCGCAGCCCCCGCGCTGGCTGCGGGCAACACCGGCCTCTTGAAGCACGCCTCCAACGTCCCCGGCTGTGCGCTGGCGATCGAGGCGATCTTCACTGAAGCGGGCTTCCCGCCCGGCGCCTTCCAGACCTTGATGATCCCCTCGTCGATGGTCGGCGACGTCATCGCCGATCCCCGCGTCCGCGCCGTCACCCTCACCGGCAGCGAAGGCGCCGGATCTCAGGTCGCCGCTCGCGCCGGCAAGCATCTCAAGAAATCGGTGCTCGAACTTGGCGGCTCGGACCCGTTCATCGTCATGCCCTCGGCCGATATCGACAAGGCCGTCGGGATGGCCGTCACCGCGCGCGTCCAGAACAATGGTCAGAGCTGCATCGCCGCCAAGCGCTTCATCATCCACCGCGACATCTATCTGGAATTCTCATCGAAGTTCGTGGCGCTGATGGCGGCGTTGAAAGTCGGCGATCCGATGGACCGCTCGGTGCAGGTCGGTCCGCTGGCGACCTACGCCATCCGTGATGAACTCGCCAAGCAGGTCGCGGATTCGGTCGCCGCCGGCGCCACCCTCCTCACGGGCGGCAACATTCCGGACAGCAAGGGCGCCTTCTACGACCCCAGCGTCATCGGCTTCATCCCGGAAGCGGCGCCCGCTTTCGGCGAAGAACTGTTCGGCCCCGTCGCCAGCCTGTTCCAGGCGCGCGATATCGACGACGCCATCAAGCTCGCCAACAGCACACGCTTCGGCCTCGGCTCCGCCGTGTGGACCAATGATGCGCACGAGCAGGAACGCTTCGTCGACGAGATCGAAGCCGGCTTCACCGCCATCAACGGCATGGTCGCCTCGGATGCGCGCCTGCCCTTCGGCGGCGTGAAGATGTCAGGTTATGGCCGCGAACTCGCCGACCTTGGCATGCACGAATTCCTCAACGCCAAGACGGTGATCAAGTCGTAGAGCCGCTGCAAGGCGCCTTGAGCAAACGCGCCGAGCAGCCGCTGCCCCAACGTAACTCTGTTCGGCAAGGTCCGGCGGCACTTGTCCCGGCGCGAGCGGCGTGAAACCACCATGGGCGGTTGATGCCACGCCTGCCCGCTGGAGTGCACATGATGCTGCTTGCGAACATCGTCTCTCGCCGGATCGTGGTCAGATTTTCCGTCGCGTTCATTCTGGCGTCCGCCCTGTCGGCGTGTGGACCTTCCGACAGCCCTCCCCCGGTGAGCGCGCCGGCCAGCGAAGCGGCCTTGATCGAGAGCGCGCGCGCCATCCATCAGCAAAGTCTGGTTCTGGATGCACACGCCGACATCGTCATCCCGTCGACAGCAGCGAATTTTCTAAACGCTGACGGATCGTCAAAAGTAGATCCCGCAAAACTCAAGGCCGGGGGCGTCGGGGCCGTCGTCATGGCGATTGCGGTCGGCCCGGGGCCGCGCACGCCCGCAGGAAACGCAGAAGCGCGCGCAGAAGCCAATGAGAAGCTTGCGGCCATTCAGACGCTGGCCGCGCAGAATCCTGACACCGTGGCGATCGCAAGGACGGCAGATGAAATCCTGGCCATTCGCCAAGGCGGAAGAACAGCCTTGATTCTGGGTTTCCAGAATGCCCGCGCGCTTGAGGGTAAGGTGACTGCGCTCGACGAATTCTACGAGGCCGGCGTCCGCGTATTCGCCCTGAACCATCTGGCTCACAACGACTTCTCCGATTCCTCTCGCCCCTTCCACGATGCGGCGACGGGACTGTATGAACCCGATGCTCACGGCGGGCTGTCGGCTCTCGGTCTCGCCGCGATTGACCGTATCAACGCGCTCGGAGGCGTCGTTGATGTATCCCAGGCATCGAAAGCCTCCACGCTCACAAGCATTGCCCGATCAAAGACGCCCGTGATCGCCAGTCATTCAAACGTGCGCGCAATCTCGGGTGCCACACGCAATCTGTCCGACGAGGAAATTGACCGTATCGGAGCTACGGGAGGCGTCATTCACGTCGCGCCGTTCTCGGCGTACCTGATAAATTTTTCGACCCCCGAAAAACTTGAGGCCATCAGAAAGGCCCGCAGCGCTGCCGGCCTTCCCGTCGCCTATTCGTATCCCTACGAACTCTACTGGGAGCTGCCGGATCCGGAGGCCCGTGAAACCTTCACCACTTCGATCCGCGAGGCGCTCGGGCCAGCGACAATCGACATCATGATCGATCACATCGACTACATTGTAAAACGTATCGGCGTCGATCATGTCGGCATCGGCACCGACTTCAATCATGGCAGCGGCATCGAAGGATACGGCGACGCCAGCGAGGCCTTCGCCGTCACACAGGCGCTGGTCCGCCGCGGCTATTCAGCTGACGACATCGGGAAGATCTGGGGCGGAAATTTCCTCAGGGTCCTGCGCGAGGCCGAAGCCGCCGCCGATCAGTCGAAATCGAAGCCTGCAAACTGACCCGTCGGCAAACTGAACCCGCGAGCGGACGCGACACGGGGCGCTGTCGCGCCAGCACGGCCGCCAGAACGCAGGGCGCCCGCTGTCAGCGAAGAGCTGTCCGGCCGACCTAGTTCTTGCCCTTTGCCGGCTTCGCGGCGGCCTTGGCTGCTGCGGCGGCCCGCTCTTCCTCGATGCGGGCGCCTGCGAGGATGCCGTGCATGGCGTAATTGCCTTCGTGACAGGCGTATTCGTACATCGACCCGTTCAACGTCGCGAACTCGTACTCGCCGCCCCATGGCGCATCCCACAGGGTCGGATCGTCGATCGTGAAGCCATAGTAGAGCCGGTCGTCGGCGACCCGCTTGAACCGCTCGGTCACCTTCAGGTCTTTCCACGAACCCATGAATTGCTGGCTCTGCGGGATGTTGGTGGTTTCCACGACCAGCGTATCGCCGTCCCACCAGCCGATCGAGTCGCCGAAATACGGACGCAGGCCGTCGGTGCGGTGTGTCGAATTCAGCCGGACGATCCGGGCGTCATGCACCATCTCCGTGGCGATCACCACATGGTCTGGCGATTGCACGATCTGATAGCTGTTATTGTAGAAGCCGTTGGCGAACATTGGCGGCCCGGCATTGCGGCCGAACGAGATGATGCAGCGCTCGGTGGCGCGCGATTCCGGATTGTCGAACGAGGCGCCGCGCGGCGTGGGGCTGGGGCCCAGCAATTTCAGATACGCTTCAGGCTCGGGCGCAGGCGCAACTGTCGCGCCGGCCTTGCGCGCCGGCGCCTGGCCATTCGGGGTCGTGATGATCGAGGAGCGCGGCTGACCATTGACCCGCATCACATGGTTGCCCGGATCGATCCAGAAGCGGTTGTAACCGCCTGTTGCGCCGCCGCCGGCGAGGTATTCGGGCTTGATGTCCTTCGGTATGACATACTCGGCCGGCGCATCGGCGGCGGTCGGAGCGGCGCCCTCCTCGATCTCGGCGACCATCGCCTGCTCAAGTTCTTGCACCTGCGCTTCGGTGTAGACGAGACCGCTCGCATCCCGCGGACGCGTCATCTTCGTCAGCGTCGTGTTGCTCCAGAAACCCTGCAGGTCGGGTTGTCCGATCTTGAGGCGCGGAGCCGTGTAGGCCGGATAGGGTTTAGTCGGGTCATACTTCGCCGCAGGGGCCGGTTGCGCCGCAGGCTTTGCCGGCGTTTGTGCAGACACGGCGACGGCCCCGACGGCAAGAGCCGTTCCGAGGGTGAGGATCAGAGCGAAGCGCAAGCAAACCTCCTGCTGCATGGGACGCGTCCAACTGCCGCAAACGTACGACACTCGCCGCCGCCGGGCAATCTGGGGCGTCCCCGCTCAGGAAGAGATCTGGTCGTCACGCATCCTTCAGCCACGGCGCAGCTTTCGCTACGTCAGCGCCCAGCCCCTGGAAGTAGAGCTTCTGGATCATCTGCGTCACCGGCCCCGGCTTGCCGTTCCCGATGGTTGCGCCATCGATCTCGACAACCGGCGCCACCAGCGCCGTCGCCGACGTCGAGAATGTCTCAGCCGCGTTCATCGCTTCTTCGACCGTGAAGCTGCGCTCGACAATGCGTCGCCCCTGCTGCGCCAGCGCATCGACCAGCGCGTGCCGCGTCACGCCAGCAAGGATTGCGTTCGACAGCGCACGTGTGACGATCTCGCCGTCCCTGGTCACGATCCACGCATTGGCCGACGCCGCTTCCGTGACCAGACCATCTGGTCCCACAAGCCACGCGTCGTCCACGCCCTTCGTCTTCGCCTCGGTCTTGGCGAGCACAGGCGCAAGCAGACCCGTCGACTTGATGTCGCGCCGGCCCCAGCGAATGTCCGGCACGCTGATCACGCGGATGCCGTTGCGAGCAGCGTCCGTATCAATCAGCGCCTTGGGCACGGCGCAGGCAAAGCAGGTCAAACGCGTTGCCTTGCCGTCCGGCGCCGCAAAGTCGCGGGCTGCGTAGGACCCGCGCGACACCTGCAGATAGATATAGCCTTCCTCGATCCCGTTGTCGGCGATCAGACGGCGATGCGCCGCGTCGATTTCCTTTCGGTCGGGCAGCACGGCAAAGCCCAGCTCCTTCAGCGACCGCTCCAGCCGGTCGAGATGGCGCTCCATGTCCACCGGGCGGCCGCCATAGACTGCGGTCACTTCGTAAACGCTGTCGGCGAACAGGAAGCCGCGATCGAATGGCGATATCCGCGCCTCGTCCTCCGCCACAAACACTCCGTTCAGCCACGCCTGTCGCGCCATGTCGTCTCCTAAAGCCCAAAGCCCGCTGAACAGCTCACAGCGTCTCCCGGGCCACACCCGTTGGCCCCCATATTGCAGCGCAACATCGAATGCTTGCAATCCGCACGCTCTTTGAACATGGTGACGCCCGCCCGACACCCCCTGGTCTCCGATTTCTGGAGACCCTCAAGGCGGCGGACATCACGGGCAAGACGGGGAGATAACTAGTGGCTGACGGCGCTCAATCTCGCGAAATCAAGGACCTCTACGCGGTCGGCGAGATTCCTCCCAATTTCCACGTGCCCAAGACGATGCACGCCTGGGCGATCCGGCGCGAGCGTCAGGGCCGCCCCATGACGGCGATGCAGCTTGAGGTCGTTCCGACCCCTGAAATCGCGTCCGACGAAGTGCTCGTGCTCGTTATGGCCGCAGGCGTGAACTATAATGGCATCTGGGCCGGCCTCGGCGAGCCAGTGTCGATGTTCGACGTCCACAAACAGGCCTTCCATGTCGCCGGTTCCGACGCGTCGGGAATCGTCTGGGCGGTCGGCAAGCGCGTCACCCGCTGGAAGCCCGGCGATGAAGTCGTGATCCACTGCAACCAGGACGATGGCGACGACGAGGAGTGCAACGGCGGCGATCCGATGTTCTCCCCCTCCCAGCGTATCTGGGGCTACGAGACGCCGGATGGCTCCTTCGCCCAGTTCTGCCGCGTCCAGTCGCGCCAGCTGATGGCCCGCCCAAAACACCTCACCTGGGAAGAGGCCGCCTGCTACACCCTCACCCTGGCGACCGCCTACCGCATGCTGTTCGGCCACCGTCCCCACGTGCTGCGTCCCGGCCAGAACGTCCTGATCTGGGGCGCCTCGGGCGGCCTCGGCTCCTTCGCGACCCAGCTCTGCGCCGTCGCAGGCGCCAACGCCATCGGCGTGATCTCGGACGACTCGAAGGCAGACTTCGTTCTCTCGATGGGCGCCAAGGGCGTCATCAACCGCAACAACTTCAAGTGCTGGGGCCAGCTGCCCAAGGTGAACTCGCCGGAGTTCAACGAGTACATGAAGGAAGCCCGCAAGTTCGGAAAAGCCATCTGGCAATTCACCGACGGCAAGGAAGTCGACATCGTCTTCGAACACCCGGGCGAAGCCACGATGCCGGTCTCGGTTTTCGTGGTGAAACGCGGCGGCATGGTCGTCATCTGCGCCGGCACCACCGGCTTCAATCTCACCATGGACGCCCGCTTCCTCTGGATGCGCCAGAAGCGTGTGCAGGGTTCGCACTTCGCCAACCTGCTGCAGGCTAGCCAGGCCAACCAGCTGATGATCGAGCGCCGCCTTGATCCGTGCATGTCGGAAGTCTTCCCGTGGTCGGACATTCCGCTCGCGCACGAGAAGATGCTCGACAACAAGCACCTGCCCGGCAACATGGCCGTGCTGGTATCCTCGCCGAAGCCCGGCCTGCGCACCGTCGAAGACGTCCTCGAAGCCGGCTCCACCGCCCGCTGATTTTCCGAACGGCTCAAGCCCCACATTCGCAGCTCGCTTGACGGCGAACCGCTGCGGGTCTTCCCTTGCGCGTCGGCGAGGGGATCATCGGGGCCATGACGCAAGCGTGGAAGAACGGGCGCGGCAAGCTGGGCGTCTTCGCGCCGCTGATCGGCGCATGGCGCGCCGAGACTGACTCGCCAATGGGACCGCTGGTCTGCACACGCACCTTCGCGTCCATCCTGTCGGACAGGTTCGTCCAGCTCGACGCGGCGTGGACTTTCCAGGCAGCCAAGGCCGCCGCTCCGCGCGTCTACAGCGAACGCGCCATTTTCGGTCCGGACAAGGATGGCGTTCTCGCTTCCTGGTCATTCACCTCGGACGGCAAGCGCAGTCAGGGCATTGTGGCCGACGGCAGCGATGTTCATCCCAAGGCGCTCTGCTTCGAAGCCCAGATGGACGCCGGTCTCGCCCGCCAGGTCTATTGGCCAGATGCCGACAGCGGCATCCGGTGGGCGGTCGAAGCACGCAACAAGAAGGGCTGGAAGCGCTTCACCGAGCATCTCTACAAACCCGCGTGAGGGCGATCCGCTGACGCGACGGATGCGCGCTCGCGTCACGGGGTGCGCCCTGCCCTCACGCCTTGCTTGTCCCCCGCCAACGCGCGAAGAGTGCTGCACGCAACAACAGCCGGGAGGCAAACCCCATGCGCGCCTACATCATCGCGGCCGCCGCCGCTCTCGCTCTGGCTGCCTGCCAGAAAACCGAACCCGCCGCCGAAGTCGCCGCAACCCCGGCCCCGGCCGCCGAAGCGCCTGCGCACGACATGGCCACGATGGATCACGACATGTCGACGGCCGATGCCGCCGACGACGCCAACACAGCGGAAACGCCCGACGGCTTCACCTTCCACACCTACCCCGCCAAAACCGAAAGCGTGCATCTGCCTGTCGGCAACTGGACCGCCATTGCAAGCGATGCCTTGCTCGTCGCCGTTGGCGCCGCCGCTGACGAAGCAATGCCGGATGGCGCGACGCACCATGTCGTCAAAGTCGACACCAAAGCCTCGGGCAACGCCGATGTGAAATTCGAGCGGCGCGAAACAGCTGATGCAGCAGCCCCGGTTGTCGAGACGCGCACGATCCACTTCATGATCCACTAGGATCACGGACAACCGGATACAAAAAGGGCGCGGCGATGATCGCCGCGCCCTTCTCTTTTCAGATCAGCCGATGTCAGCCAGGCGCTGACGCCGCGCCCGCCTTCTTGGCCGCAGCCCACTTCTCGAACTCGGCCTTGTTCAGCGACTTGCTCTTGTCGCCGTCGAACTTGTCGAAATCGGACTGCGTCACCGACACATCGGCCAGCTTCACTTCGGCGAGCGACAGAGACCCGCTCTTGTCGCCATCCACCTTCGCGAACGCATCGGCAGCTGGCGCGGGAGCAGGCGCCGGAGCAGGTGTCGTCGTTTGCTGCGCCATGGCGGGAGCGGACAGCGCAACGGCGGCGGCGGCCAGGACAATCATCTTCATCATGGAACGTTTCCTCTACTCAGGTGAACCCCGGAGCGCGATCGTCATGCGCGCCTGTCCCAACGAACAGCGAACGGGTTACGCAGCGGCGCAGTTCCCCGCGTGCGTCTGAACAATCAGTCATGCGTCCGCGCAACGATCGGCATCGATCGAAGCACGCGCTTGAATTTCTTCGGGTTGCATGCGTGCGCTCCCTGCAGCCACGCAATCGCCTGAAGAATCCTCAATCAACGCAGGGATCGCAGATGCGGGTTCGCGTCTCGCGCGCATCGCCTGGCCGCTGTCTCCAGAGCGCAACACCTGCCCCTACGGCCGCGATTGACCATTGCGTCCGCGCCCTGTCTTAAATGGTCCGGCAACGAAATGGCTGGTCGGGACGCGGCGCATGAAACTGGTGTTGAAAATCGTCGGCGGCCTCGTGCTCGTCATCGCCATCGTCGCTGGCATAGCCCTCTGGCGCACCAGCCAGTTCGGCGCGAAGGCCGCAGCCCAGGCCGCCATCACGCTGCCTGAGCCGCCCGCCGTCGATGTCGCAGCGGCTGCCGAGATGCTCGGCGCCGCCATCCGCATCCAGACTGTCACCTTCGCCGCCGGCGATCCCAAGCCCGGCGCTGATCAGCCATGGATCGATCTCGAAGCCGCGCTTAAGGCGCGCTATCCCGCCATCTTCGCGAAGATGACGCTCGAACATGTCGCCGGCCACGCGCTGCTGATGACATGGACAGGTACGGACGCCGCGCTTCCACCCGTCATCCTGATGGCCCACCAGGACGTCGTCCCCGTGAACCCCGGCACCGACGCCGACTGGACACACGGTCCGTTCGGCGGCGTCGTGGCCGACGGCTACATCTGGGGCCGCGGCGCGATGGACGACAAGGGCTCACTGATCGCCATCCTCGAAGCAGGAGAGGCGCTCGCCAAGTCAGGCTGGACGCCGAAGCGCACCGTCATCTTTGCGTTCGGACACGATGAAGAAGTCTCGGGCGCTGGGGCGCGCGAAGTCTTCGCGCTGCTGAAATCGCGCAACGTCACGCCGGTGATGGTGCTCGATGAAGGCTACGCCGTCCTCGACAACTATCCGCTCACCGGCAAACCCGCAGCGCTGATCGGCGTCGCAGAAAAAGGCTACACCTCGCTCCAGATCACCGCGACCACAGAGGGCGGCCACTCCTCGCGTCCGCCGCGCGACAGCGGCGCCGTGCGCATCGCCCGCGCCATCGTCGCGCTGGAAGACAACCAGATGCCGGCCAACCTGTCGGCTCCGCCCTTCAACGCCATGATCGAAGCGGTCGCCGCCGACCTGCCCTTCGCAACGCGCCTCGCCTTCGCCAACCAGTGGCTGCTCGGCGGCGTGATCAAGTCACAGCTGAATGAGGCATCCGCCAACGCCATCGTCCGCACCACGACGGCGCCGACGATGTTGACCGGCTCGATCAAGGACAACGTCCTGCCCCAGCGCGCCAGCGCCGTGGTCAATTTCCGCATCCATCCCAACGACACGGTGGCTTCGGTCAACAAGCACGTCACCGACGTCACCTCCGGCATCGAAGGCCTCACTGTTGCGCCCTATGAGGATGGCATCGCGTCGGAGCCTTCGCCCGTCTCGTCCTACACCAGCGAGGCCTATCGCGTGCTCGAGGCTGTGGCCCGCTCTACCGGTGGCGGCTCCGTCCCGGTCGCGCCTGCGCTCGTCATCGGCGCAACGGACGCGCGCTACGCCTCGGTCATCAGCAAGGACGCGATTTACCGCTTTGCACCCGCCATCTACGACGACGCCGATCTCAACGGTTTCCACGGCACCAATGAACGTCTGTCGGTTGAGAACCTTGGCCGGATGATCAGGGGCTACGCCCAGATCATGATGGCGCTCAGCAACTGAGGCCGCTTCGAGTCACGCCTCGACGGACGGCCCTATTCATCGGATAACCCGCTCGCACGCTGCGTGGAACTGACTGCATGCCTGATGGCGCACTTACAAGATCAACCGGCATCACTGCCGAAGGCTGGCTGACCGACAGCTGGTACTTCGCCTGCGCCTCGCGCTCGCTGGCGCCCGGGGCCCAGTTCCGCCGCATCATCCTGGGCCAGCCCGTGCTGCTCGCACGCACGCCCAAAGGTGAAGCCTTCGCCCTGCGCGATGTCTGTCCCCACCGGCTGGTGCCTCTCTCTGCGGGACAGCAGGTCGAGACAGACGGCCAGCCGACGGTGCAATGCCCGTATCATGGCTGGCGCTTTGGCACCGACGGCGTCTGCAAGCTGATGCCCTCGCTGGTCGAAGCCAGCGACTTCGCCACCGACAAGGTCCGCGTCCGCCGCTATCCGGTCCACGAAACCAACGGCATGATCTTCGTCTACGTCGCGGACAATCCGCGCGCCGATGAGCCGCCCGCCCTCGCCCCGCCCGATTTCAACCTCGGCGCCCAGCAACCCAAATTCATCGTCCACCAGATCTTCAACGCCCACATGGACGACGCCGTCGTCGGCCTGATGGATCCGGCCCACGTTCCCTTCGTGCACAATCAATGGTGGTGGCGCCCGCCCTCCACCGGCCTGCGCCTGAAAGAGAAGCCCTTTGTGCCGATCGATCGCGGCTGGGCCATCGCGCGCCACCAGCCTTCCGGCAACTCGCTGGCCTACAAGGCGCTGATGGGCAGCGAGGTCACCACCGAGATCGCTTTCCGCATTCCCGGCTTCCGGTGGGAAATCATCGAGGCGAAGAAGGCCAGCATCTTCACGCTCACCTGCCTCACGCCCATCGGCCCCAAGGAAACGCGCATCACGCAGATCACCTACTGGAAGAACGCGCCGCTGCTGGATGTCGCCCTGCCGGTCCTCATCCCCGCCGCCCAGAAGTTTTTGGGGCAGGACGGTCACATGGTGAACCTGCAGAACGAAGGCATGGCCTACCAGAAGAACATGATGTGGATCGACGACATCGATGTTCAGGCGAAGTGGTATCTGACGCTGAAGAAGGAATGGGCCGCCGCCCGCTCCGAGGGCCGCCCCTTCGCCAACCCCATCGAACCGCGCACGCTGCGCTGGCGCAGCTGATCGTCACCCGCGCAAAAAATCTTCCGCGCCCTGCATCCAAACCGCCCCTCTGCCCCCTCTTACAGTCACAAAGCGGCGCCAAGACCGCGAGAGCTGCCCGAAAGAAGGCGGCCGCCCCAAGCTGCAGGAGCGTCAGATGATCACCTCTCCCATGATGATGAAGCGCATAGCCGTATCGCTTTTCCTGGCGCTCCTCGCCGCCTCCATTCCCCAGGTCCGCCTCGCCGTGATCGATTTTCTTGGCGCAACCCGTCTCCTCCCCGAACTGACTTACGCGAGCGGTTCGGACCGCTCGCGTAACGTTCAGCCGCCGCCCGACATGTATAAAGCAGGCGCCGATCAGGCTTAGGCTGCGCCGCCAGCAACAGCCCGCCTGGCGCTCGCGCGGACGATCATCGCGACGCCAAGCACCAGCAGCCACACCTCCCACGCCATGAAGGCGTACGGGATCACCTCGATGACCGGCAGTTCAGGCATCACGGTCGACAGCAGCTCCGTCTGCCCCACACTCCACACCGGCAGCGTCGCAAGCCCGAACGCGCCGATCCAGCGCAGCGCCCCGCCCTGCTTCAGCAGCGCAAGCCCGACACCCAGCGTCCACACCATCAACAGCAGCTGTCCCAGATGTTCGCCAATCGCGACGCCGGCATAGGCGTTCAGCGTCGTGTACGCGCCAACCGCCGCCGCACTCTCCGCCGATCCCGGCGCAGCAGCAGCATAGCTCGCCGCCACGCCGGGGATCACGAACGTCCACCGCAGCAGCGCCATCGCCTGCAACACCCCCGACAGCACGCCGAACATTGTAATGCTGGGCGAGATGGCGCCTTTCCCGTCCTTCAGCGCATCGCCCACCAGGGCTGCGCCAACCGCCAGCCCCAGCGAGCTCAGCGCAAACCCCCACCATGCGAGGATCAGCGGCGTCCCGCCCGCCGCGAACAGCGACAGCACTTCGCCCGGCTCGCGCCGCAGCACGTCGTCATAATCGAACATCACGATCAGCGCCGTGTACGGAATGTTGGCCGCCAGCGCGACGATGGCCAGAACGGCGCCTGCGCGCACCCAGGCGGAACGGTCAGAAAGCGTGGTTTCCATGGTGTATCCTCTTATGTCACTATTCGGTGACATATGACCGGCTCCTGCCGGGAGTCAACCACTTGTCTCCATTCGGTGACTTTCGTAGGGTCCACCCAATGGAGACCTCAATGACTGCCCCGAAAAACAAGGCGAAAGCCCCGACCACGCCGAAAGCGCCAACGCGCGACCGCGAGGCGACGATGCAGAAATTCGTCGCGGCGGCGGCTGCCGTCATCGCCCGCGATGGCGCAGCCGGGCTCGGCGTCAACGCCATTGCGGCCGAAGCCGGCGCCGACAAGAAGCTGATCTATCGCTATTTCGGCGGCCTCGACGGCCTGCTCGAAGCGATGGGCGACAGCGTCACTTTCTGGTCCGGCGACGCCGCCGCGCCGACCGAGGGCGATTATACCGCGCGCATGTCCGCCGCCTTCATCGCCTACGCCGCCCGCCTGCGCGCCGAGCCCGTCCTGCAGAAACTGCTGGCGTGGGAGCTCGCCGGCCCGTCCGACACGCTCCGCCGCATCGACGCCGCCCGCTCACGCGCCATGCACAGGATGATGCCGAAACTGCGCGGCGATGAGACCCCGCCCGAAGGCGTCGATGGCCCGGCCGTCAACGCCATCCTGCTCGCCGCCCTCAACTACCTCACCCTGCGCGGCGGCGTGATGGGAAGCTTCGCAGGCCTGCCGCTGAAGACCGAACAGGATTGGCAACGCGCCATGGCGGCGTTCGAACATCTGCTGGCCGCAGCCTATGGCGGCTCCGCTGCGCCCGTGCCATCAAAACCGAAGACCGGCAAAAGTCCGGCGGCTGAAAAACCGGTTACGGGAAAACGCTGATGAAACGCCTCCTGCTCGCCGCCACGCTTCTCCTCGCCGCCTGCGCTGCGCCCGCCCTCGCGCAACAACCGCCGGTCGCCGCGGCAAAAGGCGGCGGCGAAGTTGCGATGGAAGAACTCAACATCGTCTGGGCGAAGCCCTCTGGCGTCGATCTCGGCGCCACGATCTACCGCCCGAAGAAATCCGCAGCGCCCCTGCCTGTCCTGATCGACGTCCATGGCGGCGCCTGGGGCTCGCTCGACCGCACCGGCGACAAGCTCTATTGCACGGAGCTGGCAAAATCAGGCTTGCTCGTTGTCTCCATCGACTTCCGCCAGTCGCCCGCCTTCAAGCATCCGGCCGGCAGCGCGGATGTCGCCGCCGCCGTGCGCTATGTCCGCCTCAACGCCAGACAGCTCAACGCCGATCCTGATCGCATCGGCCTGATCGGCTCGTCTTCCGGCGGCCATCTTGCGCTTCTTGCAGCGCTGCGCCCGGACGCGCCGCAGCACACCGGCACGCCCATCCTCGGCCCTGATGCAAAGTTCTTGGCCCACGACGATATCTCCGCCGCCGTGAACTACGTCGTCGCCATGTGGCCAGTGTCCGATCCCGCCGCCCGCGCGCGTTACGCAAAGCGCGCCGGCCTCACCCGCCTCGTCGAACTCACCGATCTCTATTTCGCCGACGAAGCCGCCCAGTGGGACGCCTCCATCCCGCGCCTCGTCACCGCAGGCGAAGCGAAAATCCTGCCGACCATCCTCGTCGTGCAACCAGGCGATGATTCCAACATCCCGCAGGAGATGACCTTTGACCTCATCCGCGCCTGGCAGGCGCGCGGCGGCAAGCTCGACTACGCATTCTTTCCCGGCCAACCGCACGCCTTCGGCCACCGCCCCTCGCCCGCCACCACTGACCTCATCAAGACCATCGCCGCCTTCATCGCGCGACAGAGCTGACCATCCGATGCAACTGATGCTGCTCCCGTGCTATGAGGGAGAATCCTACGACGGCGATCTCTCCCCCTTCCATCCGCTGCACGGCGAGATGCGCGAGGATGCGATGCACCAGTTCCTCATCGCCCTCTCCCGCTATGGCGACCGCGATTTCACCTCAACCGATCCGCACGCAATCGTCGCCCGCCTGATGCAGCGCGAAGACGCCGTCATTGGCGGCGGACTGGTCGCGGTGAAAGGAGAGTATCGCCTCTATCCCGGCTGCTGCTGCGGCCTCGAAAGCTGGCGCGACTGGCAGGGCCTGCGCCCGCTCAGCCAGAACGCCGTCTGGCTCGGTCACGATCCCAACGCTTGGGTGGATTCTACCGGCCCCAGGGCCGTCCTCCACAACGACCAGTCGAAAGCTCTGGAAGCGCTCGAAGTCGACTACGCCGAGATCGACGCCGCCTCCCATCAGGCCGGTATCGACCTCGAGGAGTTCATGCTGGCGCTTGAACTCTGGCTCACCGGCCTCGACATCGCCGACGCCGAAGCCGTCTGCGCGAAGATCACGAACTGGTTCTGGATCGGCCCTGCAGGCGCCATCCGCGCCGCAGGCAACTGATCTACTTCTCTTCCTCGGCGTTGTTCGCGACCTTGCCGCCTGCCTTCTCCTGCACGCGCGCGCCCGCCAATATCCCATGCAGCGCATAATTGCCTTCATGGCAGGCGTATTCGTAGAGCGGCTCGCTCGACCGGTTCAGCGACATCTCGCCCTTCCACGTCGCGATGTAATAGGCCGGATCGTCCACCTCGAAGCTGTAGAGGATCTGGCTGTCGGACCAGCGCGAAAAGCGTTCGGTCAGCTTGCCCGTCGGCGACATCTGCGAGCGCTGCTTCGGGTTCACGTTGACGGTTTCCACCACCAGCACGTCGCCCTCGTACCAGCCGACGGAATCGCCAAACCATGGCGTCAGCGCAGCGGGCTTGTGCCTGGCGTCCGCCTTACTCGCGACAATCGGGATGATCCGCGCATCGTGGTTCATCTCCACGTTGATCAGCACATGATCAGGCGTCTGCACGATCTGGAAGTTGTTGTTGTAGAGGCTGTTCTGCATCACCGGCCCGGCCGATCGGCTGAAGCTGACAAGGCACCGTTCCGCCAGCGGCCGCGTCTCGGGCCCATCGAACGTGCCATACCCGCCCGCGTTCTGCGCCCGGCCAGCCTCCGGCTTCACCGGCAGCCGCCCATCCGCGGGCTCGGTAATCCATGACGAGCGGATCTCGCCCTTCACCTGCCCAAAGTGCCGCCCGGGATCCAGCCAGAACGAGTTGTAGCCCTTGGTGGCGAAATCCGCCGCCTCGCCCGATGGCGGCAGGGCGTTGGTGTCCACCGCCGCTGTCTGCACCCGCTCGTTCACGTTCCAGGTGTTCGACCGCTCGTAAGTGGCGGCCTCTTCAGGCGTCAGCACCAGCTTGGGAATGCTGGGCGAGCGCTGCAGACTGGTCACCGACACATTGGTCCAGAACCCCTGCAGGTCCGGCCGCCCGCCTGCCACGTGCTGGGCCGATTGCGCATGTGCGGCAAAACTGAATGAGACGGCAACCGCCAGCGCCGATACGGCGCGCACCAGATGGGCCATCGTTTCCTCCTGCCGCGATGTTCCGCGATCTCGGACAGAGCATGCCGCACACGCCCCTGTCCGTGAAGATTCCGCTCCCACGCGCAAGCAGAAGTGATAGGCACGCCACGGGATCGCATCTTCCAAACAGTCCGCGACGGAAAGTCCGGGGCTTGGCAGTTGAATTCCGACGCAACCCGCTAGAGTTTGCGGGCAAACGCACCGTCATGCAGACCGTCGAGGTCCAGCTGCGGCGCCACGGGAGGACGTGCAGATGAAATTGCGGATCTCGATCCGGTCGGCAGCCATCGGGTTGCTCGCGGCGCTGGCCGCGCCGGCCCTGGCCCAGACGCCGGTCGCCAACGCCAACGCGCCGGACGCCAGCCATGCCGGCAAGCCGCTCTACGAGCGCGCCTGCGCCGCCTGCCACGACAATCCCGGCGCCACGCGCGCCGCCACCTTCGTCAATCTCACCGGCACGAACGCCGCGCGCCTGCGTGAAGTGCTCAGCGAGGGCGGCATCATGGCGCCGATGGCCGCCAGCCTCTCGCCCAACGAGATCACCACGCTGATCGGCTACCTCACCTCCGGCCAGAAGGCGACCGCCGCCACCTGGACCGACGCGATGATGTGCCCTGCCGACAAGCGTGCCGTCGACGTGACCAAACCGGTCGCCTTCGGCGGCTACAACGGCGACCCCACCTCGAAGCGCAACTTCACCGCGAAGCAGACCGGCCTCAAGAAATCCACGATGAAGGATCTTGAAGTCGCCTGGGCCGTCGGCTGGCCACAGTCGCAAGGCAATGGCGCAGGCGCCGCCGTCCTCGGCGACACGCTCTTCATCAGCGGCGGCAACAAGCTCGTGGCGCTGGATACCGCCAGCGGCTGCGCCAAATGGGTCTACAACGCCAACACGCGCAACACGCCCACCATCGCCGACATCAACGGCCGCAAGGCCCTCGTCTTCTACGCTGGCGCCGACATCCACGCCGTCGATGCAAAGACCGGCGCACTGATCTGGAAAGCGCCCGGCCAGCCGTCCAACGGCGTCGGCGCCGTGCGCGCGGCGGTCGTCGTCTACAAGGACAAGATCATCGTTCCGATCTCGGCCTCGGGCGTCGCTTCGGGCATGAACGCGAAATACGAATGCTGCGAGGGTCACGGCGCCGTCGTCGCGCTTTCAGCCAAGGATGGCGCGAAGCTGTGGGAATACCACACCATGGTGGATGCGGTTTACACCGGCACCGTCAGCTCCGCCGGCGCCAGGCAGAAGGGCCCTTCAGGCGCCCCGATCTGGTCCGTCCCCACCATCGACGCTGTGCGCAACCGCGTCATCGTCACAACGGGCGAGAACACCTCCCACCCTGGCACCGACACGTCCGACGCCGTGATCTCGCTCGACCTCGACACCGGCAAGGAAGTCTGGAAATTCCAGGCGATGGCTGCCGACGTCTGGAACATGTCGTGCGCCGCCTCGAAAGCCTCCAGCGGTCCCAACTGCCCGTGGCACTTCGAGGAAGGCGCCGGCATCGGCCGCGACTTCGACTTCGGCGCCCAGGCGATCATCGCCAAGGGCAAGGGCGGCAAGGACGTTGTCCTCGCCGGCCAGAAGTCAGGCCATATCTGGGCGCTCGACGCCGCAACGGGCGCGAAAATCTGGGACCAGCGCGTCGGCGAAGGCACGGCCCTCGGCGGCGTTCACTGGGGCATCGCCTCGGATGGAACGCGCGTCTTCGTCCCGATCAACGATCCCTTCCCCGGCGCCAAGGCGCGTCCGGGCATCTACGCCTTCGACATCAAGACCGGCAAAAAGCTCTGGGGCCATGACGCCAAGGCCGATTGCGACGGTCCGCGCGGCAAGCTCATCGCCGGCTGCGCCACGAAGTTCGGCTTCTCCGCCTCGCCGATCGTGGTCGACGGCGCGCTGATCGCCGGCACGCTCGATGGCAAGATCTTCGTCTTCGACGCCAAGACCGGCAAGATCCTGAAGACCTTCGACACCATCGGGCCGCAGAAAACCAACAACGGCATCGACGGCAAGGGCGGCTCGATCGAAGCCCACGCCATCACGGCCGGCAACGGCACGCTGCTGGTCAACTCCGGCTACGGCTCCTTCGGCCAGACCGGCGGCAACGTCCTCATCGCCCTCAAGCCGAAGAAGTAGTCGCAACCACATCGTCACAACAAAGAAGCAGCGCCCTCACAGGCGCTGCTTTTTTCCTGCTCCGCTTCCACAGTCTTACGCTTTCCGCGCTCAGGCTGCATCGTGGAAGATCACGCCCAGCGTGAAGCGCGCGCCGGTCCGCACGCGGCTCACGCCATGGCGCATCTTCACACGATAGACGCCCTTCGCCCCGCGCACCGGCCGCTCATTCACCGCGAACACCAGCGCATCGCCCAACCCCAATGGCGCAACCGCGACGCGTGACTGCATGCGCGGCCGCTGCTCTGTCATGACGAACTCGCCACCGGTAAAATCCTGCTCCGGCGCCGACAACAGGATCGCGACCTGCAACGGAAACACCTGTTCGCCATAGAGGTCCTGATGCAGGCAGTTGTAATCGCCCGGCCCATACTTCAGCAGCAGAGGCGTCGGCCGCACCTGCCCCGCCGCCTCACACTCCCGCAGAAAATCCGCGTGCCCCTCCGGATAGCGCGCAGGCCGTCCGACAGCTTCCTCCCACCGGTTCGCGACGCCCACGAGATGCGGATAAAGCCCACTGCGCAAAGCGCCGATCACATCCGGCAACGGATAGCGGAAATACTGATACTCGCCGCGCCCGAAGCCATGCCGCGCCATCACCACCCGGCTGCGAAACAGCGCCTCGTCCGAATAGGCGCCCCGCAACCCCGCGCACGTCTCCGCATCCAGCAGCGCCGGGATCACGGTGCAGCCGCCCGCATCCAGCTCAGCCCCAACACCGCTCCAGTCGATGGCGTCCAGTCTGTCGGCAATGGTCAAGCGATGCGCTCCTGCGGCTGGCGGTCGCCCACCTTCCTGCGGTCGCGTCGTCACTGCCGACGATTTTCGCGCACGACACTCCGGCGGCAGCACTCAGCCCAGCGCGACGCGCACGCTCGCCAGCAGCAACACCAGCGCCACCGGCGCCCAGATGCGACGCTCCCACCGGCTCGGCGTGATCAGGTTCATCACCAGGGCGACAGCCATCAGCGCCACGACCGCCCATATCGCCATGCGCGCGACGCCCGCCGCCTCCGGCAGCGCCACTCCGGCGCGCGCAAACACCACCGCCGCCATCACGCCATAGATCAGGATCTGCACCAGCGCCGCGATGCGCATCGCGGGCGGAAAGCGGCCGGGAAACCGACCGCCCATCGCAACCGCGCCCCACGGCATTCCCGCCGCAAGACCGAGCTGAAAAAGCAAGAGCACTCCGATCAGCGCAGCGAACACCCAGGCGGCAGCCGCTGCACTGATCGCAAGATCCACCTCAGCCAATCCCTTCGAACAGCACAGTCGAGAGATAGCGTTCGGCGAAGGACGGGATGATCACGACGATCTTCTTGCCCTTGTTCTCCGGCCGCTTGCCAACTTCCACAGCCGCCGCAAGCGCGGCCCCAGTCGAGATGCCGCCCGTGACGCCTTCCAGCTTCGCCATCTTGCGCGACAGCTCCACGGCGCGGTCGTTCGCCACCTGCACGATCTCGTCGATATAGCTGGTGTCCATGTTGCCGGGGATGAAGCCCGCGCCGATCCCCTGGATCACATGCGGGCTGGGCTGGCCGCCGGACAGCACGGGGCTCTTCTCCGGCTCGACCGCGACCATCTTCAGGCCTGGCCGGCGCGGCTTCAGCGTACGCGCGCAGCCCGTGAACGTGCCGCCGGTGCCAACGCCAGAGACGATGAAATCGACCTCGCCATTGGTGTCCTTCCAGATTTCTTCCGCCGTCGTGCGATCATGGATGGCGGGGTTGGACGGGTTGTCGAACTGGCTTGGCATCACCGAACCGGGGATCGTCGCCAGCAACTCGTTCGCACGCGCCATCGCGCCGCCCATGCCTTTCTCGCGCGGCGTCAGCTCGACCTGCGCGCCCAACAGCGCCAGCATCTTGCGCCGCTCGATCGACATCGACTCCGGCATCACCACGACCACGCGATAACCGCGCGAGGCGCCGACGAACGCAAGGCCAATGCCGGTATTGCCCGATGTCGGTTCGATCAGCGTCGTCTTGCCCGGTTCAATCCGGCCATCGCTTTCCATGTCGAGCACCATGCCCAGCGCGATCCGGTCCTTCACGCTGGCCAGCGGGTTGAAATACTCCAGCTTCAGCAGCAGGTCGGCGACCACGCCTTCGCTCTCGCAAAAGCGCCGCGCCCGCACCAGCGGCGTGTTGCCGATGGTGTCGAGAATGCTCTCATAGATGCGCCCCCGGCCGGGCGGATCGAGGCGGACAGGCGGCAATTCAGCTGGCATGGCGTCAAATCCCTTGAGCTTTATGGAGCCAATATAGCCCCCTCCGGCCATTTGTGGAGGCAAGTTTGATATCAGCAGAGCTATCGCGTCTTGCGCGGACCTGAGCCGCCCAGCGCCAGCGCCACCGCCTTGCGCCCCACCGTCGGCAGGCTGGCGAGAGCGTCATCCGCGCCCACCCACAAACCCTCCAGTTTGGCGCGCGCCCCGGCCTCGCCGCGCCAAACGTCGAGCCGCAGCGCAAAGTGCGTGAACACGTGGCGCACCTCCCCCACTTTTTCCCACGTCACCCCACGCGTCCCCTCACCGGGCGCCGCCCGCAGGGCCTCTTCGCCACTCAAGGCCACATCCCCCCATTCACTGGTCGGCGGCATCACCATGCCCCCCAGCAACCCGCGCGGCAGGCGCCGCACCAGAAGCACCTCCCCGTCCCGCACCACCACAAACGCCGCCCCATGACGCACCGGCTGCGCCTTCTTCGCCGCCTTCACGGGATAGAGTTCCGGCTCCCCCGTCTTCTGCGCCGCGCACATCCTGGCTACCGGACAGATCGCACATGCCGGCTTGCGCGGCGTGCACACGGTCGCGCCGAGGTCCATCATCGCCTGCGCGATGTTCCCCGGCTTCACGCCTTCCGGCGTCGCATCGAACAGCGCCTGTGCGCGCGCTGTGATCTCCTTCTTTGCCGCCCGCCAGCCCGCCTCGGTCGCATCCGAGCCGATGGCGTAGACGCGCGACATCACGCGCTCGATATTTCCGTCCACCGGCGCGACCGGCACGTCATAGGCAATCGCTGCAATCGCCGCCGCCGTGTAAGGCCCGACGCCCGGCAGCTCCAGCAGCCCATCCCGATCCTGTGGAAAACTTGCCCGCGCCGCGACCACTTGTGCACAGGCATGAAGGTTCCGCGCCCGGCTGTAATAGCCCAGCCCCGCCCAGGCGGCCGACACCTCCTCCCAGCTCGCCGCCGCCAGGTCGCCAACCGTGGGCCAGCGCGCCCGGAACGCCTCGAAATACGGGGCGGCATGGGGAATTGTCGTCTGTTGCAGCATCACTTCCGACAGCCACACCAGATAGGGATCGGGCTGCACGCCCCGCCCGCGATCCTCTGGCGCCACGCGCCAGGGCAGGCGCCGCGCCTCGCGCGCATACCAGTCATCCAGCGATGTGAGTAACCCCGCGGGGCTGTGAGCGCGCATGCAGGATGCTGGTTCCGTTATTCCCCGAAATTTGGCAATATACCCGTATGGAAGATCCGCCATCCTCCAACTGGCGCCGGATGAAGGAACAGCACGCGCTGGACCGTCTGGCCGAAACGCGCGCTGTCCCGCTTCGTCGCCCGCCGCGGGCGTTCGGCTACGCCATCCTGCGCGCCCTTGCCCCCGTGCTCAAGGAAGCCGGCCCCGCGCCTGAAACCCTCCAGAACCGCTGGGCCGAGATCGTCGGCCCGCGCCTTGCCGCAGTGTCCGAACCCCTGCGCGTCGCCCGCACGAAAACCGGCGGCGTCCTCCACCTGCGCGCGCCCTCCGCCGCAGCGCCGATGATCCAGCACGCCGCCGAGCACATCCTCCAGAAGGTCAACCTCGCCAGCGGCTCCAACCTCAAGACCATCCGCATCGTCCACACCGCCGGCGCGGCCAAACCCGCCCTCACCATCCACCGCGAATTGACGCCAGCCGAGCGCACCGAACTCACCAGCAACCTCGCCCCGGTCTCCAGCCCGGCGATCCGCGAGGCGCTGGCGGCGCTGGGTGAAGCCATGATGACCATGCGCAAGCGGCCCTGACCTCGCCCGAGCGGCTTTTTTCCTGACATATCGGTGCGTTGACCCGCGCCCCGCCTCGCGCCAAACAGGCGCAAAGAGACCTGCGATGCGGGGTCCGACCGCCGCATCCACGATTGAAAGGCCTTGTCCCATGCTCAGCTTCGCCCGCCTCGTGCGCCCGGTCGCCATATTCGCGGTCGCCGCCATGGCCCTCGCCGCCTGCTCAGGCGAAAAGTCCGGTCCGGCCGACGCCAGCGGCGTCAAGGTCGATCCCTATCTCGGCCCCGTCGTCATGGGCGAGGCCAACGCCAAGGTGAAGATGGTCGAGTACGCTTCGCTTACCTGTCCGCACTGCCGCGATTTCTGGAAACAGGTCTTCCCGCGCATCAAGTCGACCTACATCGACACCGGCAAGATCAGCTACGAACTGCACGACTTCCCCACCGCGCCTGCCGAGGTCGCGGTCGCGGCCGCCGCCATCGCGCGCTGCAAGGGCAAGGACGCCTATTACGAGATCGTCGATGATTTCGTCACCAGCCACCACGACCTGATCAACGCCGCGCAAAGCCCCACCGGCGCCGGCCCCGTGCTTGTCGCCGTTGGCGGCCGCCATGGCCTGTCGCCGGATGAAGTCCGCGCCTGTGTCAACGATGAAGGCGTGAAAGCCTACATCGACAAGACGGTGAAGGATGCACAGGGCAAGGTCTCGGCGACGCCCACCGTCTTCATCAACGATGTCATTGTGGCCGAGCATACCTTCGAAGCCATCGCCGCCGTCATCGAAGCCCAGCTCAACCCTGGCGCCGCTCCCGCCGCGCCTGCCCCGGCTGCTCCCGCCCCGACCGCCCCAGCAACGCCGCCGGCCCAGTAGCCGTGATAACCCTGCAGGTCTCCCGCATGTCCGCCTTCCGCATCGGCTTCGCTGCCCTCGCTCTTGCGCTCACCGCATGCAGCAAACCCGCAGCGCCCGAGGCCGAAGCGGTCTTCAAGCCCGTGCCGATTGCGCCGTACCTCGAAGATGCGGTGCTCGGCGATCCCGCCGCCCCCGTGACCATCATCGAATACGCCTCGACGACGTGCGGCCACTGCTACGCCTTCCACATGGACGTGCTGCCGGGCCTGAAGGAAAAATACATCGACACGGGCAAGGCCAAGCTCGTCTACCGCGTCCTGCCCACGCCGCCCGGCCCGGTCGCCGCCGCTGGCGCCGCCATCGCGCGCTGCGCCGGCAAGGACAAGTTCTTCCCCGTCATCCAGGAATTGTTCGAGGAACAGGAAGACATCCTCAACTCGGTCGACACGCCCGAGAAGCTGCAGAAGAACCTCACCGACCTCGGCGCCCGTTTCGGCCTGTCGCCGGACGAGGTCCGCACCTGCATCCAGGACAAGAGCGTCGAGGACTATCTGGTGAAGGTGGTCAACGAGGCCCCCGACTTCGTCACCGCCACACCCACGCTCATCGTCGACGGCGCCCACATCGAGGACCACTCCCTCGAATCCCTCTCCGCCGCCATCGACGCCAAGCTGCCGAAGTAACAGGCGGGTTGACCGCCCCCTCTCGTCCCCTCTAAGCCCCAGTAAACCGGGGCTTTTGGGCCCCAGGAGACGGGCGTGCAGCTGACGGGCCTCAAGATTGCGGGCTTCAAGTCCTTCGTCGATCCGGTGGATGTACCGATCGAGGAGGGTCTGACCGGCATTGTCGGCCCCAATGGCTGCGGCAAGTCCAACCTGCTCGAAGCCCTGCGCTGGGCCATGGGCGCGACCTCCGCCAAGGCGATGCGCGGCGGCGAGATGGACGATCTCATCTTCGCCGGCACCGCCGAACGCCCCGCCCGCGAACTCGCCGAGGTCACCCTGATCCTCGACAACAAGGACCGCACCGCCCCGTCCGAGTTCAACGAGGAAGACCAGATCGAGATCCGCCGCTCGCTCCGCCGCGGCGCGGGCTCATCCTACCGCATCAACGGCCGCACCGTCCGCGCCAAGGATGTGCAGCTGCTGTTTGCCGACGCCTCGACCGGCGCCAACTCGCCCGCCCTCGTCCGTCAGGGCCAGATCAGCGAGCTGATCGGCGCCAAGCCGCAGAACCGCCGCCGCATTCTGGAAGAAGCCGCCGGCATTGGCGGCCTCGCCGCCCGCCGCCACGAGGCTGAACTCAAGCTCAAGGCCGCTGACGAAAATCTCGAACGCCTCGCCGAGATCATGGCAGAGGTCGAACGCCAGGCTGCAGCGCTGAAACGCCAGGCCGGCAAGGCGCGCAGGTACAAGGCCCTCTCCGACGAGATCGCAGCCCTTGAGGCCCGTCTCGGCGCCGCCCGCTGGCGCGGCGCCATCCTTGAACAGGGCGAGGCCGACCGCGCGCTTGAGACTGCGAGGAAAGCAGAAGCCGTCGCCGTCTCCGCCGTCGCGCGCGCCTCCACCGCCGAACTCGAAGCCCGCGCCGTGATCGAGCCGCTGCGCGCCGCCGAATCCGACGCCGCCGGCCGCCTCGGCGCCATGAAGCTGCAGCTGGCGCGCCTCGAAGCCGAACGTGACGCCGCGCGCGAAACCGTCGCCCGTCACGAGCGCGACATCCGCCGCCTTGTGAGCGATGAAACGCGCGAGACGGGCCAGCATACCGATGCCGCCGCCCGCACCGAACGCGCAGCAACAAGCCTCGCCGCCCTGCCGCCGGATGATCCCGCCGCCCGGGCCAAAACCACCGCAGACCTCTCCGCCGCTGTCGACGCCGCGCAGCGCCGTCTGCAACAACTCGAAGCCGAAGCCGACGCCCGCCGCACCGCGATTGCGCAGGCCGAAGCGCAGGCTGCCGCCGCAACTGCAGCCCTGAAGCGCGAACAGGATCGTGTTAGCCGTCTCGATGCAGATCTCGCCCGCGCCCGCACCGATCTCGCAGCCCTCGGCGACGCCGCCACACTCGAAGCCGCCCTCGCCACAGCGAAACAGCGCCACACGGAAGCCGAAGCCCGTGCCCAGGCTGCGCAATCGGCCGCCGCTGCAACCGCAAAAGCTGTCGATGAAGCCCGCGCCAACGAAGCCCGCCTCACCCCGCCACTGCACGCCGCCGAGCGCCGCGTTGTCGAACTCGAAGCCGAATTGAAAGGCCTCGAACGCCTGCTGCGCCAGACCATCGCCGATCCCGCCCATCCGCCCGTGCTCGATGATATCCGCGCGCCCGGCCTCGAACGTGCGCTGGCCGCAGCCCTCGATGTCGATCTTGATGCGCCCACCAATCTCGATGCGCCCGCCCACTGGTCCGGCCGCCATGGCCGCGCTGCAGCGCCCCTTCCCGAAGGCGCAATCCCGCTCTCCGATATCGTCCACGCCCCCGCTGTCCTGCGCGCGCGCCTGTCGCAATGCGGTCTTGTCGATTGGGCCGTTGGTCCGTCACTGCAGCCGAAGCTTGGCATCGGCCAGCGTCTCGTCTCGCGCGAAGGCGATCTCTGGCGCTGGGATGGTTTCGTGCGCACCGCTGATGCACCGCTCCCGGCCGCCGAACGCCTCGCCCAGCGCACGCGCCGCGCCCAGTGCGAGACCGAACTTGTCGCCGCCCGCGCTGTCCGCGACGGCGCGCTGGAGGCCCGCAACAAGGCGTCTTCCGTCCTCACCGCTGCAGAGATGGCGGCGATGGATCGCCGCAAGGCCTCGCCCGAAGCCATCCGCAACGCCGGCGCAGCGCACGAAGCCGCACTCCGCGCCGAACAGGATCTTGAGCGTCTCTCGCTGCGCGGCCAGGCCCTGCGCGACAGCATCGGCCGCATGACCGCCGAACGCTCCCTGGCGGCCGCCGCCCTCGCCGCTGCTGAAACAGCAATGGCCGCCGCCCCCAAAGCCGAGGACCGCGCCGTCCTCGCTCAACTCGCCGACAGCGTCCGTCAGGCGCGTGACGCCGAACGCGCCGCCGCCGCCGCCTACGATGCCTTCCTGCGCGAAGCTGAACGCGCCGCCGCCGCGCGCGGGGCGCTGGTGCGCGACCGCGATGAATGGTCGGCCCGCACCGCCGAAGCTGCCGGCCGTCTTTCCGCCATCGCACACGATCTTGCCGCCGCCCGCGCCGCCTTCAACCTCGCCGAGCGCCAGCCCGCCCTCCTGCAGGGCCGCCTCGACATCCTCTCCACTGACACGGAAACCGCCGAGGGCGCCCGCCGCGCCGCCGCCGACGTACTGGCCGAAGCCGAAGCCGCGCTGCGCCAGACCGAGTTCACCTCCCGCGCTGCGCGCGAAACCTCATCCTCCGCCCGCGAAACGCTGGCCCGCACTGAAGCCCGCCTTGAAGCCGCCGTCCGCCGCGAAGCCGAAATCGCCGAAACCGTCCGCGCCGCGTTCAACAGGGATCTTGAGGATCTCGAAGCGGCCGTCGCCGCCGCCATGTCCGCAATGGCGTCCGATCCCGACCACCCCGGCCCCGACGCCACGCACGCCGATCCCGTCGCCCTCGACGTCCGCCTCGCCCAGCTCCGCCGCGAACGCGATGGTCTTGGCGCCGTCAACATGGAGGCCGATGACCAGCTGGCCGAAATCGCCGGCCGGATGGGTCTGCAGCTGGAAGAACGCAACGACCTCATCGCCGCCATCGCCAAGCTGCGCGAAGGCATCGACGCCCTCAACGGCGAAGGCCGCACCCGCCTGCTGGACGCGTTCGAGGCCGTGAACGGCCACTTCAAGTCGCTGTTCACCGCCCTGTTCGGCGGCGGCGAGGCCGAACTCCGGCTTACCGAATCGGAAGACCCGCTGGACGCCGGCCTCGAAATCTACGCCTCGCCCCCTGGCAAGCGCCTCGGCACCCTCTCCCTGATGTCCGGCGGCGAGCAGGCGCTGACCGCCACGGCCCTCATCTTCGCGGTCTTCCTGTCGCGCCCCGCCCCCCTGTGCGTGCTGGACGAGGTCGACGCCCCGCTGGACGACGCCAACGTCGACCGCTTCTGCCGCCTGCTCGATGAAATGCGCCGCCGCACCGCTACGCGCTTCATCATCATCACCCACAACGCCGTCTCGATGTCGCGCATGGACAGGCTGTTCGGCGTCACCATGCAGGAACGCGGCGTCTCCCGACTCGTCTCGGTTGACCTCGAGGCGGCCGAGCGTCTGGCTGCGGCGTAAATGCCCCGCCTCAATCCGGCGTGAAAACAAGGCGGTAGCGCCGATTTTTCGCCTGAGTTTTGCTTGACTGGATTTTGCCTCGCCCATATAGGTCAGCGCGCAGATCGGCCTTGGCCGAAAAGCACGCAGGGCCGGGCTTTTTTCCTACCTGTTCCGACGACGGAAGCTCACATGGGCGACGATCTGAACGACCGGATCGCTAAAGCCCAGGCGAAGCTTGATGCGCAAATGCGCCCGCCGCCGATGAACACAGGGGCTGGGATGGGGCTTGGCTTCCGCATGGCGTCGGACTTTGCGGCCGCCGTCATTGTGGGAGTGGCTCTGGGCTGGGGACTGGATGTGCTGACAGGGTGGTCACCCTGGGGGCTCATTTCCTGCCTCATGCTCGGGTTCATTGCTGGCGTCAGGAATGTCGTGGCCACGGCGATGTCCGCCAACAAGGCTGCGCGTAAAAAGGACGAGGGCGACGGCGCATGATGGTCTCCACCGACCCAATGCATCAGTTCAAGATCAACCGCCTTTTCGACTTGAATGTCGGCGGTCTCGATCTCTCGTTCACGACGTCGTCACTGTTCATGGTGGCGGGCGTCCTCACCATCATCGTGTTCTTCGCGTGGTCGCTGTCGCGCCCCAAGACCATCCCCGACCGCAAGCAGTCGCTGGCTGAGATCTGGTACCAGTTCATCGCCGGCATCGTGAAGGACGTGAACCATTCGGCGGGCAAGCCCTTCATCCCGCTGGTCTTCTCGCTCTTCTCCTTCATCTTCATCGCCAACATGCTGGGCATGGTGCCGTACTGGTTCACCACCACCAGCCACATCGCCGTCACCGGCGTCATGGCGGTCTTCACCATCGGCCTCGTCGTCGTGGTCGGCCTCATCAAGAAGGGCTTCGGCTTCTTCAAGATCTTCGTGCCCTCGGGCGTTCCGGTCGCCCTGCTGCTGATCGTCACCCCGATCGAGATCATCTCCTTCCTGTCGCGCCCGCTCTCGCTCGGCATGCGTCTGTTCGCCAACATGCTGGGCGGCCACGTTGCGCTGAAAGTGTTCGCAGGTTTCATTCCCTCGCTGGCTGCAGCCCTGGGCGGCATCGGCATGCTGATGGGCGGCCTGCTGGTCATGCCGCTGGTCGTCGGCGTCACGGCGCTGGAATTCCTCGTCGCTTTCCTCCAGGCCTATGTCTTCGCCATGCTCACCTGCGTCTATCTCAACGACGCGCTGGGCGAGGCGCACTGATCTCGAACGGCCCACCCGGGCCACTCATCAACGCCAGTCTTTCAACCAACGTCACGAACAAGCTTCCCAAGGAGAATACACATGGAAGGTCTCAACTTCATCGGCGCCGGCCTCGCGTGCTTCGCCATGCTCGGCGCCGCCATCGGCGTGGGCAACATCTTCGCCGCCTACCTCGACGGCGCGATGCGCAACCCGTCTGC